>OHJB01001047.1_pt1 | contig 11451 bp, 7 predicted proteins | sample 1568431 | NCBI WGS metagenome assembly OHJB01 (sample SAMEA3879594, study PRJEB24766) | human gut metagenome | biome: human-associated habitat; feature: feces | place: USA | collected 1985/1987 | reverse complement strand
CCTAACAAAAAACTCCGGCAGAGCCTCTCTATATGAGAGTTCATCCACCGGAGTTTAATCCATACTGATATTAAATTAATCCATATTAAACAAATCTTTTACCTGAAGATTAAGTATCGCATAACCAACTCCATTGTGACCATCAGTTGCCTGAATACCTATCTTAAGAGTTCCATCCGAAAGCTTCTGTCTCAATGATGCATCATCTGCCCCTGACAGACTCCAGAAATTATCAACCGTATATTCCACACCAGATTTAACCTTAGATGAACCTGACGATACAGGCATCGATGTAAGTGAAACATTTCCAGAACCATCTATACTGATATATCCGAGACGCTTATCTTTAGATGAATCAAACTTACCATCTTTTACGTCAGTGTCCCCTCTTTTTTCTTCATTATAAACATACATAAATGCTTCATTAATAATACCTCTGCCATCAATAAGGTCGGCATCTGATATCATGAAATTAAAGTTAAGCTGCCTGTCAGCGAACTTTGTGTAATTATACTTAATATAACTACTATATGCCTTCTGTGTGTCATCATAAACAGCATCCGTATATGAAACCTGTGGTGCACTGTTACCAGCAAGAATAGCTCTTACAAATGTATTAACAAAAAGCTCCATCTCTGCATCAGTGCCTTCTTTATCCATATCAGAATGACCTGCACTAGTATATGTAACATTACCAGCAGAATATATATAGTAATTATTAACAGCATCCTGACCTGATAATGAAAAATAATTCTTATCACCATTATCAAGAGTATACCATACAACAGGATCTGAACCATTAACCTGTGTTTCAAGATTAAGGGCAAAATACTGTGCATGCGTTGGAGCAACACTTATTGACGAATCAATTCCATAAGGATAAGATGTAACTTCACCAGTATTCAGCTTTGAAAGGCTGCTTGTCATTCTGGTACTTGTTGTATCGCCTGAACCAGTAAATGGTCCTACACCCGATAATTTATATATAAGAGTATCTGTTAAACTATATCCACCCTTCATTCCAATCAAAGGTTTCAACTGCTGGGTAGCATAATTAAGTTTCTCATATGAACCAGCTGCTTTTTTGCCTGTACCATTCTCCCTATAAGACATACAGTCATGTGTCATCAGTACAGATTTTCCATCATCAATATAAGTTTTTATAGCATCAATTGCATCGACAGATAAATCATTATCATTACCATAGTTATCAGCAAATCCCATAACAATCATAGAATAATCATCAAGAAGCTTAGGATTCTTCTTTAATTCTTCTGAAAATTCTGTTTTGGTCATTTCTTTAACCTTCAGATTAAACCCTGTAATCCCAGCTTCTGACTTGAATTTTTCATCAAACTTGCTTCCAGGAGCAAGATTAAGATGTGACTCCTGTGAATTACTCTTAATCTGTAAAACATTTATTGTTCTCTCCTTATTCTTCAATGCAAATGCACCAGAAGTATAAGTTCTTAATCCTGTATCTGTATCAGTTATCTCAACCTTCCAGCCAACATAACCGGTAAGTCCACTTGGCAGAGACAATGTTGTACTAAAACCTCCATTAGTCCACTGTATCCCCGTACCATCACTTTCACAATAGAATAACTCAGTATCATCTGTTGTATGATCTTCTGAAAACATACTGTCACAGTTTCTGTCAATGTATATCTTAACTTTATATGAACCATCCCTTACCGGAACAGTTACATTTCCTGAAAATGTAACTATCAGGCTCTTGTCAAAATCTCTTTCATTAACACTTGCCTCAGTTCCATCATACTCTTTCATATTAGGTGAAATGTTGCTTGTCGGTTTATAGATATAATTTAATGTATCTGATACCTCATCATTATCTACCCATACAATATTAGATGATCCTGTCTTTGTAAGCTGCATTGCAAGATTAGATTTTCTCATCTTATACATGTTAGTGTTACTGTCTACAACTGACTTATTGCCATAATATACATTCTTATCAAGTGCTATTGGCATACCCTTCTGTGCAAATTCAAAAAGTTTATTAAACGCTTTCTCAGTCAGGTCATTAGCATTCAGATTATATGTCTTAGATGATTTTGTAAATGTTCTGTCAGTATTATACATATGAGAACCAAATACTTCGCCAACTGTCTGCGCAGAACCTCTATCACCAATAATAACAAGATCATACTTTGAAAGAATATCTTCATTAAGTCCTGCAAATGCATTTATTGACATACTTGTAACATTAACCGTTACACTTGATGTCTTTGGCAAGCCATACCATGTCTTAATAATATCCTTACCGCCATCAGTATTATAGCCATATACACCAATAGGCTCAATTTCAAGTACATTGACAGATTCACTAGGTGTTCTCTTATATGCACCAATAATATACTGAATTATCTTTGCTCCGGTAAGTGCAGCATCTATAGTCTTATTGTCCTTAGTAAATGTCTTAGCTTCGTCATATGTTGTACCATACTTAATATCACTTTCCTGGGCATTACTTGGATACACATCACTTGACATAAGTTCTGATGTAATAGCATTATCTGAATTAAATTCCCACACATATTTATCAACATACTTCTGTCTGTTTGTTTCCGTTGCATTATATATAGGGAATGTAGTAACCCAATTCGACTTATTGTCTTTAAAATTTTCCGGATCAAAAATCATCTGATAACTTCTCCAGTAAGCAAATGGTCCTGAACCTCCGGCATCTTCAAAGCTTCTTTTTTCTCCAGATTCAAGGTAATAATTAATTATCTTGTTGCCATTTTCGTCATCAATATTAATATATCCTACATTTCCACTATAATATTTACCTGTGACTCCTCCGCTTATGCCCTCTTTCGTATGGGCAAAATCTGTGACAAACTGATCTCTGTCAATGCCAGACATTGTAAGACATATTCTTGCAATATTAGAATACTTATTATCACTTCCAAGACCTTTATCAGCAGAATTATACATTATAGCTTTTCCTTTAGTAGCATTCACCATATACAGGTAAAGTGCTGTTTCTGCAGGTAAGTCATTATCTCCCAATGTCCATTTTTTCTCTGTAGAAGATACATTAGTTCCATTCAGATAATTATATGCAGATAATATTCCCGCATTGTGAATCTTACATGAAAAATATACAATAGTCGCATCATCTATATCCTTAGTTGTAACTTCAGATGGTTTCTTGATTACAAGATCAACAAATCCTTCCATTCCTTTATCACCAAATACAAAGAAAGAAAATGCATCTCTTAACTTAGAACCGTTTTTTGTTGTCATAGGTATATAGCTATTACCATCTTTTTTACAGAAAATAAGTTTTATATTATCAACATCTAAAGTGCCAGCCTTCTGTATTGCATCATTAGAAGTAGTGTAATAATTGTATGAGTTGCCACTTTTATACTCAAGGCATAAATTATAATTAGTTCCGCTTAAAAGAATACCATTAACATACTGAAGATACACATCCATATTCTTCTGTACATCACTATTAGATGCTACCTTTTTATCAGTAGCCTTTGCTACAATATCATCCCACTTGACACTACCAGATGAATTACCTATAATCGGTCCTAACTCATCATAATAATCTTCAGAAACAATCTCCAGAATCTTCATCTTATTATCCTGTGAATATTCCTTACCATTAATAATAACCGAAGTATCTGCCACCGCATCAGTCTTTCGTGTAACAATTATCAGAAGCACAACAAGACAAAACATAACTGCAGAAGCAATCACTGCCAATATTCTGTTTTTACCATTTTCTTTGAACTTTGACTTCATAAAGATTACCTCCCGTTTACTTAATTATCTGTAAAATAATCAATTATCTGTGCTGCTGATAACGTGTTGCCAACCTTAAGTGTATTAACAACATCGTCCTTATCTCCTTCAACCGATGTAATAGACTTACCAAGTGTTATATTATCATTAAGCTGGTTTCTTGTTGAAAATGTTCTTGAGACAATTCTCTTTTCATTCATCCTCTGTAAGCCTAACGAAATAACAATCTGTGGATTCCTGTCAATTGACTTAATTGTTGCTGTATCAAGCTCTATACTATCCTTTGATATTCTTACATCAAATGATGTAACATTATCACATACAAGACTCATTTCTGACTTATCTGAATTGATATACCATAGCTGCTGTGTTGCACTTTCATAATAGTATCCCCATTCAATACCTACCTCAGTACTATTCTTTTTCTCAATAACCTTATTAGTATATATAGTTACATCCCCATTCAGCTTTTCAATCTTTATCTCTGTTGCCTCAAGAATATTCTTTGACATCTGATTAAGACTTATATCCGCATCACTCTGTATCTGTGCCAGAGCTGTCTGCTTCGTGTAACTTCTGACCGCCTGTGTAATAAGCATTACAAGTGCCATAAGAACAATACTTGATATTGCTATCGCTATAAGCAGTTCCACTAATGAGAATCCCTTGTTATCCTTCTTCATAACTCCACTCCATATTAATAAACTAGTTCGATGTCGTAACTTTTCCGGTCTTATACCATAGCTTAGATTCATAATCAACACCAGATGATGTAACCTTAAATGTTCCTGAAGTTGCTGTATTCTTAAGTTCAACCGGATCCATTCCTGACTTAGTAGCTGTCACACTGTCACATGAACCATCTGCTTTGCTGAACTTAACCATAATTGTATAATCATCAACATTATACGACGAAGTCCCAGCTTCATATACAATAGAAATCCTTGAAGCACTACATTTGTATGTTTCTAATGGACTTCCTGTATCCTTATATGTAGTAAATACATAAGAATCTCCATCTTTACCAATCTCCATGTACCAGTTCCCATTCTTAGCCATAGTACTTGTCTTTAACTCACTAAGACTTGAATAAAGATTCTTATTAGCTTTCTTGGCATTTCCCTTGTTAAGAACTGTAAGTCCGACTGTTACAAGAAGTGAAACAACTGCGATTATTGCGATTACTACAAGAAGTTCCAATAAAGAAAATCCCTGATTATTTAATTGTTTCTTAAAATGTCTGTTCCCTCTCCTGCTCATCATCACATCTCCATTAAATAATCTTTCTATAATATTCCGTATTATGACGGATTAGTAGGTGCCTCCGTTGTAGACTCAACATTAGTTCCCTTAGGATCTTCGTACTTCCTCCAGAGACTGAATGTAACCATATCCTTATAAGTCATATTGCTTACACTAAGTGATGAATCCTTCTTAGATTCAACATGCGGATTCCAGAATCTGAAAATATCCTTATAGTGGACTGTCTTGCCTTTTCCATTAGTATCTGTAAGCTCTGCTTCATGGTCATCAATAAATGTTCTGAAAAGTGAATCAGAGAATATGTTATTAGAAACTGTCACTCCTGAATCAATCGTAATTATTCCATTAGAAACAACAATTCCATCAAAATCACTCTTAATATGAACATTACCAGAGCAGACAACAACACCCGAAGTTATCTTAAGAATATTTGATTTTGATTCAGACGAATTACTATCTATAACAAGTTCTATACCTTTTGATGCTGATACTTCAGATAACGCATAAGCTATAAACCATTTTCCTTCTACCTGTTTGCTGAATGCCTTACCATCAGTAACTTCTGCAAAACCATCTTTATTAATAATATTGTCATAAACATCATCAGGTGTGTACTTGCTAAGATCAATAGCAATATTATTATGAGCAATACTATTAAGATATTCCTCTGCCTGCTGAGTTGTTGTATATGTTACTGAATCCCCAAGAGGCGCAAGTATCTTATTAAACACATTATATCTATTCGATCTGTCTGAATATTCAGTTTTAAAATCAAAACTTGAATTATCAGCAAAGATACCAAGGCTGGCTCCATCTGTAAGACTTTCACTTCTTACAACTGATGAACCACTAAGTCCGGCATATGTACCTACAGATTTCTTAATAGCATTTCTTAAAGACTTAGATTCCTTAATATAATCATTTTTCTCTGCAGCACTGCATTTCTGTGCATAAGAAGTATTATTAAGGAATTCCTCAAACTGAGTATCTGTATAATCATATATAATCTTAGCATAAGTATTAAGTGATGCTGTATCCTTGAAACTGAAATAATAATATGTTCTTGACTTATCATAATCAATTGTATTAAGACCAGAACCAGCTACATCATAATCTCTGGTCACATAATAATCATCACCATTCTTGCTTAATAAATCAAATCCAAAGAATGTTGACTCACTTATCTTAGTCTCACACTTGATTCCGTTGCCTGCTGTCTGCTTCTTAGATGGATTCTTAGAACCACTCTTTAAAAGCTGTGCAGGAACAAGATATATTTCCTGATTAGTATTAACTGAAATTGATTCACCTGTTGCAAGCGGTACTGATGTCTCAAATTTAATATATGAACGTCCAGCAACAACAAGCTTTGAAAGAGATGAACTGAATGTAATTGTCGCTCTTTCTCCATTAATAATTACCGCACTACTGTCATAATGAGTTGCATTTTCCTTAGGTTCATATCCAAAGCCTTCATAAGAACCACTAAGAACTGCACTTGAATCATCCCCCTCAATAGTAAGGTCATCCTTAACATTGACTGCACCAGCGCCATTAAATGCGGCATTATTTCCAAGTACAATCTCATCCGACCATAACTGTGAAGAGCCACCAAGGTTAAGCTGTGACGCAGATAATGCTCCTGTCTCTCCTTTTGACTTAATATTAAGGTTAAGACTACCTCCACAGATAAGATAACTGCCTGTAAAATCAAGAGTTGAACCCTTAATATTAAGGCCTGATGCTCTTCCAGCATATGCATTTCCTTTAATTATCGCTGTTCCTCCGTCAGTAATATTAATACCAGTATTACCAACTAACGCATAATTACCGAAGAATGTTGTACCAACAAGGTCTTCGTCCATGAAATTAACATATATATCAGGAAGCCCAACTGCTCCATTAAATGTAATATAAGAATAATCCCCATTCTGTGTCAGATACTTAACGATACAATCTGTAAATGTAATTGCATACACATTAAGACCTGTACCATTATTCTTATCGCTTGTATTTCTCATACGGATAGTATTAACATCCTGCACCACAAGAATAGGCTCTCCCGTAGCATTACCATCCTTATCAACACCTGTAGAATAATTCTCCAGATATGAATTCAATATTTCAATGAACTTCTCCTTGTGTCCATCAAAGCTATAATTATTATTATATACAGGACTAAAATCTGTTGTCTTAAAATCTGGCAACAGCTTTCCTATAAGCTTCTGCATATAATTTTCTCTTAAAGCAACATTTGCTTTTTCATTATCAATCTCAACTAAAGTTGCAAAATTATTATGCTGGTCAGAAACGACCTTACTATAACTTGATAATGTGGTAAGCTGTTCCTCATATGAAGCATTAAAGCACTCCATTGAAGCTTTTCCAAGTGCAGCATATATCTCATCAACAGCCTCTTCTGATGTGTAGAACGTCTTTTTAGACTGTGATGCTATCATCTTCATTTTAAGGTTGACCATTGTAGTTGTAGTAATCAGTGTTGAAAGAATCAATACAAATGAAGTCATAATAAGCACTATTACAATAGTAGAACCAGAATTATTTCTTTTTCTTTTCAAATTCAATAATACTTTCCCCATAAACTGTCTCCATTCTTTCACTGACTAATTAATCTTAGTAGATGTCATAGTTGCAATCTTTGAATCATCTGACATAGTTGAATCATTATAATATACTGTCACTGTAAGTCTGTACATAGAATCTTCTGTTTTTGATGAAGAACCAGACTTCCAGTCTTTAATATTAGAATAAATTCTCGCTGCAGTATCCTTGTTTCCTGCTTTATCAGCAAGATTACCCATAACCTGAGTATTAAATGTAACTTTAACTTTATTATGATCAACCAACATTCTGTATTTCTGTGCTGATGCTACTGAACCATCTGCATTCTTTTCCTGCGTTATCTTTTCCTGCTCAAGAAGATATACATTAAGATCACTATATCTTACATTAGTAAGTTCTGCCGGATATTTGTATGTTACATTAATCTTATCATTAACATATACTTCCATAGTACCATCTGTAGTTGTTGTACCCTTCTTATTAGTACTGATATAATCATCAAACGGAGTATAGAATACATACAGATTCTTTATATTCTTCTTAATCTTTCCTGAAACGTAATAGACAGTCTGCTTTGTACCACTTACATCTTCCTCACGTTCTTCCGCTTCAAAAGTATTAGTTGTAAGTGTAGTAGTCTTAACATAATCAGGATAACTAAGTACTGTATCATAATGATATGTAACAGTAATAACTGCTGTCTGGTCAAATAAAACCTTAGATGCATCTGAAGTATTTCTTGTTACATTAACATCAATAGATGTACTCTTAGTAATCTTAGACCTGTCGAATGCCTGCTCACCTGTATAATATTTAAAATGTGCAACTGCCTGATTATCACTGTTATCATCACGGTAAACGAGTGAACTGTCCGCAGAGACATCTGCATATACTGATATTCCTGCAGAATTAATATTATTATTAGGATTATCCTTAACCGTACTGTCAGCAGGTGTTGTATAAGGAGATGGGTCGAATTCTGCCTTGATATAGAATTTTTCTTTATTTACACCCTCATAATAAAGAATATTAGAAGCATCTTTCTTATTGCCTACAGAATATGTTGTGCTGTCAATTCCACCTAGCTGCTGATAAGTATATTGTCCATTGCCACCAGCAAGCCTGTCCAGACTCATACTCTTTGCTTCCTCTATAATATTATTAATTGCAGTATTAGCATTTTCAGTCCTTCTTGCTTTATTATTCTGGCAGCATTAGAAAATGTACTCAGTACCGGTAGAGATATGATTGCAAGAATAACAATCGCTACCAGTACTTCAACCAGTGAAAAACCGGAATTATTCAATTTTCTATTCCTTCTATATAATTTCATATCCCTCTCCCTGAATTCTCTTATTACTCAGTTGGTGTAACTGTTGAGAATATATTTCCTGTTCCTGTCTTAACATCAAATGATGGTTCCTTATAATCACGCTTTCCACCTTCAATTGAATAAAGTGAAATAGATGCTGTACCTGTGACAACACCTGTTGCCTCATTATAAGATGCAGATAAAGCATCAATTGTGCTCTTATCAGCATATGTATTGACATATTTAATAAAATTCTTCCACTGGCTATAATCTGACTCATAAGCAATATTAATAGTTGACTTATAGCCGGTAAGATTAGAAGTATAATTGCTTTTTCCATTAACATTACTTGAAGCAATCTGACCGAACTTGTAAAGAACAGTTGTTGGTGATAAAGAAAGACTTCTTACCCATGTTCCCGTTACAGACTCTGTCTTGTTAAAGAAATCAATTGAATTAGGCTGTGTGCTCCCTGCCGCATATCTGTCAAGAAGATTATCATACTGCTTAAGATAATTCATTGTATCATTAACATACTTCTGTTTGTTGTTATTCTTTTCTTTTAAGTCTCTCTGAGTTGTCTCAAGAGTAGTCTTTTTAGTAGATAAAGTATCTACCTGGTCTGAAAGATTCTGAAATCCAAAGAAATAAGCAAGAGCCATAATAAGCACTGCTAATACAACAACCAATAACTTTTTGTCTCTTTCAGAGATTTTTAACATACCTTTTAACTTATCCATCTGACTCCCCTCCTACTTTGTTGTTGAACTCTTAGTACTGCTATTTTTAGTACTGTTTGATGTATTAGATGACTTCATATCAGTTGTATTAGATGTTCCTCCAACAAATGTACATGATAATGAAAATGTAACTTCAATTGTACCTGCATTATCCTTAGTCTCTGTTATAGTAGGGGCATCAACATTAAGTACAGAAGAATTCTTCTGAAGTTCCTGAATGAACTTAGCTACTGAAGACTTACTTCCCGCTGTTCCATTAACAGTAATTGCTCCTGATGCAACATTGAAAGACTGGATAGTAATATCACTTGGCATATTCTTTTCAAGATAATCAACAAAATCCTGTAATGCGTCATCGCTGTCTGATGTAAGTGCTGCAAATGCTGCGATATCATTATATTTGTCTTTAGCTGAATAATATTCATTAACAACATCATTAATAATGCTCAGCTTCTTTATACTCTTATTAAGAGATCCAATCTCTGCATTAAGAGCAACAACCTGAACAAGTGGAATAAGAACAAGGAGTGCAGAAACCGCAAGGGCTCCAACAAATCCTACGATAAGAGTCTTTGTATTTTCTTTTCTGGCACCACTCTCAATAAGTCTCTTAGGAATAAAATCAACCGGATCAATAACAGCACCCAAGTTAGTTACATAACTTGTAAGAGTAGCCTCTTCAACATACGCTTTCTTGTCCAGTGCAATATTCTTAAGTCTCTCAACCTTCTCGATTGGCATATTAAGCTCATTAGAAAGAAGTGTTGCAAAGCCCTTAATAGATGTAGAATGTCCGATTAAGTATGCCTTCTGGATTGATATTCTGTTACGCGATACATAATAATCAATAACTCGGTTAATGTTACTTGCCATATATCTTAATGATTCTGTAACCTCATCTCCATCAAATCTTGAGTGAAGAAGTGTTTCATTCTGAAGCTTTGCTGTCGCAGCCTCATACTTAAGTCCATACTTTTCCATAACTGCATTAACAAGCATTGACTTTCCATAAGGAACATTTCTCTGTAACTGCAATACATTATCCTTGAAAATATTGATTACAGTACCATCATTCTCAACCTGAATAACAAGGCTGACTTCTGGTCCAATCTGCTGCTTCATAATCTGGTATGTACTGTTACCAGCATAATCAACGAATGCCACCTTAAGTCCTAAAGCCTTAGCAAGTCCATAGTAAGACTCTACAACTTCTGATGGTACAGCAGCAACCATAAGTTTAATCTTTTCCTGTCCCTGATCTTCTACTTTCTCAAGAACCGTATACTGAATGATATACTCATCCATATTAACTGGGAAATACTCTGTAGCATTAGCCTGTACAAGTTTATCAATCTTATTAGCCTTAACATTAGGAATAAGAACTTCCTTAGTTGCAAGTCTTGGAGAACTGATAGAAAATGCGACATTATTAGCATTAAATCTATGCTCGTCCATAACAACCTTGATTGCCTTAGCAAGTACGTCAGTCTGCTCAATTACACCCTCAACATAGCAGTCTTCCGGTGCAGGAATTGTAACAGTCTTATGAACGACACTGTTCTTACCTGATTTAGTGATTTCACATATTTTAATATACTCGTTATTGATAACGATACTTACCAATTTACCTTTGGCTTTAGATGCAGCCATAAAATCCTCCTATCCAGCTCCCCACATAATAAGCTATTCATTCTAGTTAATAAATATATATAAATTCGCTGTTCTTTCTCTCATGCTTAGAACGCCATAAGTGAAAGATACCAGTTAATT
>OHJB01001043.1_pt1 | contig 11509 bp, 10 predicted proteins | sample 1568431 | NCBI WGS metagenome assembly OHJB01 (sample SAMEA3879594, study PRJEB24766) | human gut metagenome | biome: human-associated habitat; feature: feces | place: USA | collected 1985/1987 | reverse complement strand
CACATCATGCCGTTCCGGTTTACGGTGAAGCCGTACAGCTCCGCTGCCTGCCGGGTCGAGATGGCATTCTTTACGTCTGAAAAGACAGAGGTGTTACCCTCCGTCCGAATGGGTGGGGTACAGGCGAAAGGTCGAAGCCCGATAAAGGGTGTGAGTGAGGTTCGGGTCTACACATCTATCGGTCAGAGTTTCGTTCATTTGACCTCCTGCTTGGGGCGGTGTGGCTGCGCTCTTCCTTGCGGAAGAAGGCTTCCACATTCTGCTGTGCATTGCGAAGTTCGCGCAGCTCCTGCTGTGCTTGCTTGTAATGCTGGTAGAATCCGTTTTTCTCCGAGGAAAGTTTCCGGTATTCGGCATCCAGTTTGTCAGTGTCGGGCAGGTCGGATACGGTTTTGATTCCGTTGGCCTTGAAATAGGCGCGTGCCGCCTGATAAACAGTCAGCTCTGCGCGGTGCTGCTCCTTGAACTTTGCGGGGTTCCGCACAGTCTGGAGTTTCTGCGCAAGAGGCTTGTACTGCCGATACACGGAAAGATGCCCGCGCAGTTCCTTAATGGAATCCATGCGGGCATCCATATCTTTGACCACCGCCAGAGCATCGTCATACTGCGTTTGCAGTTCGGCAATGCGCTGGTTCAGGGCATCTTCGCTGAGCAGTCCCTTCTCCTGCAAGAGAAGCAGGGTCTGCGACCAGCTTTTGAGGTTGAATTTTTTCGCCCAACGCTCATAGCCGATGCCCTTGCCCGCAGCAACTTTTGCCTGAATGTCAACCAGTTTCCTGATTTTATCCGGCTTCTTCTCGCTGCTGGGCTGGATGGTCGGGGTGAGCCTGATGTTTTGGGAGAGGGCGGTGAGCACCTGCTCTTTTTCCAACTTCTTGCTCAATTTTTTCGCGGTGATGAACTTTGTCCGACCGGGCGGACAGTAGCTTAATCGCCCACGGCTCTCTTTCACGGCAACGCCGTGTTCCTGCATGAGCAATGCAGAAAATTCCTCGAAGGTGGTGGCTTTGTTCAGCACAGAGTAGATCTGTCGGCGCAGCTTTTCCAGTTCCGTCTGGTAAACGGTCTGGGTCGGCTGCTGCCCTTCAGCGGCAAGTTTCGCGTTTGCATGGTCGAGGCGGCGTTGTCCGCGCCGCTGCGCCCAATACTCGCGCTCCGAAACATGGTCGCCTTGGGCTTCCAGCAGATTGATCTGGTTCAGATCGGCTTGCTCGCACATTTCCATGACAGCGACACGGAGGTGCCGGAGCATGGCAGAGGTGCAGCGGTGCTTCTTGCCCGCTTCCCAGTCGCACGGCTTGTCCATGAAGGGCTGCCGTTCTACGGTACGGACGCGCAAGCTGCCGATGACGATGTGGACGTGAATGTTTCCAGCACTGTTGTGACCGTCCGGGTGGGTGCAGATGATGGCGGGATGACCGGGAAAGTTGTCTTTGCAGAACTGAAAGCCGAGGGCTTGCGCTTTCTCCATGGTCAGGCCGTTCTCTACTGCGTCCTTCGGGTCGAAGCTGATGATATAGTGATGGGTCTTCACATCCTCCCGCCTGCCGTTCTTGCCGTACTTGCGGTTGGCAATCAAGCAAGCCATAGCGAACGAGGATTCACCGCACTCAAGAGTGTCGAGCAGGTATGAATCTCGCAGCTTGGGTCTGCCCTTCTCATCCAGAATGGGCAGACCGGTGTACTCGTTGTGCTGAAAGGTGAGATAGCTTTCGGCGGCGGCATAGTTAGAGTTTTTCGAGGTCAAATGCTTGATGGTTGCCATACAGTTCACCAACCGTTTCTTCGGCTTTCAGCCGAAAGTTCGTGAGTGCGGACAGTTCCTCCAGAATTTGCGCCCGGAGCTGCTCGGTGTCTTTGCCGCCGGAGTTGAAGTGCCGTGCAAGCTGGTTGAGGTTGCTTCCCACCTTGCTGCACTGGGCAGACAAGGCGGCAAGCGCCGCCAGTGCATCCTCGCCGCCCTGCGCCACCACAACGGTGTGCTTGACGTTCACGCCGTACAGGACGCGGCGGACGAGTTCGGATTGGGTGAGGTGGAGTTCTTTGCAGGCGTATGCGATCCGCAGTTTTTCTTCTGCGGTCACTCGGACTTTGATGATGTGTGTCTTTCGTTTTCGCGGCGTGTCATTGCGGTTCTTCTTTGCGTGTACGTTCGGACTTTTCATTTCAGCCATATTCGACCTCCTGTGAAAATGATAAATGCCCACTCCGGGATGGAGAGGGCTATGTAAAGCGACACGCCGCTTTTGCGCTGAAACCAGCGCAACGCTGGAGCAGGGTTTGGGGAAGGCACTCCCCAACAAGTGGCAGACCATGTGACAGAACATTTTCAAGCATTGAAAATTTGTGGCCACAGGTCGATACTTGCTTTCGCCCTTTCCGTGCAACACTGAAAATTTCAGAAGTCGAACCGCAATGCACATTGAAAATTTTGCAGAGCAAAACGTGTGAAAAGGCAAAGCCCCTGCTCATGATCACCGTTCACACCGAACGCAGTTCCTGCCCCTGTTTTGCAGCGGCGTTGTCCGGCTCGCCCACAGAAAGTGTGAGGTCATGGCGCAGTATCTCGTTCAGACGGCTTATGTAAGATTCAAGGTACAGTATGAAGAAAGCCGGGCGCAGTGCGGACACTACAACCTGCTTCTTTCAAGCACAAGAATAACACTTTGCGGTTGTGCAGTCAACAACCAAAAACAAATTTTGGAAGATTGAACAACTACATAAGATTTTATTTGTGAAAAAGAAAAATACCGCCCATGCAGCGCAGCGATGGATTTTGTCGGGTGAATCGGCGGCAAAATGAATCGGGTGTGTTGCGGGGCGGTAGCTTCTTTCGTGGATTTTTCCTCACTGAAGTGGTGGGGCTCACGGTGATAACCAACCACTTTTGCAGAAGATTTGCAATCAATCTACAAGTTCAGTGGGATTTGTGATAGAGAATATCATGGTTCGTAGGGTACGTCAAGATGATTCCGAAGAAATTATTTATGAATGGAGACAATAGTAAGACTTCTATTATGAATATGATACACTTTACATCATGAAAGAATTTAAGCTGCACAAAGATGATTCAAGCGGATGTGCAATATGCACAATAAGTTTTCTACAGCAAAATACAGATGTGGTCATTTAGCTCTTTTACCAGACAACTTTTTTTGTAAAATAAAAAAATTTGTTGACTTGAAATTGCTTGAAATGTTATCTTGTTGGTAACAAAAGCACGGTGAAGTGCTTGCTACCACACGAAAAGGCAAAACAAAAAAGGAGAGTAAAATGATGAAAAAGCGTATTGCGGCGTTGGTCACCGCCGGTGTCCTTGCTTTGTCGATGCTTACCGGCTGCGGAAGCAAACAGGAGAGCTGGAAAGTTACCTGCCCGTGGGCACCGTCTGGTGTAGCAGCGATGGTCAGCCAAAAGGCTGCTGCCAAGTCCCCTGATTATTCTGATAATAAAATCACACTGGTTGCTGAAGCCGTCAAGGGCGATGCTGCTACTGTCAACACTTGGGTGTCCAGTACTAAGGCAAATGATAAGGAACTGGTCTTCGCCGGTGAGGGTCTGTTCGCCATTACCGAGACTCTGGATCCGGCCAAGCTGCAGTTCAGCTACGACGATTTCGAGTTCGTGGAGAACTTGTACTCCTCCGTCTTCGTCCTGTCCGCTGATTCTTCACTGAACCTCAAGAATCTGGACGATCTGGAGGCCTATGTCAAGGCAGGCAACCCCGTATCCGTAGCCGTTAACGGCGCTACCGGCTCCGAGGCTTTCCTGGCAGCGGCTCTGTTCGGCTCTATGGGTGCCGGCGACCAGCTGAAACTGACTCCGTACCAGTCCGCTGCGGAGGCTGCACAGGCTGTAGCTAAGGGTGAAACGAACTTCGCGGTCTCTCACCAGTCTCAGATTCTTGAGACCTACCAGCAGGGCGGCGTTGATGTGGTTTGCGCATTCGATGACAAGGCTATCGAAAACGGCCCCTTCGCAGGCGTTGAGGGCGTTGGCTCCAAGGGCTACCCCTACTTCCGCAACCGCTGCTTCGTCATGGCTCGCAAAGGTACTGACGCCGCAAAGGTTGCCGAGCTGAAAGAGCTGTATGATAAGATCCTCGCCGATGATGAGATGGTCGAGTGGCTGAACGACACCATGCTGCTGGAAGTCGATACCATGACCGAGGACGATGTGAAAGCTCACATTGAGAACGTCAAGAGCATCGTCGAGCAGTATAAGGACATCGTGGCAGGCTGATAAAAAGTCCTCATAGCGACAAAAAGCTGAAGCAGGGGGAACGGGGACATCCCCTTCTCCCTGCTTTTATGTTTTCAAAAGGAGTTGAAACAAGTGAAAAATCTGATAGAACGTGCCGAAGCAAAACTGGATGAATGGGGCGCAAAGCTCGAACAGAAGAACATCGAGTACCCGGTAGACCTGATTTGCGGCATTCTGTTTCTGGTCATTGGCATCGTGCTGCTGCTCATCATGCCGCAGCAGGTGCAGATCTCGGAAAAAGACGTTGTGAATGGCCGCGCTTTCCCGACGATGCTGATTTGGCTCATGCTGGCCATGAGCGCCCTTCTGGTGGGCCGCGAGGCATACAACATGGTGATGCACCGCCCGACCAAAACTAAAACGCTGAATCTTTTGGTGGAAACAAAAGCACTCGTCATCGTCCTCATTCTGGTGGTCACTTATCTGCTGGCAGAGGTCACGGATCTGTTTGTTGTGGGCGCTGTATTCTGCGCACTGGCATTTCTGGTCTTTTTCCGCTGCAAGAAACCCCTTTACTATGCCATCACAGTTTCAATGGCTGTGTTGATTTGGGTCGTATTCCACTTTGTGCTGAATGTTAGTTTCTGAGGAGGCAGAATATGGGTTTGTTTGACTTTATCGGCCCGGCCTCCGGGCTGCTTTTCACCCTCGAAAATATCATCTGGATAAACCTCGGCGTCTTTATTGGCTGCGTGTTCGCGGCCATCCCGGGATTAAGTGTTATCCTCTGCATCATCCTATTCCTGCCTGTCACTTATACCATGCGTGCGATTCCCGGCATGATGTTCCTGTTGGGCATTTACTGCGCAGGTGGCTATGGTGGCTCGGTATCGGCTATCCTTATCAACACGCCGGGTACGCCCCACGCGGCGGCTACTATGCTGGACGGCTATCCGCTGTCCAAAATGGGCCGCACTAAGGCGGCGTTGAAAATTGCACTTTATGCATCTACCTTTGGCGGTATCTTCTCTGCGTTGGTGCTGCTCTTCCTCGGCCCTCAGGTCGCAAAAATTTCGGCACAGCTCGGCACGGCGGAGTACTTTATGGTCTGCCTGTTCGGCATGACGATTATTGCAGGCGTTTCTGGTAAGAGCCTTGTCAAGGGCATCATCGCCGCCTGCCTTGGTTTGCTTATTTCCTGTGTGGGCGCAGACCCCATGACCAGCTATGACCGCTTTACATTTGGTATTCCCCGTCTGTATCTGGGTCTTGACCTTGCCGTTACCCTCATCGGTTTGTTCGCACTGGTGGAAATCATTGGCAAGGCAGAGCTGAAGCGGAATGAGTTGAACCTTCACGCCGGAAAAATCGGCAATGATGACGGCAAAATCACAAAAGATGAATACAAGCGGATGTTCCGACCAGTGCTGATGGGTTCTATCATCGGTTCCTGTGTTGGTATCGTACCTGGCACGGGTGCGTCGGAGGCCTCGTGGTTCTCCTACAACACTGCGAAGAACCTGTCCAAGCATCCCGAGGAATTCGGCCACGGTTCTGTGGAGGGCGTTGCGGCTGCTGAGTCTGCCAACAATGCCGTCTGTGGCGCGACCCTGATTCCCTTGCTGACGCTGGGCATCCCCGGCGACGGCTGCGTGGCCATCATGTTGTCGGCCCTGATGATAAATGGCCTGAACCCCGGTCTCTCGCTGTTCACCACCGACGGCGCTATCATGTATGCCATCATGCTGGGCCTTATCCTCGTGAACATCTTCATGTTCCTGCAGGGCAAATACCTGACTAGTCTGTTTGCAAAGGTCGTCTCCATCCCTCAGCAGATCTTGACCCCCATCATCGTGATTTTCTGTTTCGCCGGTGCTTACTCGGTGAACAGCAGCTATTTTGATTTGAGCGTTGCGCTGGTGTTCGGCGTGATGGCGTGGTTCATGCGCAAGCTGGAGCTGCCCGCTGTCCCTGTGCTGCTGGGCATGGTGCTGGGCAATATGACCGAGACGAACTTCCGCCGCGCCCTGCTCATCTCGGATGGAAGTCCCAAAATCTTCTTCAGCAGTGTGTATTGCTGGATTTTTATCGCGCTAATCGTGGTGGTTATCATCGGCATCCTGCGCGGCAAGATGAAGGAAACGAAGAACGCGAAAGTGGAACAGTAAAAGGAGGTAAAGACCGTGGCATATAACATTATTTTCTACTTCAGTGACCAGCAGCGCTGGGATACCTGCGGCTGCTTCGGCCAGCCGCTCAACGTCACACCCAATCTGGACAAGCTGGCAGAGGAGGGCGTAAAATTTGACAATGCTTTCTCTCCCCAGCCGGTGTGCGGCCCTTGCCGCGCCCTGTTCCAGACCGGAAAATACCCCACTGAGACAGGCTGTTTCCGCAATAACCTGATGCTGCCCTCGAATATCAAGACTCTGGGCGAGTATATGGAAAAAGATGCCGGCTACGAAACTGCCTATGTCGGCAAGTGGCATCTGGCCTCGGATGGCGAGCTGGAAAAGAAGCCGACCATTGACCATACCATTACAGCCGTTCCGTTGGAGTTGCGCGGCGGCTACACCGGCTACTGGCGTGCAGCCGATGTGCTGGAATTTACCTCCCACGGCTACGACGGCTATGTGTTCGACGAGAACAACAACCGCATCGATTTTAAGGGCTACCGTGCTGACTGCATCAACCAGTTCGCGCTGGACTACCTCGACCAGTACACCGGCGAAAAGCCCTTCTTCATGACCGTATCCCAAATTGAGCCGCACCATCAGAATGACCACAACCACTACGAAGGCCCCAACGGCTCGAAGCAGCGATTTGCGGATTTTGTCCTCCCCGAAGACTTGAAGGCTCTGGGCGGCAATGCAGCAGAAGAGTATCCGGATTATCTGGGACAGTGCGCAAGCCTCGACGAGAACCTCGGCAAGCTGGTGGAAAAACTGAAAGAAAAGGGTCTGTATGAGAATACTGTTATCCTTTACGCTTCCGACCATGGCTCTCATTTCAAGACCCGCAACCGCGACGCCCATCTGAACGGATACGATGACTATAAGCGCTCGTGCCACGACGGCTGCCTGCATGTGCCGCTGGTCATCTGCGGCGGCCCGTTCAAGGGCGGCAAGGAAGTCACCGAGCTGGTCAGCACCGAGAGCATCCCCAAGACTCTGTTGGCTTTGGCAGGCGTGGATGTCGGCGACAAGATGATCGGCGAAAATCTGCTTGACGTTGTGGAAAAGAAAAATCATAATAGAGCTAATGAGGTCTACGCCCAAATCTCGGAGAGCCGCTGCGGCCGCTGCATCCGCACGGCAGATTATATGTACTCTGTCTATGCCCCCGGTGTCAATGGCGGCGAGGCTGCGGCATCTGATGTGTATGCGGACGACTTCCTCTATGATATGCAGAAAGACCCGTGGCAGCTGAACAATGTTGTCGCAGATCCTGCATACGCCGACGTCAAAGCGGAGCTTCGTGAACGTCTGCTGAACTGGATTCAGCACGCAGAAGGCACCCGCCCCACCATCACCGACTGAAAAGGAGCGTTTGCCCATGCTCTCGGCTGCTGAGAAAAAATCTGCTCAGGTATATCGTTGGCTTCTGGCTTATATCGACGAAAACAAGTTTTCTGGAAATCAACGACTGCCCTCGGAAAATGCACTCTGCCGAAAGCTGGGCGTCAGCCGGGAAACGATTCGAGTTGCCATTGACCGATTGGTGAATGAAGGAATCGTGTACAAAGTCAAAGGGAGCGGCACCTATTTCCACCGGGAAAAGGTGATGACGCGCGATTTGAACACCGAGGATGCACTTTATAAGATCGGCCTTGTTTTGCAAGGTCAGGATACGAGTGCAAATTCGGGGCTGATTGAGGGTGTGCGCAGCGTTCTGACACAGGAACGGGTGGATCTGCACGTATTTCTGACCGATAACAAGTTCTGCAACGAACGCCGCTGTCTGGAAACAGTGGTGCATCAGAATTTTCATGGCTTTATCGTGGACGGTGTTAAGTCGAGTATCCTCAGCCCGAATCTTGACTGCTACAAGGAACTTTATCGGCGCAAAATTCCGGTGATATTCTACAACAATTTTTATCGGAATCTGCGCTGTCCGCGTGTGACCATCAATGATATTGAATGTGCGCATCAGTTGATAGGGCGCCTGATCGATGCCGGACATAGCAATATTGCCGGGATATTCGTGTACGACAACTACCAAAGTGTCGAAAAGTTTCAAGGCATGGCGGAAGCGATGCGAAATCGTGGTTTGGAACTGAACGATGATTACATCAAGTGGTGTATTTCGGATGAAGCCCACAACGAAAGCTATGTCCGTTCCATTGAAAGATTTCTGAAGAGCATCCCTAAATGCACCGCTATCGTCTGCTGCAACTACATCATCTATCGACTGGTCATGAAAACTCTGCAGAAAATGGGGAAGACTGTACCCGAAGATTATTCGCTGGTCTGTTTTGATTATTCCGAAGAAACTTATCGGCAGGAGGATGTTACCTGCTCCGTGGAGCAAGGCTTCGAGATGGGATGTCAGCTTGCGCTGCGGCTTATGGAGATGATTTCCACCGGCGAATGCGATGACCGGAACTACACTTATGTCATGAAGCCCATCCTCTACGATGGCCATTCCATCCGGAAGATCAAAAAGGTAAAATAAAGATTCTCCCGGAGGCAGTACTGCTCTCCGGGAGAATCTCTTTATCGGTTTTGTTGTGCCAGAAAATGTGCAGCAGTATGCAGGCGCGGAAGCACATAGGCAAAGAACTGCTTATACGCTGCGCAAAAGCGGTTGCTTCCAGAGGCATCCCAATCTCGCTTGCATCCGCCCCGGCAGAGCAGCTGATAAGCACATGCTGCGCATTCCGCCGGGCGTTTGCGGCCCTGTGCCAGAAATGTCTGGCTTGTGGGAGAATCAAGCGCATCTTCAACGGTACAGTGGCTCAGATTTCCCAGCTTCCACTCATCCAGAACATAAAAGTCACAGGGATAAAGGCTTCCGTCACCTTCTACGGTAAGATAATGTCCACAGGAACCGGAGGAAGCGCAGGAGGTAGGCGGCATTCCCAGCAGGATACGCAGATAGTCCTCAAAATTGCGAACGCTGATATAATTGCCTCGTTGCAGCTGCTGATACCAAGTATCAAAGACGCCGCACAGAAAACGACCATAAAGTTCCGGCGTTAGAGAATATGCCTGCCCTCCAATCGTATCAAGTGGGTCAAGACATGGGATGAACTGCAGATTGTGCTGTCCCAACTCGCAGAGGCTTTTGAAGGCTCGCTGCGGCTTTCTGGCCAGCTGTCCGGTCACAACACAGAGCAGATTCGTTTCGACCCTGTAGGCATCCAGCAGCGCAAGCGCATGAGTTACTTTATCCCATGTGCCCTGCCCAGCTGCGTCCAGCCGATAGAGATCATGGTTCTCCTGTGTGCCGTCCAGAGAGAGGCCTACGAGGAAAGAGTTGGCTTTGAAAAAGGAAGCCCACTCTTCATCCAGACAAATGCCATTGGTCTGGATGCTGTGGAACACAGAGATATTGCGCTGCATGGAACGCTCCGTTTCCAGAAAGAACCGGAAGAAATCCAACCCGGCAAGAGTCGGTTCGCCGCCCTGAAACAGAAAATGGACGCTGCCGCCTTCCTCTGTGGCTGCAAAAGCCTTTTCAACCAGTTCTCCTGCCATTTCATGGGAAAGCAGTCCCATATTTTTGCAGGCTCGGCTGTTGGAAACATCGTCATAAAAGCAGTACCGGCAACGCAGATTGCACAGGCTGGACGCTGGCTTGACGAGAAATGTATTATGTTTCATAGAGATTCCCTCCGTGCTTCGCAGTTCTTAAAACAAGGATACCGGAAAATACGGGCTTTCGCAAGCAGTAACAGTTAAAAGCTGTTTGAAATAGTAAGAAAACGAATATAGTTGTCCGAAAATCAAAAAAAGGAGAAGAAAACTTGTATGGATGAAAATAAAACATACGGTACACGGTCAGCACGGCTTTGGAAGCTGTTTTTGAGTACGCTGTACATTAGCAGCTTTACCTTCGGCGGCGGCTTTGTCATCGTGACCTTTATGAAGAAAAAATTTGTAGATGAGCTGCACTGGATCGATGAACAGGAAATGCTGGATATGACAGCGTTGGCGCAGTCCTCTCCGGGCGCAATCGCGGTCAATGCTGCAATTCTGGTAGGCTGGCAGGTAGAAGGCTTGATTGGAATGATCGTGGCAGTGTTGGGCACCATCATCCCACCTATGGTCATTCTTTCAGTCATTTCTGTGTTCTACAATGCTTTTGCCACCAATCGCTATATCGCGTTGTTACTCAAGGGAATGCAGGCTGGTGTGGCGGCGGTCATTCTGGATGTTGTATTCGACCTCGGCGGCAAGGTGCTGAAGACCCGCTCATGGGTGTATATTGCCCTGATGGTCGCAGCGTTTGTCGCAAATACGGTGTTTGATGTCAATGTGGTGGTGGTCATCCTTGCCGCTGCAGTATTCGGCGTGGTGCTGGCTCTGGTCCAGTGGAAAAAAGGTGGTGCAAAATGATCTACTTACAGCTTTTTCTCAGCTTTTTGCAGGTGGGTATGTTCAGCGTAGGCGGCGGTTATGCTGCCATGCCCCTAATACAAAGTCAGGTGGTGGAACAGCACGGCTGGCTGACCATGCAGGAATTCACCGATCTCATTACGATAGCAGAAATGACCCCCGGTCCCATTGCGGTCAACTCAGCAACTTTTGTAGGTCTGCGTATTGCACAGGCTCCCGGAGCCATTATCGCAACTCTGGGCTGTATCACACCCGCCCTGTTCTTTGTTTCACTGCTGTCATACATCTACCGCAAATACAAGGATATTTCTCTACTGCAAAGCGTTCTTGCCTGCCTGCGTCCGGTCATTGTAGCGCTTATCTTTGGTGCAGGTCTTTCTATACTGTCTATGGTGGTGTTCGGAGAGAGTGCAAAGGCGCTCGCCAACGTAGACTGGATCGGCATCGGCAGTTTTGCATCGGCATTTTTTGTGCTACGGAAGCTCAAGTGGAATCCCATCCTGACCATGTGCCTGTGCGGCGTGGCCGGGCTTGGACTTCACATTTTGCTCGGAATATAATCTTAAGACAATTTGTCTGTTGGAATCATGAAAATAAATCATTGAGCTTGCAATCAGGGCAAAACCGTGGTATATACATTATACGAAACATTGCTTTGATGAACGTATTACCGTTCAATGACGTATAAAATGGAGGTGCCCGCCATGACCGCCGTGATCTATGCCCGCTATTCATCGGATAACCAG
>OHJB01001033.1_pt1 | contig 11562 bp, 14 predicted proteins | sample 1568431 | NCBI WGS metagenome assembly OHJB01 (sample SAMEA3879594, study PRJEB24766) | human gut metagenome | biome: human-associated habitat; feature: feces | place: USA | collected 1985/1987 | reverse complement strand
ATAAAAACATACAATTTTATTTTTAGTATGATTTATATTAAAATGTATAAAAATATAAATTTGTTATGGGAGAAAATTTCATGGAAACAAAAGCAAAGAAAAAATGGAAAACGCCACATACATTTGTAATACTTGTGGTAATTATTCTTATTGCTGCAGCGGCAACATATATTGTGCCGGCAGGCGAGTTTACAAGATTTAAAGATGCAGCAACAGGCAAGACTTTAGTTGAAGCTGGAAGTTATCACAGAATAGCATCAAGTCCGCTTAATCCGTTAAAGATTCCTTCAGCAATCTATACCGGAATTGTGAAATCAGCGTCAACAATTACATTTATGCTGATAATCGGCGGAGCTTTTCAGGTAATTACATCAACAGGCGCACTTACAGCGTTATGCAAGAAGTTATCTAAGACATTTTCTAAGCACAAATATGTTGTAATTCCTGTATTTTTGACATTATTTTCTATATTTGGATTCACAATGGGAATGTCATCAGAGGTTATGATATTCGTTCCTATCGGAATTACACTTGCGCTATTCTTAGGGCTTGATAAAGTTACAGGAACAGCAATGATTGCACTCGGTGCAGCGGTTGGATTCACAGCCGGATTACTTAATCCGTTCAATGTCGGAGTTGCGCAGGATATAGCAGAATTGCAGTTGTTCTCAGGAATGGCTTACAGAGTATTTATTCTTGTTGTGCTTCTTGCTGCTACAAGTGCATACATAATCTGTTATGCAAGAAAGGTTGCAGCACATCCTGAAAAAAGCGTAATATATGGAATTCCTGAAGACCAGGAGTACACATTTGACAATGCAACAGACACAATTACGGTAAGACAGATTGCAGTTCTTATTGTTATGGCACTTGGCTTTGGAATACTTATATATGGCCTTTCAAAGAAGGGCTGGTACTTTGAAGAAATGTCAGGCCTCTTCATATTTATGGGTGTAATATGCGGATTTATCAGCGGTTACGGTCCTAGCAGAATTGCAAGGGAATTCGGAGAAGGTGCAAAGGGCATTATCGTAGGATGTCTTATAATAGGAATTGCCCGTACAGTTGAGGTAATCTTAAGTGATGCCAATATTCTTGATACTATCGTGTACGGAATTGTTAATATTGTAAATGTTATGCCAGATTCAATTAAGGCTGTCGGCATGTTCTTATGTCAGTCACTTATTAACTGCGTAATTGTGTCAGGAACAGGTCAGGCAGCAGTTACAATGCCACTTATGGTGCCGGTTTCAGACCTTGTAGGAATATCAAGACAGACATCAGTGCTTGCGTTCCAGTTAGGAGACGGATTCTCTAACTCAGTACTTCCAATGTCATCATCACTTATGGGATATCTTGCTGTATCAAAGATTCCATACAGTAAATGGCTTAAGTTCATGATGCCACTGTTCCTTATATGGACAGCACTTGGATGCCTGTTTATGCTTGGTGCATTAATGATTGGATATTAGAATTGATTAGGAGCAGATATTATGTCAGACGATATTAAGAAGCAGCTTGGGGCGGTTATTGACAGCTATAAAGAAGATTTATGCCAGATGGCAGATGAGATATTCGACCTTGCGGAGATAAGCGGGGAAGAGTACAGGACATCTGATATATTGTGCAGTTATCTTGAAAAAGAAGGATTTGTGGTAGAGCGTGGAACAGGACTTGAAACAGCATTCAGGGCAACATGGGATAATGGAAGTGACGGCCCGGTGATTGGAATTCTTGTTGAATATGACGCTCTTGAAAAAATCGGACATGCGTGTGGACATCATCTTCAGGGACCTGCCGGGATAGGGGCAGCAATCGCAGTAAAGAACTGCCTTCAGGATTATCCATGCAGGCTTGTTGTGTATGGAACTCCGGCAGAGGAAACTCTTGGCGGTAAGATAATTATGCTCGATAAAGGTTATATGAAAGAACTTGACCTTGCATTTATGTCGCATGGCTCGCCTAATACATCAGTAGATGAAAAATGTATGGCTCTTGAGAATTTCGTTGTAACATTCCACGGAGTAAAAAGCCACGCTGCAATAAGTCCTGAAGAAGGACGCAGCGCACTTGATGCAGCGTTATTGTCATTCCATGCAATTGAGATGTTAAGAGAGCATGTTAAAGACGACACAAGAATGCATTACACAATCCGTAATGCAGGTGGTCCTCCAAATGTAGTTCCGGACCTTACTGTTGCAGAATATACACTCCGTTCATACAGCACGAAATACCTTGATGAAGTTGTAGAGAGATTCTACAACATTTTAAAAGGAGCTGCGCTTATGACTGGAACAACATATGAAATTCAGAGAGACCTTCCATTCAAGAGCAAGGTTGTGTGCCATAAGGTCAATGATATGCTTATGGCAAATGCAGCATATGAGAATGCCCCATCAATCGCACCACCACGCGAAAGGACTGGCTCAACAGATTTCGGCAATGTGTTATATGAAGTTCCAGGCTCATGTATAAGAATTGCATTCACAGATAAGGATGCACAGCCACATTCAGAAGCTTACCTTAAAGCAGGAAAGAGTGATGCAGCGCATAATGCTATAGTATATGCAGCAAAGATAATGGCTGATTCAATATGCGATGTTCTTGTTAATCCTGAGCTTCTTGCACAGATAAAGCAGGAGTTTGAGGTGGCAAGAGAAAAAGGCTGATTAGTGGGTTTAGCGATAATATTGAATTGAATTAATAGAGTTGTAATCAGGCGGCGGAGAAATCCAAAGCCTGATTTTTTATAAAATAAAATAATATGACAATAAGTGTCTGACCTAACTGGTATTATTTAAAGGAAATAGGCTGGGAGTAATTATGTAGGCAGCTGGAACACCATAAATTATATACAGGATGGAATAATTATGCAGAATGAATTAGAAGGATTATATAACATGCTTGTAAGTCAGACAGATATAATGAAAAATGTGGATGAATTAGTAGAAAAACAGATTGAACATGAGCTGATGCAGTTCAAAGAACTGGCAACATGGAGCGATTATGAATGTGAACGTGATAAATACATGGCAGTTGCCGAAGTTGCGAAAAAAGAAAGCTTCATGGCAGGGTTTAACTATGCAGTGAGATTACTTGAGCGCACGCACAACCCTTAAGACACGTTCCTTTTCTTCATCAGAAAGAGACTGGATTTCTTTCATGATTTCCCTGTCGACTGAAGAATAATCGCCAGTATATTCACCGGACAACACATAATCTACAGTTACCCCTAGTGCATTACATATATAGATAAGTGTAGGCAGGGAAACTTTCACACGGTTATTTTCAATATTGCTTATATGAGAAGTATTGACCTCAGCAACACTGGCAACAGCGTCCTGCGGCAAACCTTTAGATAAGCGTATTTCTTTCAACTTCTTTCCAATACTTTCAAAATCAATATTCTTCATGAAATCCCCCACAATAAAGATGATAAATACAATACATATAATTGTAATATTGATTGGCTGATGATATAATTATCTACAACTAAAACAAAATTAGTCACGGACAATACATTTAAAAAAGATTTCGTTAAATAATCATACGATATGTTCAGGTTCGAATTATAAGAATTAAAAATGTTATGACAAAATATGACACTAAGACATATAATGTCCGACCTGTCTGCTATCATAATAATAAACAAAACGAAGGAGGCAGTTATGCAGGACAACAATATTGAAGATGATAGCAGTGAAGTTTATGTGTATTTGAAAAGACCATTTCTGTTCAATATCAGATACAATTCAAAAGAAATATGGAACAAGATGACAGAGGAGGACAAGGCTCCGTATATTAATTATGAAGAATTTTACGAAGAATACAGGCTTATAAGGCTAAGAAGTATAGGGTATCCGATACTTGCGGTGGTGTATCTGTTTGCAATGTCAGCAATGGTACTTTATATCATATATATGTTTACAGGTTTTAACATATTTTCACTATTTGTATGATGTATAATTATTGAAACACATTTTTGTGAAAATGTTGTATAAAAATGCAGAAAAAGTGATTTTATATTAGCATTTATTATGACAAAGTGCTAAAATATTAACAGATTAAATCGTGAATTGATGAGTGTAATCTTACAAACGACTTAAAGGAGAACTACTTATGGCAAATGACTACAATGACAAGGTAAGTCGGGTATTAAGCCTGTATCAGCGCCTGATGGAGGGGAAAGTGGTTGACAAAGAGGTGGAAGCCGCCAGATATGGCGTATCTGCTAGGTCAATCCAGCGTGATATAAGTGCAATTAATAATTTTTTTGAACAGGAGACTGAAAAGAGCGGGGTAATTAATTCAATTGAATACGATAAGAAAAGGGGCGGACATTATCTCAGTCAGATATACAGGACAAGGCTGACCAATAGTGAGATACTTGCAATATGCAAGATACTGCTGGACAGCAGGGCATTTACCAGAGAAAGGATGGAGCATATTCTTGATATACTGGTTGACCGCTGCACACCGGCAGAAGGAAAGGCAATAGTACAGGACCTTATTAAGAATGAAGAGTTTCATTACATAGAACTGACACATAAATCAGAGTTCGTTGATAAAATGTGGGATATCGGACAGGCAATCCATCAAAACCGTTATCTTGAAATGGATTACAAAAGGACTAAAGACGGAGCAATTGTAAAACGAAGGGTAAAGCCAGTGGCAATAATGTTTTCAGAGTATTATTTCTACTTGACGGCATTTATTGAGGATGAAGATGTTAAAGCTGATTTTGATGTGATTGATGATGCATTTCCAACAATATACCGAATCGACAGGATTGCAGGCTATAATGTTCTTGACAAGCAATTCAAGATTCCTTATGGAAATCGTTTTAAAGAAGGCGAATTCAGAAAAAGAATCCAGTTCATGTATGGTGGAAAGCTTCAAAAGGTCAAGTTCAGATATAAGGGTTCAAGCGTGGAAGCAGTTCTTGACAGACTGCCAACTGCGAAGATTCTGGAAGAAAAAGATGGCGTATACACTATATCTGCAGAGGTGTTCGGCAAGGGCATCGATATGTGGCTGAGGAGTCAGGGGGATATGGTGGAAGTGATGAAGTAAAAAATAATAGATAAGCATACTGGAATTTTTGATTTTGGTGAATATAAAAATATTATAGTGTAATGGAGGAGAATAATGCCAATAAAAAGAGTGCCTATTAATGAAGAACAAGAAGGAAGCGAAGAATATATAAAAAAAAGGGGGAAAGAAACTAAAGAAAATTTCTATATAACAGAACCTAAATATAATTTGGAGGATGTTATTTTGCCCCAGTCGGTAAAAAAAGAAATTGAAAGAATTGGTTCATATTTTAAGTATCATGACAAAATTTTTAAAGAGTGGAATTTACAATCAGTAATTAAACAGCATAATTTAAGTGTTAATTTGTATGGAGAGTCGGGAACAGGAAAAACAATGACTGCTCATGCAATAGCAAAGATGCTTAATAAAAAAATAGTTTTGGTTAATTATGCAGAGATAGAATCAAAATTTGTTGGAGAAACATCAAAAAATCTTGTGAGTTTATTCCATTTTGCTAAGGAAAATGATGCAGTTATCATTTTTGATGAAGCAGATGCACTATTATCAAGAAGAGTGACTGCAATGCATAGTGCAACTGATGTTAGCGTGAATCAGACTAGAAATACATTGTTAAAGATTCTTGACGATTATGATGGTATAATTTTTTTTACAACCAATTTTATTCAGAATTTTGACTCAGCTTTTATCAGAAGAATTTTTGACCATGTCAAATTTGAAATGCCAAATAAAGAAACAAGATATTTATTATGGAATCATTATTTACTTGAAACAATACCATGCGATAACAGAAATGCTGTTTTGAAAAAAATAAGTGAAGTCGAAGGTGTTACTGGAGCGGATATTTCTTCGGCTGTTTTGAAAGCAACAATTGATGCAGCATATAATATACCTTCTTGTATAACATATGAATCACTTTATGAAGTTTTGAAGGAAATACTGAGAGCTAAAAAAGCTGTGAATGATAACTTTGAAGTTACGACGAGAAAAGTATCTCAAGAATATGCGTTAAGTCAAATTAATAAAGGAGAAACAAATGGGATTAATTAGTAAGGCTAAGGAATTATTTTATATAGCAAAAGATAAAATTAAAAATGCATTTGTTAAGGTAAAAAATGCTTTAACAAAGTTTTTTCAAAAGGCTATTGATATGATGAAAAGGGTAATAGATAAAATAGCTGCAAAAGTTAGAGGCGTTATATTGGGTGCAGCTCATTTTTTTAGAAAAATTGGTAACAAATATCAGGAGGGTACTAAGAATTATTCACTTGAAGAAGAACTAGGAGAATGGAATGAAACTACTGTAACGAGAGAAATTGAATTAGAAGATGTCCCGCCTAAATATAGGACATTAGATGATGAATTTGAAATAGATGATACAAGAGAATTAGATGCTGTCATTGCATACTAGGAAGGAAAAATAAATGAAAGATTCATATGAAGATTCTGTTTGGAGCGAGTTGCTAAACTCAATAAAATATTTAAAAGAATCTAAAAAAGGAAAATATAGCCTTGATACATATTTAGATATAATAGGAGAGTATACAGACAGACAGATTAAAGAAGCAGAAGAAAATGGATTAAAATATATGGGAGGAGAGTGTCAAATTATAAATTCACATGATACCGATACATATGATTATATAATTCAAATGTTTTTTTTAGATAGTAAAGGCGAGAAAATAGTAAAAGAAGCAAAGAGAAAAATGCCGAAAGATAAGTTTGTTTCTGAAACAGATGATAAAGTTGGTGAAAAAATCAAGTTTGAAATACAAAAACCGGATTAAATAAGGAGAATATGTATGTGGTATATAATAGGAATAATAATTGTAATAATGATAGTGGGTGGAATTATATCTTGGATAGTCGATTTAGTCGATGAAATCGGCATATTGCCAATAATAGTAACTGTTGTGGTGATAATAATTTTGTCTGTATTTAAATTGTGGCCTTTGGCATTAGGTTTTGCTGCAATCTCTGCTGTTATATATATAATTATTTCAAAGATAGGGGATCAAGTTAAAGAACATGATGAAAGTAAAAGAAAAACAGCTCAAATTAATCAGAAGACTCAGGCAGACAAGCAGATGCATAATAATGATGCTGCATTGATAGGTGAATTATCAAAGAATTGTTATTGGCTAGGTTATATGAATGATGATATGTGGATTAAGAAATTACCTAATTATGTTGGTAGACAATATTCTACTGATTTTAAGACTATAACAAGCAATTTTGCGAAGCAGGTTGAACAACAACATATCTTGCAGAATGATGATTGGTTTGAACCATTTAAGTTATATGTATTGAATCATCCAGGTGGTTCTACAGTAACTAAAATGCTTCACGAAGTCAATTGTCCTCAATTGAAAATGACGCATTGTACGCCAGATGGAGACTTGGTGAATACATGGTTGGTTAGAGGAACAAAAAAAGCAAATAAAGATGTTCCTGCATTATTTTCATCTACATTTATAAAAGAAGTAAATGAGAGTGTATTTACACCTACTCCATATTTGCAAAAATTATATGGTGAAAATAATAGCGAGATTCAAGATATTAATCATGCAACTGAAATTAGTTTTGATGACTTATAGAGGAAAGATATATGAATGTTGAAACATTAATTAAGCAAGAGGCGATGCACTTAAAGAATAGCAGAAGAATTGTTGAAATTGCTCCAGATATTAGTGAAAAACATATAAAAACAATAAAGAAGAAATATGGTAATACTCTTGGAGAGACTTTTGATAAGTACATATTGGTAATGTCTTATACTGGGACGGGATTCTTTTTTTTGACAGGGGATTCGTTTTATTTTAATAATTTTATGCAAGGAGGATTGCAGATAGTCCATTTTAAAGATATTACAGGTATAAAAGCAGAAGTTGGTGGAACATTTACATCTGACAAGATTCATTTCACGACTGTACAAAAGGATTATGTACTTGATGGATGTATAGATGGTGTTAATTTATCTACAATATCATCTGTGTTTAAAAAAATTATCGAACTTGCCCAAAACCGATCAAATGAAGAGTTTACTATTAGTGAGCAGGGAATTTTATCATCACAATTACCTGAAGATATCAAATTATTGTATTTGAAGATTTTGTGTAATTATGCTTATTTGAATGATGAAACAATTGATGTAGAAGAATATAATGCTATTACTAAATTTTCTATTAGAATGGAACTTCATAGCGATACAAGAAGTGTTTTACGTAAATATATGAATGATTATGATGGGAGAATTAAAACGGGAAAACTTCTTGCTTCAATAAAGAAAATAACAGAAAATCAGACGGGATTTTGGGATGTCGTAAAGTATTGCATGATGCAAGATGCTTTGTATATTCACGAAATACAAAAGCATGGTGAAAGATGGGAAGAAGATGGATTTATTGGTAGTTTAATGGAACATTGTTCTCTCAATCCTGAACAGATTAATACTATGGAAAAAGCAGTACGTTTGAATAGGAAGATGCAAAATAAAGATGCAAATATGGAAGAACTAAAGGAAGCGTGGAATAAATTAATAAAATCTATTAAATGTACGTCGGGTTATGTGCCAACATTATATTTATTCTGCTCGGGTTCTGTGTATGGGATAAAGTCATATGATGGATTTTTAAAGAAAAATGAAACAAGTCAAAAAGCTATTAATAAACAAAGAGAATTAATTCTTCAAGAGGTAATTATAAGTAATCAAAAAGCAGTAAATGTTTTAATAGGTGATATGAATTATTTAGCAGAAAGATTAGAGAAGGCGCTTGATGAAGAAGATAAGATTAAGAAGGATTACGAAAAAATAAAAAAACTTTTAAGTCGAATTAAATCTGCAATGCGAACTGTAGAACAAGAGGAAGAATGCACAGAGGCTATTCGGAAAGAGTAGTAAGAGGAGGGATACTGATGGCAAAAAAGAAAATAGCAAACTTAGATTCAGATATACTCTTTAAATTTGGAAATGCTGAGAAAGTACAACAGTCTCAAATCTTTGATGCACAGGGAGAAGCACAGGAAATAAAAGAAGGGTTAGATTTTCTTGATTCGATTCAAGCAGAAAATTATGCGGATGGGGAAATGTTAATTTCAGAATTAGAAGATCTTTTGAGTACAGTTGAGAGTCACAAATTATCAGATAGTGAGCTTAAATCTATAGATGCTTGTTTTGATGATTATATGAATAGTTTACATGACATATCTTCTTCTACAAATTATGATATTAGGAAAACAAAAGAAGTAGTGACAAATAACGATTGGGAATATTATTTTGACAGGGTTACAGAATATGCCAAAGAAATAGGCGTAGATGATAATGAAGATCCATTTTTATCTATTCTTGGAGAAGAAGAATATAGGAATCTTGAAGAAGAAATAGATGGTGAGTTTGCAAAAAAAACAAGTATAAAGAATAAAAATGATTTAAAGTTTCTTGCTATAGCAATTACACTTGAAGTAGCAAAAGGTTTGCTGTTTCCTATTTTAGCAGAAGGAAAGGGATATGGAGACAGTTTTGATTCCAAAGACAGACTAAATCATGATGATAAGTCTATTGAGAAGGCTCACAAAGATGCCAATGATAAGTTCAGAGATAAAAAAAAAGAAAAGTATTCCACTGGGAAATGGGTGGAATTTTTATATCAGACAGTTCCATATGATATTACAGCTGGAACAGGTAATATGTCAGATTTGAATTTACATGGCAGTTCTCATCGGTTATATACACTGGGTCACGATCCGATTTTAGGATGGATATTCGGTACAGCTAATATTTTAACAGATGTTATCACTATATCACCAGGTGCAATAATTCAAGGTAACAATAAATGGAATAAGCTTATTAAAGTTGCAGGTATAAAATCGTATAAGGTTCAAAGAACTCCCAAAATGATGATATTACCTGAAAGAGTGTCAACAGTTAAAATGTTCAAAGATAGTTATGATGTAGCTAGAGAACATCCGTTAAATCTTCCGGCAGCAGTATTTTCAGAGGGACAACATCTTAAATCAGATTTAAATACAAAAATGGGATTGCCAGTTCCATTACTTGAAACATTTGCACCAGACTTTGCGAGCAAACTATATACAAATAATTATGATTTGTTATGCTTTGCTAGAGATATGAAAATAGTAGGAAAATCCGCAGTGGTATCATTAATGATGGATATGTTGATAGGATTAGTTCATGGATTGTATTATAATCAGCAAAAGGATGGCTCAAGAGATTTGTATGAAGTAAGAACAAGAAAAATACTTCTTGTTGCTAATGCTATCGGTACCAGTAGTAATCTGATTTTTGCATACTGCACGCAGAATGTTAAAGCTGTGGATGTAGGAGGATTACTTGTGACATTATCACATTTATTTATGGACACAAAATTTTTATTGAAAATAAAAAAAGAATTTATCGAGAATAAAATATATAGGAATATTGAGAATGAGATTAAAGAACTTGATAAAATTGAGACTGAATTGATTGAATATGGAGAAAATCATAGAATGTTATATACTTAGCGATGAGAGAATGGTGAAGCGAAGAATTAGTAACTAAATATATATAAATAATAACTCCCCGTAAGTAGAATCAGCTTACGGGGAGTTATTATTTCAGCTTTCATAGTTTATGATATTGATATGTGATAATAAATAAAAAATTTCACACCCAGGACATATGATGTCACACTTAATTGTTATCATTGGGTTACAAGGGTAAACGCTCCAACCCCATGTACCTACAAATACCCCGAAAAATTTGCTATAACAGTAATAATCCAGTTGCACAAGTTGTACGATTTTAACATATTGTACAATTCGTACAACTATCACAAATTTTTCAGGAGGTTGTAATTATTGAATGCTAAAGAGCTGGAAACACAGCACAATCTTAAAAAGTGGGCAGCCATAATAAAAGAATGCCGTTCGAGCGGCATGAAGATACTTCAGTGGTTTGAGATAAACAACATATCAAAAGACAAGTATTACTACTGGCAGAAAAAGCTTAAAGAAACATGTATTGATACTTTTGAAAGACAGGCAGCTACATTTGTAGAACTCCCTGTAACTAAAGAAGCTTCGGCATCCACAGAATTAACTGTCACGCATTCTATGTGTGAAAATAAAAAAGATGACAGTTCTTTTAGAGATAATTCGATAGCTGCTGTAATAAAAACCAATGGAGTTATATTTGAAATCACTAATACTGCCACATCTGACTTTATAAAAAATCTTATAGAGGCATTTAATCATGCTTAACGATGCAGCATGTTTTAAATGGATATTCATAGCAGCAGGCTACACAGATTTACGGAGAGGAATAGACGGACTTGCTGGAATCGTTCAGTATCAGTTTGAACTTGATCCACACGATAAAGATACAATCTTTTTATTCTGTGGAAATTTGACCCACCTCTCATGAATAAATAAAATACCTTTCATGTGCCTATGCACATAGGAAGGAGAAAGAAGAGGTGAAAAAGATGCAAGACTGGGCTGCTGTCCATAAGG
>OHJB01001020.1_pt1 | contig 11705 bp, 14 predicted proteins | sample 1568431 | NCBI WGS metagenome assembly OHJB01 (sample SAMEA3879594, study PRJEB24766) | human gut metagenome | biome: human-associated habitat; feature: feces | place: USA | collected 1985/1987 | reverse complement strand
TTAATTTTCATATGCCATCAATGAGTGCATGTATAAAACATTATGAGATTGGTTTTCAGATATCTGGCAGTCATCATGTATACTCAACTGATGGGGAGTGGGATATTCTCAGAGGATATGTTGGAACAATGCCTCTTGGATTACAGCACCAGACCTTTTATACTAGCAATGAAACGCATAACAGCATACTTATTAAATATTCATTTGATATAGCTGATTATATAAAGTCAGAAATATCTGCTGTTGCATTTAACAGATTCTACGCTGAAAAATACCATATTCTGAATCATGAAGACCAGCAAGTTGTCCGGAATATTTTTGAAAAGATGCTGACTGAGTATAATATTAATTCACCATACTCAGATTCTAAATTAAAGGCATTGCTTACATACTTAATTATATTTATTATTGAGCATGAGTTATCTCATGATATAAACGGCAGCCAGGGCAAGAAAATAAACAAAAATATCAATGATGTTATGAGATATATAGACTCTAATTATATGACTGATATAAATGTGGATAATATTTGTAAATTATTTAGCTTTTCCAGCTCTCATTTTTCAAGGCTATTCAAACAAAATACAGGAGAAGCTTTTTCAAGATATTTATCTAAGGTAAGATTAGAACATGCTATAGTTTTACTGTCAAATACTGACAAACCAATAGATCAAATTGCATATGAATGCGGATTTAAAAGTACCAGCTACTTTAGTTATTCATTTAAAAAAGAATTCCTTGTTTCACCGCTTAAGTATAGGATGCAGATGAAGGGTTAATGTAATTAATGTCAAAAAACACCCCAGAACCGAAATTCTGGGGTGTAACATACTTTTCTGAAGCGCAATAAGACGCTTTGGATTGTAAATATTATCTCTTTGAGAACTGTGGAGCACGACGAGCTGCCTTGAGACCGTACTTCTTTCTCTCCTTCATTCTTGGATCTCTTGTTAAGAAACCAGCCTTCTTAAGTGATGGACGGTACTCGTCTGAATCAACCTGAAGAAGTGCTCTTGAGATACCATGTCTGATAGCACCAGCCTGACCTGTGTATCCGCCACCGTGTACGTTAACGATTACATCGAACTTGTCAGCTGTCTCTGTGAGAGCTAATGGCTGCTTTACAACAACCTTAAGTGTCTCAAGACCGAAATACTCATCAAGTGATCTCTTATTTATTGTGATATTACCTGTACCTGGTACTAAATATACTCTAGCAATACTGCTTTTTCTTCTACCTGTTCCGTAGAACTTTCCGTTTGCTTTCTTAGCCACTGTTAATTCCTCCTTATATGTGTCCTTATATTAAAACTTTAATACTTCTGGCTTCTGAGCTGCCTGCTCATGATCTGGACCAGCATAAACATGAAGCTTTGTGAACATCTGACGTCCTAAAGGTCCCTTTGGAAGCATTCCCTTAACAGCAAGCTCGATAACCTTCTCAGGCTTCTTTTCCATCATTTCCTTAAGTGTTGTTTCCTTTAAACCACCAACATAGTCTGAGTGGCTGTAGTAAACTTTCTGGTCAAGCTTCTTTCCTGTGAACTTAACCTTATCAGCGTTAATTACGATAACATTGTCACCACAGTCAAGGAATGGTGTGTAAGTTGGCTTATTCTTTCCTCTTAACACAGCAGCAACCTGTGATGCTAAACGACCTAATGTATAATCTGCAGCATCTACTACATACCATTTTCTTTCGATTGTAGATGCACTAGCCATATAAGTTTTCATTAGTTTTCCTCCTGAAATATTGCTATAATGCTTAATTATTAATGTATATAAATGTCTCTCCGGGGCATTGGTGAAACACTTAAAACCTTAATTATGGGCGCACTTATCACGCCACATTTCTGAATTATATAACACATAACCACGTGTGTCAATATGCTTTTGCAAATGTTTTATCCAAAAAAGTTATCCACATCAGACAATCCTTGCGTCATCATTATCCACATATTCTATGCCAACAAGTGTAAGTCCCTGTGGAGGAGCAGTCTGCCCTGCAACAGTCCTGTCCTTTGCCTCTAACATCTGCTTCACATATTCAGGCTTGAATCTTCCTTTTCCTACCTGAATAATCGTGCCTGTAATAATTCTTACCATGTTGTATAAAAATCCATTTCCTTTAATACGGATTATTATCTCACTGCCTTCCTGCAGGACCTCAAGTGAATATATAGTCCTGACAGTCGATTCTGCCTGAGTTCTCACACAGCAGAAGCTTTTGAAATCATGTTCACCAACAATATATGCTGCAGCTTCTTTCATCTTTTCAATATCAATACTTCCAGTAACATGCCATGTGAAATTGCGCTTCTGAGGCAACGGAACAGCAGTATTAAGTATGCGGTATTCGTAAGTCTTTCTTGTGTTACAGTGCCTTGGGTGAAAATCAGAAGACACTTCCCATGAATCCTGAATAACAATTGAATCCGGCAGGAATCTGTTTAGTGCAAATGTGAATCTGTCTCCAGGTATTGTCGATTCCGTATCAAATACAGCTACATTTCCATATGCATGTACACCTGCGTCTGTACGGCTTGCTCCGGTCACATGCACATTTTCACCTGTAAGCTCGTGAATTGCCTTGTCAAGATACATTTCTATAGTTGGTGCTTCCGGCTGAATCTGCCAGCCGGAATATTCTGTTCCATCATAAGCTACGATAAGCTTTATTCTTCGCATGGCGTTCCTCCTTAAAAACCAGAATCAAACTATTATAAATGTGATATCTGCATGCTCTCTGATTATATTAACTTAAGCGTAACCTTAACCACAATAATGCATGCAAGATACAATGCGATAATAAGATATGCATTAATATCTCTTCTGGAGTATTTCAGCGGCTTCATCTTAGTTCTTCCTTCAGAACCGTGATAACATCTCGCCTCCATAGCCATTGCAAGTTCATTAGCTCTTCTGAACGCTGATATGAATAAAGGCACAAGAATAGGTATCATAGCCTTTGCCTTCTTAATAATATTACCTGACTCAAAGTCTGCACCTCGCGCCATCTGTGCCTTCATTATCTTATCTGTTTCCTCAATAAGAATCGGGATAAACCTCAATGCAATTGACATCATCATTGCAATTTCATGAACCGGAACTTTAATGTACTTAAGGAATCCAAGTCCCTTTTCAAGCCCGTCTGTAAGGTTATTAGGCGTTGTTGTAAGTGTCATAAGGGATGAACCCATAATAAGAAAAATAAGCCTTATAACCATGAATACAGCCGTATTAAGGCCTTCATGCGTTATCGTCAGCTTCCATATCTTAATAAGAGGCGTTCCTGGTGTCAGAAACAGATTAAATGCCGCACTGATTACAATTAATATTACAATTGCCTTAAGACCTTTAAGAATGAATTTAAGAGGTATCTTTGACAGTGCAATTACTATCGCCAAAAATGCTGCTACAACCAGATACAGCCATATATTACTTCCCAGAAACAGGGATATTACGAATATTAAGGTACCCATAAGCTTAACTCTCGGGTCCAGTCTGTGTATTACCGAATCTGCCTGATAATACTGTCCTATTGTTATATCTCGAATCATATTACTTCCTTTATCCCAGTGCTGACAAAATGCTTTCCTTCGCTTCATCTATTGTGATAGCATCTGTATTAACATCAAAGCCTGCCTGTTTTAAATCATTCATCAAATAAGTTACCTGTGGTGCTGCTAGTCCTATTGCCTCCAGCTCCTTATAATGCCTGAATACATTTCTTGGAGTGTCATCATATGTCAGCACACCATCATTCATTACCATAATTCTGCTCACATAGTTAGCAACATCATCCATGCTGTGTGACACAAGAATAATAGTCATTCCTGTCTCTTCTCTTAAATACCTAAGACAATTAAGAATATCATCTCTTCCCTTAGGGTCAAGGCCAGCCGTTGGTTCATCCAGAATAAGAACATCAGGTTTCATCGCAAGTACACCTGCAATGGCAACCCTTCTCTTCTGTCCACCTGACAAATCAAATGGCGACTGATAAAACATATTATCATCTATTCCAACCAGTCTTAACGACTCAAATGCCCTGATTTCAACCTCCTTCTGTGAAAGGCCAAGGTTCTTAGGACCAAAACATACATCTTTGAATATCTCAGTCTCAAAAAGCTGGTGTTCCGGATACTGAAAAACCAGTCCTACCCTGCTTCTTAATTCTTTCATATTAAAACCCTGCTCATATATATCTTTGCCATTGTAATATATATGGCCTTCAGTCGGTTTAACAAGGCCATTAAGATGTTGTATAAATGTAGATTTACCCGAACCTGTATGACCAATAAGTCCGATAAATTCTCCATCTTCTATTGCACAGCTCACATTTTTCAAAGCCTGCCTCTCAAAGCCAGTGCCTTTTTCATAAATGTAGCTGATATTATCTACTATTATTGACATTGAAACCCTCATTTCTAACTCTAATGAGTTCCTCTGTAAATTCTTCTGAAGTCAATATTCCATTCTTTAATGGAACTCCTTCCTTCTGAAGTTCATAGGCTAATTCTGTAACATGTGGCACATCAAGTCTCAATTCCTTTAATTTCTCTACCTGTGAGAATATTTCTCTTGGTGTTCCTGACATTACCAGCTTTCCATCATCCATTACATAAAGCTTGTCTATATCAATTACTTCTTCCATGTAATGAGTGATAAGTATAACCGTTACATTTTCCTGCCTGTTCAATTCATGAAGCACATTAAGTACATCCTTTCGTCCCAACGGATCAAGCATTGCCGTTGGTTCATCCAATACAATACATTTTGGCTTCATTGCTACAATTCCAGCAATCGCTACCCTCTGCTTCTGTCCTCCAGATAGCTTGTTTGGCGACTGGTTTCTGAAAGCATACATTCCTACTGCTTTCAGGCTTTTTTCAACTCGTTCCCATATTTCTTCCGTTGGAACACCAATATTCTCTGGTCCGAATCCAACCTCTTCATCAACAAGAGTTCCAACTATCTGGTTATCAGGGTTCTGAAATACCATTCCGGCAGTCTGTCTTACCTTTAAAGTATTCTCCTCTTCCCTTGTGTCCATACCATCAACCCACACAGTTCCCTCTGTCGGCATAACGAGCGCATTCAGATGTTTTGCAAATGTTGATTTACCGGAGCCATTATGACCTAACACGGCAACAAAATCGCCCTGCTTAATGTCAATACTCACATTATCAACAGCCTTAGTTATTCCCTCAACATTACCATCTTCATCTCGTCTTATATATTCAAATGTGAGGTTTTTTGCTTTAACTATTCCCATATGACCTCCTGCCCTTTTAAGTCTTACCGCAGATTCCAAAAAAAGCGGATAAGTTTCCTTACCCGCTTAAATTGCAATTGAAATTAAACTAATTCAAGAAGAACTTCCATTGCTGCATCACCTTTTCTTAAACCGATCTTAACGATTCTTGTATAACCGCCCTGACGACCAGCATACTTAGGTGCGATCTCATCAAATAACTTGTTTGTAAGATCAACAGTCTTAGTATTCTTCTTCTTTCCAGCAGCTGCTGTAGGAACTTCTGTAACTGTGTAAAGAACCTTATCCATCTGCTTTCTAGCATGAAGTCTTGAAGGAAGATCCTTCTTGATTTCCTTCTCTACTGTCTCATATACAGTAACCTTCTTGCCATCAACAACTTCCTTAACTCTCTTGCCTTCAGCATCCTTCTTAGGAACCTTTGCTGAAACCTTAACTGTCTCGAAGTTATCTTTCTCTTTAACTGCAAGTGTGATGAGCTTTTCAGCCATCTTCTTTACTTCCTTGGCTCTTGCCTCTGTAGTAACAATCTTGCCATTCTCGATTAATGCTGTTACCTGACTTCTTAATAAAGCCTTTCTCTGGCTAGATGTTCTGCCGAGCTTTCTATATTTTGCCATGATTTACCTCCATTTGTAACAGCTACACATGCGCTTATGGACTTACTGTATAGCCGCCGTATCTACAAATTAATCTTCGTTAGGTCTAAGATGTAAGCCCATTTCCTTAAGCTTAAGGAGAACTTCATCTAAAGACTTCTTACCTAAGTTTCTTACCTTCATCATATCATCTGATGTCTTGTTGCAAAGCTCTTCAACTGTGTTGATACCAGCTCTTCTAAGACAATTAGATGAACGAACAGATAATTCAAGATCTTCAATGCTCATTGAAAGGACCTTAGTAGTCTCATCCTCTTCCTGCTCAACCATGATTTCCACTTTCTGAGCGTTCTCTGAAAGATTGATGAATCCCTTTAAATGTTCACTTAAAACCTTAGCTGCGAGACTTAAAGCCTCATCTGGTTCTATTGTTCCATTAGTGAAAATATCAAGTGTAAGCTTATCAAAATCTGTATCCTGACCTACACGAGTATTCTGAACTGCCATATTAACTCTCTCTACTGGTGTGTAGATTGAATCAATAGCGATAACGCCTGCTGGCTGATCATCTCTCTTATTCTTCTCAGAGCTTACATAACCACGACCATTAGTGATTGTAAGTTCCATTGTGAGCTTGCTGTCTGCACCATTAAGATGTGCAATAACAAGATCCGGATTGATTATTTCAATATCAGGATCAACCTGAATATCTGATGCTCTAACTACACCTTCGCCTACGAAGTCAATATGTGCTTCTTTAGGCTCAACAGAATTTCCGTTGTTCTTGATTGATAACTGCTTGATGTTCATGACGATCTCAGTAACATCTTCCTTAACACCTGGAATTGAGCTGAATTCATGAAGTACACCTTCAATCTTGATACTGCTTACAGCTGTACCAACTAATGAAGAGAGCATAATTCTTCTTAAAGAATTACCTAATGTTAAACCATATCCTCTTTCGAGTGGCTCAACAACAAATTTTCCATACTTGCCATCTTCTGATTTTTCTGTCATCTCAATCTTTGGCATCTTGAAATTAAAATCTGCATCAACCATGTATAGTCCCTCCTTTTTATGGGTTTTATAAGTTTTATTCTATATTTCCGGTACGGATTACTTAGAATATAACTCGACGATAAGCATCTCGTTTACAGGAACGTCAATAACTTCTCTTGTAGGGATTGACTTAACTGATCCCTTAAGAGCGTCTGCATCTGCCTCTAACCACTCTGGAACAAGTCTTCCGTTAGTAGACTCAAGGATTTCCTTGTATCTTGCTGATGACTTAGACTTCTCTCTGATTTCGATAACATCTCCAGCCTTTACCAGGTATGAAGGGATGTTTACGCACTTACCATTAACTAATACATGCTTGTGATCAACGATCTGTCTTGCTTCTTTTCTTGTTCTAGCGAATCCTAATCTGAAAAGAACATTGTCAAGTCTGAGCTCGAGCATGATCATAAGGTTCTCACCAGTCATACCCTTCTGTCTCTCAGCCTTCTTATAGTAATTTCTGAAAGGCTTCTCTAATACACCATAGATGAACTTAGCCTTCTGCTTCTCACGAAGCTGCATTCCATACTCGCTAACCTTTCTACCAGCGTTCTTTGCCTTTCTTCTAGATTTTTTATCTATTCCTAAATATACAGGATCCATTTCAAGAGATCTACATCTCTTGAGGACAGGTGTTCTATTAACTGCCATTGTAATCTTACCTCCCTAAATTAAACTCTTCTACGCTTTGGTGGACGGCATCCATTATGTGGAACTGGAGTAACATCCTTGATACTTGTAACTTCAAGACCAGCTGCTGAAAGTGCTCTGATAGCTGCTTCTCTACCTGAACCTGGTCCCTTAACCATAACGTCTACAGACTTTAATCCATGGATTAATGCAGCCTTTGTTGCTGTCTCAGCTGCCATCTGTGCTGCATAAGGAGTAGACTTCTTAGATCCTCTGAATCCGAGTCCACCTGCAGATGCCCATGATAAAGCATTTCCTTCTGCATCTGTTAATGTAACTATTGTATTATTGAAAGATGACTGAATATGTGCCTGTCCTCTTTCAACGTTCTTCTTAACACGCTTCTTTGTCACTTTTTTTGTAACTTTCTGAGCCATGATAACTAACCTCCTGTGAGTTTAACAATTCAATTATTTCTTCTTATTAGCTACAGTCTTCTTAGGACCCTTACATGTTCTTGCATTAGTCTTTGTCTTCTGGCCTCTGCATGGAAGTCCCTTTCTATGACGGATTCCTCTGTAGCATCCGATTTCCTTTAATCTCTTAATGTTCATGGCAACTTCTCTTCTTAAGTCACCTTCTACTAAATGTTCTGGATCAGCATCGATAACCTTAGCAATCTTTGCAACTTCTTCATCTGTAAGATCCTTAACACGTGTATCTGGATTAACGCCAGCCTCTTCAAGAATCTTAGATGCTCTTACTCGGCCAATACCGTAAACATAAGTAAGTCCTATTTCAATACGCTTTTCTCTTGGTAAGTCTACACCTGAAATACGAGCCATGTGTTCTTTAACCTCCGTTTGATCAATTAAATTAATATTAATAATAAAGATAGAAAAATGTAGTCCGATTCCTACGCAGCTCGTTCTAAGCTCTATCCCCCACTTTGAACGCCTGAAATGTGTGCGTCACCTTCAGTCTACTATATTTGATAGCAATGAACACCGTCAACTTATCCGGATGTGTCATCGCTGCAGCCGCAAAACTGTTCTCTGTCCATTATATTAAAGACAGAATTAGTTATAATACCAACTAGTGACATTGATACTATAACGCAGAAATATGAGAAGTACTTCTACTTCTCTGCTTCAGGGTAATTAGCCCTGTCTCTGCTTGTGCTTAGGGTTTTCACAGATAATTCTGATGCTGCCCTTTCTTTTAATGACTTTGCATTTTTCACAAATTGGTTTAACTGATGATCTAACCTTCATGTTAAATCCTCCTTCCCTATTTTGCTCTGCCTATATATATTCTGGTATTTTTGGGCACACCTATCCAAAAATGACCATTTCATATTGTATCACCAACACTTATGTAAAGTCAAGCATCTTTTTTCAACTTTCTCAAAACTTTCTCAAAACTTTTTCAGCTTTCTCAAAATCTTTTTTGATCTTCTAAAAAAGACCTCTGAAAAATTCCAGGTTTTACCCTTTCTATCTTTCAGAGGTCTTCTGCTTATTGAGCTGATCTTCTTATTAAGAAGTAGTGTTGTTTATTTATCTCTCCAGACAATTCTTCCCTTGCTCAGATCATATGGCGACATCTCTAAGGTCACCTTATCTCCCGGCAGAATCTTGATGAAATTCATACGCAGCTTTCCGCTAATATGTGCCAGCACAATGTGGCCGTTCTCCAGTTCTACTTTGAACATCGCGTTAGGAAGTTTTTCAACTACAACTCCTTCAATTTCAATCACGTCAGTTTTTGACATTTTTAATCCTCCTGCATAAACTCCTGATGGCCTCATCTGCCGATATATCTTCTGCATATTCAGATAATATCGGTTGAAGATGTCTTACATTCTTTTTTTTCATCTGATTTAAAGGTTTTAAATCACCATCAGACAGATATAAATAATTCTTTTCGACACGGATAATGACATATACATGGTCTTTATCGTGTCCGGCTTTTGATCTTACGATCATTCCGGGTTTGTAATTCATGATTATTCTCCCAGAATCTTAACGATCTCAGCAAATACATCATTGATATCGATTGTTCCGTCAACCTCTTTTAATATTCCGGCTTCTGTATAATAATCGATCAATGGCTGAGTCTGCTCATGATATACACCCAGTCTTTTCAGAACTGTCTCCGGCTTATCATCATCTCTGAGGATGAGTCCGCCACCACATTTGTCACAAATTCCTTCTTTGGAAGTTGGTGCATACGCAATATGGTATGTTGCTCCACAGTCAACGCATGCTCTTCTTCCGGACATACGGTTGACAATATTTTCATCCGGTACTTCTACATTGATTGCATAATCAATCTTCTGTCCCAGTTCCTTAAGTGCTTTATCAAGTGCCTCTGCCTGCGGGATCGTACGCGGAAATCCATCCAACACGTATCCATTCACACAGTCATCCTGATTTACTCTGTCCACAACCAGGTCAACAACCAGTTCATCTGGTACAAGGAGTCCCTGATCCATATAAGTCTTTGCCTTCTGACCAAGTTCTGTTCCGTTCTTGATGTTGGCTCTGAAAATATCTCCTGTAGAAATATGAGGAATACTGTATTTTTCTGCAATTTTCTTTGCCTGAGTTCCTTTTCCGGCTCCCGGAGCTCCCAACATGATGATCTTCATAGTCTCATCCTCCTTTATATAACTTTAACTCGCTTCGTTCTGTCCTCTTTCAAGGACAGAATCGGGGCGAGCTAAATGTCTTCTAATATCCAAGGTAGCTGTTCTTCATATTGCTTCCCTTATTATTTAAAAATCCTGTGTAATTTCTTACAAGCATCTGTGATTCAATCTTCTTGATTGTCTCAAGGACAACTCCTACGATGATGATCAGGGATGTTCCTCCAAAGGAAACATTCGCACCGAATACACCGTTAAAGAAGTATGGGATCACCTGAACGATGATCAGACCGCATGCTCCGATAAAGATGATATAGTTCAGAATCTTTGTCAGATAATCTACAGTCGGTTTTCCAGGACGGATTCCTGGGATAAATCCACCGCTCTTTTTCATATTATTTGCAATCTCCATCGGATTAAATGTAATCGATGTGTAGAAATATGCAAAGAATATTGTAAGTAAAATGTAAACCACGAGTCCGATCGAATAAATCGGATTCTCAGGATCACACCAGTTATTTGAGTTCAGACCTGCAAGAATCTTGCTTCCGATACCTGTTCCATTTCCCTTTCCAAGGAACTGAGCGATAACGATCGGAGTCTGCATCAATGAAGATGAAAAGATAACCGGGATAACGCCGGCTGTATTCACTTTAAGAGGGATATGACTTGACTGACCGCCATATGTCTTTCTTCCCTGAACTTTCTTGGAATACTGTACCGCAATTCTTCTCTCACCATCCTGAAGAATGATAACAAATACGATTACTACCAGTAAGATAGCAAGAATAATAATTCCGGCAAGTCCTGCCTTGGCAAGCTTCTTTCCACTCATGAACTGTGTATACAATGTTACAAGGTCATCCGGTACACGGGAAATGATATTGATAAGAAGAACGATTGAGATACCGTTTCCAACACCCTTCTCCGTAATACGCTCACCGATCCACATCAGGAATGCACTTCCTGCAGTCAGTGTACACACAACGATTGCACAGTTTACGAAATTATAATCAACGAGAAGTCCCTGACGTCCGAATCCGATCGACATAGCGATAGACTCGATCAAAGCAAGTCCGACTGTCACATATCTTGTGATTGCAGCAATCTTCTTTCTTCCGTCTTCTCCATCTTTCTGCATCTCTTCAAGGGCTGGAATAACGATCGTCATCAGCTGCATGATGATGGAAGATGTGATATACGGAGTTACACTTAATGCAAATACTGACATCTGCATGAAGGAGCCTCCGGTAAAAGAGTTCAATAGGCTGAACGAATCGCCTAATGTACTCTTTAAATAGGCACTGATCTGTGCACTATCGATTTCCGGAATTGGCAGTTGTGATCCAAAACGTACAACAATAAGAATTAGTGTCGTAAATAATAGCTTCTTTCTTAATTGCTTGTTTTTAAAAGCGCTGACAACAGCGTTTGACATACTAGATCACCTCAGCTTTTCCTCCAAGTGCTTCGATCTTCTCTTTAGCAC
>OHJB01000999.1_pt1 | contig 11884 bp, 7 predicted proteins | sample 1568431 | NCBI WGS metagenome assembly OHJB01 (sample SAMEA3879594, study PRJEB24766) | human gut metagenome | biome: human-associated habitat; feature: feces | place: USA | collected 1985/1987 | reverse complement strand
GATCAACGAGAAGCTCGGCACCGATTACGGCCTGTTCAACTACTACGGCGCTCCCGATGCCGAGAACGTCATCGTCCTCATGGGTTCGGCCACGGAGCCTGCCCGCGAGTGCATCGACTACCTGATGAAGCAGGGCAAGAAGGTCGGTATGGTGGCTGTCCATCTCTATCGTCCGTTCTCTGTCGATTACCTGCGCAAGGCGCTGCCTGAGACCGTGAAGCGCATCGCCGTGCTCGACCGCACGAAGGAGCCGGGTGCTGAGGGCGAGCCGCTCTACCTCGATGTCAAGTCGGCCCTCTACGACGACCCGCGCCATCCGCTCATCGTCGGCGGACGCTACGGACTGGGATCCAGCGACACCACGCCGGCCAAGATCCTCGCCGTCTATAAGAACCTCGAGCTCCCCGAGCCGAAGAACCACTTCACGGTGGGTATCATCGACGACTACACCTTCACCTCTCTCCCCGAGGAGGCAGAGATCCCGATGGGTGGTGAGGGTCTCTTCGAGGCTAAGTTCTACGGTCTCGGTTCTGACGGTACCGTCGGTGCCAACAAGAACTCCGTGCAGATCATCGGCAACAACACCGACAAGTACTGCCAGGCCTACTTCTCCTACGACTCCAAGAAGTCGGGTGGTTTCACCTGCTCTCACCTCCGCTTCGGCGACGAGCCCATCCACTCCGCCTACCAGGTCAATACGCCTAACTTCGTGGCTTGCCACGTCCAGGCCTACCTCCACATGTATGATGTGACGCGCGGTCTCCGCGACGGTGGCACCTTCCTGCTCAACACCATCTTTGATGGCGAGGAGCTCGTCAACTTCATCCCCAACAAGGTGAAGCGCTATTTCGCCAAGCACAACATCAAGGTCTATTATATCAACGCCACAAAGATCGGCCAGGAGATCGGCCTCGGCAATCGCACGAACACCATCCTGCAGTCTGCCTTCTTCCGCATCACGCAGGTCATCCCGACCGACCTCGCCGTCACCCAGATGAAGGCCTTCATCGTCAAGTCCTATGGCAAGAAGGGCGAGGACATCGTCAACCTCAACTACGCAGCCGTTGACCGCGGTGGCGAGTACAAGGAGCTGACGGTGGATCCCGCATGGGCCAACCTCGCCGACGACGCCGTTGCCGAGGACAACGCTCCCGCTTTCGTCAAGGAGGTGGTTCGCCCGATGAACGCTCAGGCCGGCGACTTGCTGAAGGTCTCCGACTTCGTGAAGTTTGGCACGACCAACGGCCACTGGGATTCCGGCACCGCCGCCTACGACAAGCGTGGCGTCGAGGCTTTCGTCCCCGAGTGGAATCCTGAGAACTGTATCCAGTGCAACAAGTGTGCCTTCTGCTGTCCGCACGCTGCCATCCGTCCGTTCGTCCTCGACGACGAGGAGGCCGCCAAGTTTGAGGGCAAGACCATCGACATGCTGGCTCCGAAGGCCATGAAGGGTATGCACTTCCGCATTGAGCCCTCCGTGCTCGACTGTCTCGGCTGCGGCAACTGCGCCGATGTCTGCCCGGGCAAGAAGGGTGAGAAGGCCCTCAAGATGGTGCCGTTCAACGCCGACGCTCCCGAGATGAAGCTGGAAGCCAAGCACTGGGAGTACCTCGTCCACGAGGTGAAGTCAAAGCAGCATCTCGTTGATGTGAAGCAGAGTGCTAAGAACTCTCAGTTTGCCCAGCCGCTCTTCGAGTTCTCAGGTGCTTGCTCCGGTTGTGGTGAGACGCCCTACGTGAAGCTCATCTCTCAGCTCTTCGGTGATCGCGAGATGCTGGCCAACGCCACGGGTTGCTCTTCCATCTACTCTGCCAGTGTGCCCTCTATGCCTTACACGAAGAACGAGCAGGGTCAGGGTCCTGCCTTCAACAACTCCCTCTTCGAGGACTTCTGTGAGTTTGGTCTCGGTATGACGCTCGCCAACAAGAAGATGCGTGAGCGCATCTGCCACCTGCTGGCTGATGCCAAGGCCCAGGAGCACGTTCCCGCCGAGTTCATCGCTGCCGCCGACAACTGGGTGGCCAACATGAACGACGCCGAGGGTAGCAAGAAGGCTGCTGCCGAGCTCAAGCCCCTCATCGCCGCTGGCGCCGAGAAGGGTTGCCCGGTCTGCAAGGAGCTTCAGACGCTCGACCACTACCTCGTGAAGCGTTCACAGTGGATCATCGGCGGTGACGGTGCTTCCTACGATATCGGCTACGGCGGTCTCGACCACGTCCTCGCCCAGGGTCAGGACATCAACATCCTCGTCCTCGACACGGAGGTCTATTCCAACACCGGTGGCCAGTCTTCCAAGTCCACGCCGCTCGGCGCCATCGCTCAGTTTGCCGCCAGTGGCAAGCGCGTGAGCAAGAAGGACCTCGGTCTGATGGAGACCACCTACGGCTACGTCTATGTGGCCCAGGTCGCCATGGGTGCCAACAACGAGCAGACGCTGAAGGCTATCCGCGAGGCTGAGGCCTACGATGGTCCGTCTCTCATCATCGCCTACGCTCCGTGTATCAACCACGGTATCAAGGGCACGGCCAAGGATCGCCGCAACATGGGTCGCAGCCAGCACGAGGAGGCTCTCGCCGTTGAGTGTGGCTACTGGCACTTGTGGCGCTACAACCCCAACAACGCCAAGGAGGGCAAGAACCCGTTCACGCTCGACTCCAAGGAGCCGCAGTGGGATAAGTTCCAGGATTACCTCATGGGCGAGGTTCGCTTCGCTTCGCTGAAGAAGGCGTTCAAGGATGAGGCCGACGAGCTCTTCGCCGAGACGGAGAAGAGTGCCAAGCACCGCTACCAGAGCTACCTGCGCAAGTCACAGGAGGACTGGAGCGATATCATCTAATCCATCGACTTTCCACCTATCGGCCTGCCGCCGTGCGGGCCGATAGCGTCTCATGACATAGGGCTTCCTCCACATCGCTGGGGGAGCCTTTTTGCGTTTACCCGGAGAAGGGCGTGACTGGAGAGTTTCAATACAACCTGCTGAAAAGGGGAAACAGCCAATATGGCCTTCTGAGAAAGGGACAAAAACAAAATACGACATTTACAAGAAAATACAACGCTTTCGGTAAGCCTCCTATGCTTCCCGCTACGGAAAAGGGGTGTGGCAATGGCGAAAGCCGTTGTCACACCCCTTGCGGATGTTGTTCCGATATTACTCCGTTAGAATGCGGAGGGTTGCTCCGAAAGGGAGCGGAGGATTAGCGCGTCAGTTCGATACCCGCCTCAAACTTCGTGGTCTGATCCATGATGGCAGGGAGCTGGTTGAGTACGCCCTTGATCATCTTGAAGGTCTTGATGTCATCATCGTCCAAGTCTGTGATTGGGATCTTGTTGACGACGCCCACCATCGTGGCGATCAGCGGCTCAATGAAGGCCTTATCCACATAGAAGTAAGGATTGTCGGGACCATTCCAACGGATGTTGATGGGGATGGCGCTATACTTGACGAGGATAGCACGGACCTGCGCCTTGAGCTCGGGATCGTCCATGCCCTCCGTAGCCTTGTCAGCATTGATGTGGAGCATGATGAGCTGGTCGTTGATCACGGTGTAGGAAGAATAGCCGTTGATGGATCTCCACAACGTGGTTTGGCCATCGTCGATATCGCCAGCCACCATGGCGTTGATCTGACCGTCGGCCGTGAAGGTGACGCTCTTCAGCAGACTGGGCAGGAACTTGTTGGCCAGACTGTTGGCGAGGGGCACAAGCGTCGTCTTGATGGGGATAGGCATTGCCGTACCCGTACCCAGGTCGATGTTGATCTTGGCGTCCTCCACCACCTCCCAGGTGATCCATGCAGAACCCTTGTAGCCATTGATGTCATCACCCTGGCTCCATACGTTCCATGTGCCCTCGATGGCCGGCAAACGCTTTCCGCTGGGTCCGCTGCCGCCACCCTCATCATCATCATCACCACCACAAGATGCCAGGAGGCCGATGGAGCAAACCATGGCCATCAAATAAAAAAACTTTTTCATTTTCATCTAAACTTTTTTGATTAATAATTATTGTTATAAGAATAGCTTCTTTTATTCTACACACTCTTGATTCTCCCTTCGGGTCCGAGGAGATCACCACGGGCGGACCGGATGATATCGATTTCTCTGAACCCTTGGCCTGGCAGCGCAACGGCTGCAGGGAGGGGAGAAAATCCCTATTTCAGCTGATAGACCACGCCGAGCGTGCCATAGATGGGATACATCGTCTGCTCGATGGTGTCGAAACCGCTGTGGAAGATGCCCGTCAGTCCCCATGACAGTCCGGCCTTCGCGCCCCAGCGCTTCGTGATATACCAGTCGGCGCCTATGTCTATGCCCATCTGCCAGGATCGCATGTCGTCGGAGAAATCATAGTTACCCCGCTCGCCGTCGTTGTGGCCCAGCATCACCTTCTGTCCCGTTGGATCGTGCTTGTCGTGGCCCTCCTCGCGTCGGCGCAGGTAGCCGTCGTAGGCCCATCCCTCAAACTTCCGCGAGGTGACGTAGCTCACGTAGGGACCCGCTTTCAGTCGCACGTGCGGACTGAGGTCGTAGGCGATCTGCAGCGGCACGGTGATCAGGCTCATGTCCACCTTCGTCACCACGCTGCCCGTGAAGACGCCCTCCAGCTCCTCTCCCCCGCGCACGATCCTCATGTGGTAGCCCTTCACTCCCGCGTCCGTCCGCATCGCCTTCTCCTCGAAATGGAGTCCGCCGACGAATCCCCACCTGCCCGAGATGGCGTGGTAGGCATCGACGCCCAGGACGAAGTTGGGGCGCAGCCGATAGCTGTGGAGCGTGCGTATCGAGGCCGGCATTCCTATGGGCGCCGTGCCACCGATGTGGTAGCCGACGTGGGCGTGGTAGCGGTAGCCGTGGAGGAAGCGGTTCCATGCGCTCCCACCCGCCTGGTCTTTCTCGCCTGCCCACGCGCCGAGACTGATCGTCGCCAGCAGGGCCCCAAGTATGATTTTTCTCATCGTAGTCTCTGTTCTTACATTTCCTATTTATAGTGGGTTCCCCAAATAGTGGATTTTCCAAATGGTTGGTTCCCCAAATGGTTGGTTCCCCAAAATAGTCGATTCTAATATTGTCGCTATTCGCAGACCACCCTAAACTGGTCCACCCACAGCGTGCTGCCGACGGCCCCCATAAACTCGGCGCCGCTCGTGCTCGACGAGCAGACGATGGCCAGGCTATAGCCTCCCGTCCTGAGTTTCTGGGCGTCCACGGCCTTGCGATAGATGAAATTGAGCGTGAAGGGGGTCCACTCCGGCGTGTCGTCGATATTGTCGAGGCGGGCGCCACGACCCGGTCGCTGGTCTGCACGTTGTCGCCATAGAGGCAGATGGCCTCGCCCTTGGCGTTGTGATTGTCGTAGAGCACGGCGTAGATCGTGGCGTAGTCGCGCTGCTCCAACACGTTCATGAAGCGGTCGGTAAACTGCGGGCCAGCCTTGTACTTATACCAGCCCGTGAAGACCTTGGGCGGCGTGTCGAAACTGAACGGGCGGCCAAACTTCGTGGCCGACATCGCGTCGCGCAGCGCGTCGGACGGGTCAAACTGGCCGATGAAGAGATTGCCAGCCGCAATGGGCTTCTGCACCATGTCGGCGAGCCCGCTCGTACGGCAGGTCATGAGGCGCACGCCCTTGCCCTCGTGTCCCGCATCGGTGGGCGCCGTGGGATAGTTTTCCGGCGCCGTCGAACTGTTGCTGATCTTGTAGCCCGGGTTGCCCGTGGCCCAAAGCGGCTCCTGCGTGACCTGTCCGTCCTGATCCTGCCACGGTTCGGTCCAAACATAAAATCCCTTGTCCAGGTGGCAGTGCTCAAAGTCGAAGTCATGGGCGCTGCCAAATTCGATCATCTTCTTGATACTGACGAGGTAGGTACGCGTCCACTGGCCGTCCTCCGATGTGACCGTATATTCCACGGCGCCCTGGGAGAAGTCGTGTACGCTGCCGCTGGCCGGCGAGATCGTGGCACCCGGACTGATGCGGAAGTAGGGAGCCAGGTGCGTGAGGTCCGCCTGCCCGCTCATGGTAAATTCTATCGTCGTCTGGTCAGACTGCACGTTGCGCAGCGTGTCGGAATCGAAGAGAAACCAACTGCCCAGGTGGTCGCCCGCGCGCAGATAGGCCTGCTCGATGTCGCATTCCGCGTTGAGCGGCTCGTCCTTGAAGCAGGAGCTTAGGCAGAACGCCAAGGACAAGGCCAAGAGGACCGTCAAGTATCTATATTTACTCATTTACCGAATTATCTCATAAAATCAGGGGGTAAAGTTATGAAGAAAACACCAAACGACCATCACTCATTAAAGTATTTTAACGAGGAATGTGATTTTGCTGCCACAAACAAATATCCCTTTTGGCACAGTCCTTAGCCCCTCTGCGCAATACCTTATCCTCCTTGGCGCAGTCCTTAGCCCCACTTCGTCATGTGGTAGCCCAGCCGTTTCAGTTCCATCGCCATGCCCATGAGGTAGAGCTGGTGGAGCGCCGCCACATAGCCCCGGAAGGCTTCGGGCGTGCCAGGCTGAAGACTGCCGTGGCAGAGCTGGTGATAGGTGCGTGCGGCGCATTCGGCCACGACGTTGACCATCGCCTGTCGCTCCTCCTCCGCCAGCAGCAGCACTTTCTCGCAGATATGGTCGTCGAGGTGATCGTAGTCGCGCTGGTCCCTTAGATAATGGTACAAATCCGCCACCTTGCTGTAGAGTTCCCAGTCCGTGTCCCAGTATTTTGCTATCGCCATGCCCAGGAACATCATCCAGCCGAGCGAGACCGTCGGATAGTCGGCAAACTCCCGCATCCCGTCGGGCAGATAGCTCTCGCCGATCTTCGGCCACAGCCCCTCGATGTCCGGCGCCTCGGGCAGACGCTCATCAACCTTGTCGAGGGAGAGGAGATACTGGTGGAGGTCGGTGCGTAGCGCCTGTTCGAAGTCGTTGATGTCTTGCTTTGATTCCATATTTTATCAATGATTCTAAAAGTGACTATTGCAAATGTCTCTCTATATATAAATATATGACTATTGCGTTGCTTGTTCTTCGTCCTTCGCCGAGCTGCTGCGTCGGCTGGGGGTGCAAAGTTACGACAATGGTTCGTGTCGTGCAATAGTTGGTGGTGCGTTTTTCTGATAAATCTCCCGTTTGCTGGGTTTCTTTTTCTCATTTTGCCCTCACCATCACGGCCCCGGTCTATCATTTTGCCCTCAGAAATTATGTTTTTTTTAATGGGCGAGCAAGACATTTCCCCGTCCACTTGTCAAAGTGTTGGCGTTTCCCCGATTTACCTTACTCGAAACGACCTGCGCGGCCAAAAACGTTTCGCTTTGGACTGAATTTAAACCACTTAGGTTCAAAGTGATGGATTTAATGTTTTTAACGAAAAAACAAACCAAATAGTTTGTCCCCTCAAAAATGTTTTTGTAATTTTGCGCTGAAATCAATAACGCAAAATAACTAAATAATTAAAGAAAGGATATAGTGATGAAAGAGACTTGTCTTCATGATAAGCATGTGGCTTTGGGAGCCCTGATGTCCCCGTTCGGCGGTTTTGACATGCCGATCCAGTATAGTGGCATTATTGACGAGCACAATGCCGTTCGCCAGCACGTCGGTATGTTCGACGTGAGCCACATGGGCGAGGTGCGCATCACCGGTCCCGAGGCCGAGAAGTACGTCAACTACATTTTCACCAACGACGTCCGCCCGATGGCTCCGGGCAAGGTGATCTACGGCATGTTCTGCTACGAGGACGGTGGCGTGGTCGATGACACCTGCATCTGCAAGTTGGAGGAGAGCCACTACATCTTCACGATCAACGCCGCCAACATCGACAAGGACGTGGAGTGGTTCAAGAAGCAGACCGAGGGCTTCGACGTCGTGCTGAGCCACGAGAGCGACTACTACGGCCAGCTCGCCATCCAGGGTCCCGAGGCCGAGGCCACGATCGAGAAGGTGCTGGAGATTGCCTGCAGCGACCTGAAGTTCTACGAGGTGAAGACGCTGGAGAAGGACGGCGAGACCATCATCATCTCCCGCACGGGCTATACGGGCGAGGACGGTTTCGAGCTCTACGGTTCCCACGAGTACATCCGCCGCTGCTGGGACAAGCTGATCGAGGCTGGCGTGAAGCCCTGCGGTCTCGGTTGCCGCGACACCCTGCGCTTCGAGGTGGGTCTGCCCCTCTATGGCGACGAGCTGAGCGACAAGATCACCCCGGTGATGGCCGGTCTGAGCATGTTCGTGAAGTTTGACAAGGACGACTTCATCGGCAAGGAGGCCCTGCTGAAGCAGAAGACCGAGGGTCCTGCCCAGCGTCTGCGCGGCATCAAGCTCGACGGCAACGCCGTGCCCCGCCATGGCTACAAGGTGCTCAAGGACGGCCAGGAGGTCGGCGAGGTCACGACGGGCTACCGCCTCATCTCCGCCGAGGGCAGCTGCTGCGTGGCCCTGGTCGATGCTTCCGTCAAGATGGACGACCGCGTGGAGGTGCAGATCCGCAAGAAGACCTTCCCCGGCACTGTCGTCAAGAAGAAGTTCTACGACAAGCACTACAAGAAGTAATCTATCAAGAACATTTTTTCCAGATAACAATTTATAAATTCATGACCACATCCCACTCCCCCACCCCCTCCCGGGGCGCGGGCCGCGGGGGTGTCAATAACAAAAACTATGGCAAAAGTAATTGAAGGGCTCTACTACAGCGAGAGCCACGAGTATGTGAAGGTTGAGGGCGACGAGGCCTATGTAGGTATCACCGACTACGCACAGGAGAGCCTGGGCAATATCGTCTATGTCGATATGCCCGAGGTAGATGACGAGTTCGCCGCCGAGGACGATTTCGGCGCCGTGGAGAGCGTCAAGGCCGCCAGCGACCTGGTGAGCCCCGTCTCCGGTACGGTCGTTGAGGTCAACGAGGCCCTTGAGGACCAGCCCGAGCTGATCAACCAGGACGCCTTCGGCAACTGGATCATGAAGGTGAAGCTGAGCGACAAGAGCGAGCTCGACTCCCTCATGGACGCCAAGGCCTACGAGGAGTTCTGCGCCAAGGAGCACTAATCCCCGTCCCCTGATCCCACCTAACGCTTGTCTGGTGGAAGCCTTTCTTCTCATCAGGCAAGCGTTTTCACATTTACTCTTATACATATTACTATTTAAACTATGACCTATAAGTTTTTTCCACATACCGACGATGACATCCGCCAGATGCTGGCCAAGATTGGCATCGGAAGCCTCGAAGACCTCTACGCAGGTCTGCCCGAAGAGGTGAAGTTCAAGGGCGAATACGACATGCCGGAGGCCATGAGCGAGCAGGAAGTGCGCGACGTGCTCGGCAAGCTCGCCCAGAAGAACACCCAGTTCACCTGCTTCGCCGGCGCTGGCGTCTATGATCACTACACGCCCTCCGCCGTGCCCAACATCGTGGAGCGCAGCGAGTTTCTGACCTCCTACACGCCGTATCAGGCCGAGATCTCCCAGGGCACGCTCCACTACATCTTCGAGTTCCAGTCGATGATGGCCGAGATGACGGGGATGGCGATCAGCAACGCCTCCATGTACGACGGCACGACGGCCACGGCCGAGGCCATGATGATGGCCTACGCCAACTCGCGCAAGGCCGACACCGTGGCCTATAGCGCCACGCTCGACCCGAAGACGGTCGCCGTCCTCAAAACCTACGCCCACTTCCACGGCATCAAGCTCCAGGAGATCGCCCAGAAGGACGGCGTGACGGACAAGGAGGATCTCAAGAACCAGCTCGCCGGGGGCCACATCGCCGGCTTCATCGCCCAGCAGCCCAACTACTACGGCGTGGTCGAGGACTTCACGGGCGTGGCCGATGCCTGCCACGACAAGAAGGCCCTCTTCGTCCTCAACAGCGTCATCGCCGACCTCGCCCTGATGAAGACGCCGGGCGAGTGGGGAGCCGACGTCGCCGTGGGCGATGTCCAGAGCCTCGGTCTGCCGATGGCCTATGGTGGTCCCTACGCCGGCTACATGTGCTGCACGGAGAAGCTGATCCGCAAGATTCCCGGACGCATCGTTGGCAAGACCAAGGACAACCGCGGTCAGCGCGCCTTCGTCCTCACGCTCCAGGCCCGCGAGCAGCATATCCGCCGCCAGAAGGCCACGTCCAACATCTGCTCCAACGAGAGCCTGATGGCGCTCTTCGCCACCATCTATTGCTCCATCATGGGCAAGGAGGGCATCAAGGAGGCCGCCCAGATCGGCCTCGACGGCGCTCACACGCTCTGCGAGAAGCTCGTCGCCACGGGCAAGGCTGCGCTCGTCTATGAGCAGCCGTTCTTCAATGAGTTCCTCGTCCGCGTGGAGGACCGCGACGCCTTCTACGACCGCTGCCTCGCCCAGGGCATCCTGCCCGGCGTCAAGGTCGATGACGACAAGCTCCTCATCGCCGTCACCGAGAAGCGCACGCTGGAGGAGATCGATCAACTCACCGCTATCTTGAACAATAAATAAGGAGGACGAAAGATGAACAACAAATTATACGGAAATCTGATTTTTGAGCTTTCCCGCCCCGGCCGTCGTGCCTATTCGCTGCCGAAGAACCGCTTCGCCCATCACGAGCTGCCCGCCGGGCTGCGCCGCGAGCAGGACGCCGAGCTGCCCGAGTGCGACGAGATGACCGTCGTGCGCCACTACACCAACCATAGCGAGAATAACTTCGGTGTGCTCAACGGCTTCTATCCCCTGGGCTCCTGCACGATGAAGTACAATCCCATCATCAACGAGGAGATGGCCGCCCTGCCGGGCTTCAACAACCTCCACCCGCTGCAGCCCGTCGAGACGGCTCAGGGCGCCCTGGAGGTGGTCTATAACCTCCAGCACAGCCTCGCCACGCTCGCCGGCCTCCACGACTTCACGCTCAATCCCTGCGCTGGTGCTCATGGCGAGCTGACGGGTCTGATGATCATCCGCAGCTACCATCAGAGCCGTGGCGACGTGAAGCGCACGAAGGTGATCGTCCCCGATTCGGCCCATGGCACCAACCCCGCCTCGGCTGCCGTCTGCGGACTGGATATCGTCGAGGTGAAGAGCACCGCCGAGGGCCTCGTCGATGTCGAGGACCTCAAGCCGCTCCTGGGCGATGACATCGCCGCCATCATGATGACCAACCCCAACACGCTGGGCCTCTTCGAGAAGGAGATTCCCGAGATCGCCAAACTCGTCCACGCCTGCGGCGCGCTCCTCTATTATGATGGTGCCAACTTCAACCCGATCCTCGGTGTGGCCCGTCCGGGCGACATGGGCTTCGACGTGATGCACATCAACCTCCACAAGACCTTCTCCACGCCTCATGGTGGTGGTGGTCCTGGCGACGGTCCCGTCGGTGTGCGCAAGGGCCTGGAGCAGTTCCTGCCGAAGCCCCACGTCGTCAAGGATGGCGACCGCTTCGTCGTCGAGAATCCCGCCAGCGACGGCGAGTATTCCACGGAGGCCAACCACGTCGGTGCCTACCTCGGCAACTTCCTGGTCAACGTGCGCGCCTACACCTACCTGCTCACGCTCGGCCGCGACCAGGTGAAGAAGGTCGGCCCGCTCGCCACGCTCAACGCCAACTATATCAAGGAGTCGCTCAAGGACGACTTCGAACTCCCGATCCCGACGACCTGCATGCACGAGTTTGTCTTCAACGGCCTGCGCGACAAATCGACGGGCGTCACGACGATGGACGTGGCCAAGCGCCTGCTCGACTACGGCTACCACGCGCCGACGATCTACTTCCCGCTGCTCTTCCACGAGGCCTTGATGATCGAGCCGACGGAGAACGAGAGCAAGGAGACGATGGACGGCTTCATCGAGGTGATGCACAAGATCGCCCAGGAGGCCCGCGAGACACCCGAGGAGGTGAAGTCGGCTCCCCACAACACGCCGATCGGCCG
>OHJB01000987.1_pt1 | contig 11974 bp, 10 predicted proteins | sample 1568431 | NCBI WGS metagenome assembly OHJB01 (sample SAMEA3879594, study PRJEB24766) | human gut metagenome | biome: human-associated habitat; feature: feces | place: USA | collected 1985/1987 | reverse complement strand
GCTGGGAGAGCATCTGCCTTACAAGCAGAGGGTCATAGGTTCGAGCCCTATAGGTTCCATATCTTAAAAGAAAATGGCGAGATAGCTCAGTTGGCTAGAGCACACGGTTCATACCCGTGGTGTCGAGGGTTCGAATCCCCCTCTCGCTACTACTTACGAAAGATAAGTCTGTAAATCGAGTGAAAGGTTTACAGGCTTTTTTATGTTGCCGGCATATTTATACAAAAATATACAAAATTTCTTTTTACTATTGCCATAATCCCCAAAATCCTTTATAATGCAAAAAGGTGAAAGCAAAAGTTCATTGTAATGACAGTAGTATGAAATGATAACAGGGTGGTTATTCAAAAAAGGATAACTGCCTTGTTTTTGATTATAGGAAAAATCGCTATTGTAAAACCTTTTGCCGAATCACATCAACATTCACGAAAGAGAGGGAAAGGAATGGAGAAACAAGAGAAAAACACAGTAACACCCTACGACCTTGATGGAAGGCCGCCACTGAAGCTGGCGATTCCTCTTGGTTTGCAGCATGTGCTGGCTATGTTCGTAGGTAATCTTACACCGCTTCTGATCATCACAGCAGCCTGTGGAATCGAAGCCGGCGGAGAACTGCAGGTAGCACTTCTACAGAATGCCATGCTGATTGCAGGTATTGTAACATTGGTTCAGGTATTTACCGTAGGACCTGTGGGTGGTAAACTCCCCATCGTTATGGGAACCAGTTCCGGTTTCATTGGCGTATGCCAGAGTGTTGCAGGAGTCATGGGTAATGGAGTGGTTGCGTATGGTGCGATCATGGCGGCATCCTTTATCGGCGGTCTTTTTGAAACTGTACTGGGAAGCTTCCTGAAACCACTGAGAAAATTTTTTCCGTCAGTTGTAACAGGAACCGTTGTATTATCAATCGGTCTTTCACTGATCGCTGTTGGTATCAGTTCTTTTGGAGGCGGAAGTTCCGCTAAGGACTACGGGTCTCTGGAGAATCTGTTTGTAGGCTTTGTAGTTCTGGTTGTAATTGTCGTATTAAAACATGGAACAAAAGGATTTACAAGCTTTGCATCAATTCTGATCGGTATTATCGTAGGATATGTGCTGGTAAGTATTATGGCGGCAGTTCTTCCTACCACATTTACCTATGTGGATGAAGCAGGCGCAACAGTAGAAGTTACCAAATCCTGGGTTCTTAACTGGGATAAAGTAGCAAGCGCATCCTGGTTTGCAGTGCCGAAGATTATGCCTGTCAAATGGGTATTTGATGCAAGGGCAATCGTTCCGATCTGCATTATGTTTATTGTAACAGCTGTAGAGACTGTAGGTGATATTTCCGGTATCACAGAGGGCGGTCTTGGAAGAGAAGCTACAGACAAAGAACTTTCTGGCGGCGTTATGTGCGATGGTCTTGGATCTTCACTGGCAGCAGTATTTGGCGTACTTCCGAATACTTCTTTCAGCCAGAATGTAGGACTTGTTGCAATGACTAAGGTTGTTAACAGAGTTGCACTTGCATCAGGTGCGGTATTCCTTATATTATGCGGACTTATTCCTAAGCTTGGAGCCTTGATATCAATCATGCCACAGTCAGTACTTGGTGGTGCAGCAGTTATGATGTTCTCATCAATCATAGTAAGTGGTATCCAGCTTATTACTAAAGAGCCGCTTGATGCAAGAAGACTTTCAATTGTTTCAGTTGCACTTGGTGTAGGTTACGGAATGGGTGTAAGCCCTGCAATTCTTGAACATACACCACAGGCAGTACAGCTTATGTTTGGTGAGTCAGGTATTGTACCTGCAGCATTTGTGGCAATATTACTTAATGTGATACTTCCTAAGAGCAAACCGGCTAATGAAGAAACTTCAAAAGACGAGTAATATCGTCTGGAGTATCGATATCATATAGTTCATATTCATCCCGTACAGGAACTAATACAACCTGTGCGGGATATTTTTTTGTTAAGAACCCGCCGCCTTTTTTCTCAGGAAGATTTAGAAGCTCATCGTAATATTTTGCAGGAAATATACATGGAGAACCAGCATTTTCATTGTAGGAAAGTCTGCATATCTTATCATCATTATAAAGAAATGTAAGACACAGAAGCTGCAGGCTTGTCCTTGTAATAAGCGGCTGGTCTGATGGCAGGAAAAGGATTCCCTGAGGCTGCAGATTACCTGAAGAAGCGTTATCTGATAGAATTCTGGTAACTCCAAGCCGGACCATTTCATTTCTGTATGGCATGTCGTGTCGGAGAAAATGTATATTTTTATCTTCACATATATGGACAACTTCATCATGCCGTGTTACTGTAAGTGTCTCACCAAAGCCGGCAAAATGGCTTATAGATACTGCATTTTCAAAAAGAGAGCGTCCATTAAAGTCTGTAATCAGCTTATTAGAGCCAAAACGTTTTGACATACCGGAAGCCATAATAATGCAAGAAAGCGTTTCAAATGTGCTGTCAATATCAATAACAAGAACATCTTTCCTGTTACAGATTCTGTTTAGAAATTCTGTGGATTGTTTTCTGATTACAGCTAAAACATGTGAATTATCAAGCAGTTTTTCAACAGCCTTCTGAAATGGGATGCAAGAGCTTTCAAGATAACCAAGCTCATCAATAACAAATAACCTTTCAGGAGTTGTATCAAGATGTGTATCAATGGCAGGAATTGCGCAATTAATAAATCCATCTTCAATAATTGTCATATTATTGCCTTTAGATGCAGGATTAATTCCAGATGTACGGGGTACACCAATTACGAATTCTTTATTGTCAGCAACCAGATTAGATTTAATGACAACCTGTGGCGTATCCGTTCTATGACTCTGTAACAGATTGAAAGAATCGGACATATGTTTTAACATATTATTAACAAGATGAGATTTTCCACTGCCGCGGCTGCCTGTTATAAAAATGTGTTTTCTGCCGGTCATCCTGAAAAATGTAATTACGGCTTCTGCGTCCAAATAACAATTATTCATAAATCCCCCTATTACAAAGCAAGAACTATTCTGTGTACATTTCCCTTGGTATCAGTACATTCAGTAACATTGATATTATCATATATAAGAGACATTTTTTCATTGATTTCTGAAAGACTGGCTGCATGTACATCAATATCTGAAACAATTTTTCCATCTTTCATAAGAAGAATCCTGTCGCAGTACTCAAGTGCCAGTTCCGGACTGTGTATACACATGAGGGCACATTTATTATCAGAAATAATATTCCGGATATGTTTCATAAGCATATGGCGGTTAGAAAAATCAAGCGCACTGTCAGGCTCATCAAGAAGCAGAAGCGCCGAATCTTCTATAAGTGTGCGTGCAAGTATGCATAACTGCTTCTGGCCTTCGCTTAATGTGAGAAAGTCTGTATCATATAATCCGGCAAGGCCAACAGAATCGATAGCCTTATCAGCACGATGTCTCATGTTGGAATTGTATGATTCAAGCATGTGAAGCTGTGGATTAAATCCGAGCAGACACACTTCTCTTACAGTCATACTTATGCTTATTCCGGTTCTTTGTGGAATGTAGCTTATCATGCCGGCTCTTTTCCTGAAAGACATACTTTCAAGCTGGAGTTCACCAAGCATACATTTTCCACTATGTTTAACAAGATTCATGACAGCTCTTATAAGCGAGGTTTTACCACAGCCGTTATTGCCGATAATTGCTGTAAGCTGTCCAGGCTGAATGTCAAAGCTTACATTCTGGACAGCACATTTGCTTCCATAATATACTGATACATCTGAAACATATAATTCAGGATTGAATAAATCGGACATTATGCAACCTCCTTTTTGTTAGCTTTGATAAGCAGGATTATAAGCAGCGGTGCACCAAGGAGTGATGTAAATATGCTTACAGGGAGTTCCGATGAGGATACACTTCTTGCAAATATATCAGCAAGTGTCATGATGATGGCACCAGCCAGTCCGCTTGATATGTATGTGAATCTGTCATTGCGTCTTGTGAGTAATCTGGCAATGTGAGGTGCAATAAGTCCAATAAAACTGATAAGTCCGGTTACACATATAATTGATGATACGATTAACGTTGCAATCATTAATATGATAAAACGGAGAACTGTGACATTGACACCGAGAGCGGCAGCTTCATCCTCATTTATCGAGAGAATGAGAATCTGTCTGTATAATAAAGTCATGATTATAAAGCCTGCACATGTTACAAAGAAAGGAATAGCAAGGCTGTCCTTTGAAACACCGTTAAGGCTTCCCATGATCCAGTATTCAATAGAAGCAAGCTGTTTTTCAGGATCTGCAGCAAGTTTGAGAAACATAAGAATTGTCTGTGCTACAGAATGAATGGCAATACCAGCAAGTACAATTGTGTAACTGTTTCTGCCGGGAACAAGATAAGCCACAAGTAATGTGATTATAAGGGCAATTATTCCTCCGGCAAATGCGGATATTGATACAACAGGGGTTAAAGACGAAACCGCAACTATAGCAAAAGCTGCGCCGGCACTTGCACCGGAAGAAACACCGACAACATCAGGTGATGCCAGTGGATTTTTAAATATCATCTGATATACATAACCAGATATTGAAAGGCCAAAGCCTCCGATAATGCCCATAATAGCACGTGGAAGTCTTAGTCTTTTAAAGACCATAATTGACATAGTGTCCCCTGACAGCAGTCCTTTTAATGTGAGTGGATACTGTCCGGTAAGAACTGACCATGTAAACACTGCTATAAGAAGCAGTGCCCACATGACAGATAATAGTATAATTTTGTTCCTGTAATTATTAATATTCTTGAACATAAATCATCCTTAATTATTTTGCAGGTGTAAATCCATAAAAGCTTTCATAGAATTTAGTTACACAAGTTTCATAGAAATCTTTAGTTACCTTTTCTGGGTGAAGAACAGAAGCAATGTATATACTTCCAAGGAAGCTTCCAGGAACTGGAGAATCCCATGCTTCGATATCGTTAGGAAGCTTTACTACATTTTTGTTCTTAACAGCATTGCAGCCGGCAAGATTAGCATCGTTTAAGATGTCATCAGCTGAGTAAGTTGCATCAGCAGCGATAACGATGTAATCAGGGTTCCATGCAAGAATCTGCTCGTAAGAAACATTTGCCCAGTAAGTATCTGTAAGTTCAGAAGCAACATTTTTACCACCTGCGTTAGTAAGCAGAGTATTCTGATACATCTTGCTTCCGGCAGTTGAGAGAACAGAGCTGTTACCTGCAAGGTATACAGATGGTGTATTTTCGCCAGAAACATTAGTCTTGTTATCAGCTAAAAATGTCTTGATTGAATTATTAAGTGCTTCAGCACGACCGACATTGTTAGTAATCTTTCCAACAAGAGTTATACATTCCTCTAAAAGTGACTGGTCTTCTGGATTCACAACAACAGCCTTGATTCCAAGACTTTCAAGAGTATCAGCTGTTTTCTTTAATTTTATTGGAAGAAATACAACATCAGGTGCAGCAGCTACACATGCTTCTGTGTTGAATTCCTTGGCTGTTCCCATGTTAGGAAGGCTCACGATTGCAGGAGCTGCAAGCTTGTAAATATTTCTTGTGTTAGCCTTGGCTTCAATTCCAACGAGTTTATCCTGTAATCCAAGTGCAAGAAGAAGGCTTGTTGAAATGTAGTAAGATGATGCGATCTTTTCTGGAGCCTTTTCAAATGTTACGGTTCTACCAGCCTGGTCAGTAACAGTAAGAGGATAGCTTACGCCAATCTCATTAAACTGTGACATTACGTCAAATGCTGAAGTAGTAGCTTCTTCTGTGCCCTTATCAGAAGTTGTAGAATTGCCGCATGCTGCTAATGAAAAAAGCATGAGTATTGCTAAAAAGAGGGCGGTAAATCTTTTAAAATTCTTCATGTTAAAATCCTTTCTGCGAATTGGTTTGTGGAGATTTGTTAGAACGGACGTCACGAAAATTGTTGAGTTCAACGCAGGACACGCTTTCGCTGCTTGTCGCTCGCAGCGGTACTAGGTTCGCGGGAATTTGTTGTCACTTCGTGCCAACTATTCCCGCTTACCAAGTACCGGCGGCTCCAAAGCATCCTGCGTTGGACTCAACAATTTTTCGTGGCTGTTGTTCTAAATATCTCAAAAAACAATTCTCATAAATTATATTAGCGAATGAATTTTATCAGATTGACAAGGGTTTTACAAGCCGTTATATTTATATAAGGAAAGAGAATGAGATTATTTATCAATTTAGTAGTGAAGGATGACAGACAGGTTGTGGTGGGCACAGGCCCGATGCCAGCAGGCGAGGGCTCGATTTGCAGCGTGCTGTGTGGGAGTTATGCCGCCATATGCTTAAAGGTGTGTGCAGAAAATCTCGTTCAAGCGTAGCGCGTTTGATTTTCTGCACACTAATAGGCTTTGCAGATGGCGGCATCTACTCCCACTAAGCTAAGCTGCCATGAGAGCCATCACCTGCAGGTAACGGGTCTGGTTGCCACAACCGTCCGTCTGCCTCTCACTAATAAATAGATTGGAGTTTTTATGCTTACTATACAGAATTATAAGAAAGTAGAAAGCCTTGAAGAAGCCTATGAGCTTAATCAGAAGAAAGCTAACCGTATTGTCGGCGGCATGATGTGGATGCGTATGGGCGACAACAGAATGAATACGGCTATTGATATGTCAGGGCTTGGACTTGATAAGATTGAAGAATCAGATGAAGAATTTAAGATTGGCTGTATGACTACTTTAAGACAGTTAGAAGTTCATGAGAGTTTTAATGAATATACAGATGGCTGTGCTAAGGAGGCTTTAAGGCATATTGTAGGTGTGCAGTTCAGAAATCTTGCAACAGTTGGTGGAAGTATATATGGAAGATATGGATTTTCTGATGTGCTTACGCTTTTAATCGGACTGGATTCTTATGTAGAACTATACAAGGGAGGCATTGTTCCATTAACTGAGTATGCTGACCGTGATTATGACAGGGACATTGTTGTTAATATTATTGTTAAGAAAAGACCGGTGAATATGTTTTATGAAGCAGTGAGAATAACAGAAACAGATCTGCCGGTGCTTACATGTGCAGGAGTAAAGTTTAAAGATACTGGAGTCTGCAATATCTGCATAGGTGCAAGACCGGGAAGAGCAATTGTTGTTAAAGATACAGAAGGAATACTTGCAGGCGGTATTAACGAGAAGTCGGTAGAAGAATTCAGTACATTTGTTAAGACAAATGTGCCTACAGCGGGCAATATGAGAGGAAGTGCTGAGTATAGAAGCCATCTTGCAGGCGTTCTTGCAGGCAGGGCACTTCAGAATATTAACAGAGATTAATTGGTGATTACGGATTGGAGAATATATGTTAGTTGATATTAAGTTGAATGGAAAATCTGTTAAAGCAGATATTACGGCAGACATGACACTCTATGAATTCGTGAGAGAGCATGGCTGTTACAGCGTAAAATGTGGCTGTGAAACATCTAACTGTGGCTTATGTACAGTATTTCTTAATGATAAGCCTGTCCTTTCATGTTCAGTTCTTGCAGCAAGAGCAGACAAATGCAGTGTTACAACACTCGAAGGATTACAGGAGGAGGCGTCTGAATTTGTCACATTTATAGCAGATCAGGGAGCAGAGCAGTGCGGATTCTGTAATCCGGGATTTGTTATGAATGCATTGGCACTTTTCAGAGAGAATCCTTATCCTGATGAAGAGGAGATAAAGGAGTTCCTTTCAGGAAATCTGTGCAGATGTTCAGGTTATGAGGGACAGTTAAGAGGAATTATGAATTTCCTTGAGGCAAAGAAAGCAAAGGAGGCTGAATAAATGAAGTCGGTTAATAAAGCTATCAGAAAGAAAGATGCGATGGAACTGCTTCTTGGAAAGCCGGTGTATACAGATGATATTGCACCTAAGGACTGCCTTGTTGTAAAGCTTCTGCGCTCACCATATGCCAACGCATTTGTAAAGAATATTAATACTGATATTGCGATGAAGGTGCCGGGAATAGAAGCAATATTTACATATAAAGATGTTGACCAGAATATGAAAAGATTCACATGTGCAGGTCAGACATATCCTGAGCCAAGTCCTTATGACAGGCTTATTCTTGATAAGCATGTAAGATTCATAGGCGATCCGGTTGCCATTGTTGCAGGTGCTGATGAACGCTGTGTTGATAAGGCAATGAAGCTTATTAAGACAGAATATGAAGTGCTTGAACCATTGCTTGATTTCACTAAGGCAAAGGATAATGAGATTCTTGTACATCCAGAGGATAACTGGGAGGCATTATGTCCGGTTGGAGCTGATAATAAAAGAAATCTGTGCGCGCATGATGAGAGCGGCAACGGAGATATCGATAAAGTGTTAGATGAGTGTGATATTGTGATTGACAGGACATATCATACTAAGGCATGCCAGCAGAGCATGATGGAGACTTTCAGAACTTTCTGTACAATAGATACTTATGGAAGACTTCATGTCGTAAGTTCTACACAGATAGTATTCCATTGCAGGAGAATTATCTCACATGCACTTGGAATATCGCCATCTAAGATAAGAGTTACCAAGCCAAGAATCGGAGGCGGATTTGGAGCAAAGCAGACATCTGTGTCAGAGATATATCCTGCATTTGTTACATGGAAGACCAAGAAACCGTCTAAGATTATATTTTCAAGGGAAGAAACACAGTCAGCTTCATCACCAAGACATGAGATGCAGATGCATGTAAGACTTGGTGCAACTAAGGATGGTATTGTAAAAGGAATTGATTTATACACATTATCTAATACAGGCGCATATGGCGAGCATGGTCCTACAACAGTAGGACTTTCTGGACACAAGTCAATTCCATTATATGGAAAGGCAGAGGCGTTCCGTTTTGTAAGTGATGTTGTATATACTAATATAATGTCAGCGGGTGCTTACAGAGGTTATGGTGCGACACAGGGGCTTTTTGCAGTTGAGTCGGCTGTAAATGAACTGGCAGACAGACTTCATATGGACCCGTTTGAAATCAGATTTAAGAACATAGTAAAAGAGGGCGATGTAATGCCTGCTTACTATGGACAGGTTAATACAAGCTGTGCGCTTGACAGATGTCTTGCAAAGGTCAAAGAGATGATTAAATGGGATGAGAAATATCCTATGAGAAAGATTTCTGATACTAAGGCACGTTTTGTCGGAATGGGCATGGCAATGCAGGGCTCAGGTATATCAGGAGTTGATGTCGGCAGTGCGACACTAAAGCTTAATGATGAAGGTGTATATACTATGAACATCGGAGCTGCTGATATGGGAACAGGCTGTGATACAATACTTGCACAGATTGCAGCAGAGGTTCTTGAATGCAGCACAGACGATATAAGTGTATTTGGTGCAGATACGGACATATCACCATATGATTCAGGTTCATACGCGTCAAGTACAACATATGTAACAGGTAAGGCTGTTGAAAAATGTGCATTAGAGCTTAGAGACAGAATCGAAAAGCTTGGTGCTAAGATGTTAGGCTGCGAGAAATGTGATGTCACATTTGACGGAAAGAAAGTAATATGCGAATCAGGTGAGAACAAGGATAAATGTGTAACCCTGGCCGATATATCAACAGCATCCATGTGTGGTAATGATATAGCACTTTCAGTTACCAATACACATACATCACCTATTTCACCACCACCATTCATGGTTGGAGCAGCGGAGGTCGAGGTTGACCTTCTCACAGGTGAGAGCCGTGTTGTTGAGTATGACGCATGTGTTGATTGTGGAACACCTGTTAATCCTAACCTTGCAAGAGTACAGGCAGAGGGTGGTATCTTACAGGGAATTGGAATGACAATGTCAGAGAATATCACATATTCAGATAAAGGCAAGCTGTATGAGAACTCATTTTTACAGTACAAGATTCCATCAAGAATGGATATTGGACATATTAATGTTGAGTTTGAGAGCAGTTACGAGAATGCAGGTCCTTTTGGTGCTAAATCAATCGGAGAGGTTGTAATTAATACACCGCTTCCTGCAATTACAGATGCATTAAGCCATGCGGCAGGAAAGAGATTTTACGAGCTTCCTATAACTCCTGACCAGATTGCAATGGCAAGTGTAAAAGATAATTAAAACTGATTGACCATAGAGCCTTGTAATGTTAGAATAATTTCTTATAATATGACAGATAATTTACTTACGAAAGGAATCATTACTATGAATTTTCTTGAAGAAAGAATTATGAAGGACGGAGTTGTCAAAGAAGGCAACATTCTTAAAGTAGACAGTTTTCTTAATCATCAGATGGATGTTAAGCTTTTCAAGCAGATGGGTGAAGAATTTAAGAGAAGATTTGCCGGAAAGAATATTAATAAGATTATAACAATTGAGGCTTCAGGAATTGGTATTGCATGTATAGTTGCAGAATGCTTTGATGTACCGGTTGTATTTGCAAAGAAGTCACAGAGTGTCAATATTGATGGTGATGTGTATTCTGCGGAAGTTGAATCATTTACACATAAGTGCAAGAATCAGGTTCTTATATCTAAGAAATTTGTAGGTCCAGAGGATCATGTACTTATTATTGATGATTTTCTTGCAAACGGCTGTGCACTCCAGGGACTTATATCTATTGTCAATCAGGCAGGGGGAACTGTTGAAGGTATTGGAATCGCAGTTGAGAAGGGCTTCCAGCAGGGTGGACAGATTATCCGTAACCTTGGATACCAGCTTGAATCTCTGGCTATTGTTGATGGAATGAATGCTGCAGATGGCAGTATTAATTTCAGAGAGGAGTAATCATGAATGAATATCAGTTTTTTTCACCAGTAGATGTCGTATTTGGATGCGGAAGTCTTTCTAAGCTTCATACTCTTAAGATGCCAGGAAAGAAAGCACTTCTTGTTATAAGCAATGGAAAGTCTGCAAGGATGAATGGTTCACTTGACAGAACAATAGATGAACTTAAACAGGCTGATGTTTCATATGTGCTTTATAACGGAATAGGAGCTAATCCGCTGAAGTCAGCAGTTGAAGAAGGCGCAAGAATTGGTCGCGAGAATGGAGTTGACTTTGTTGTTGCTTTAGGCGGCGGTTCAGTTATGGATGCGGCTAAGAATATGGCAATGTTCATTCCACAGCCATCAGATAATCTGTGGGATTATGCTAATAGTCCATCAGGTGGAAAGATGATACCTCCTAATGAGATGCTTCCATGGATTGCAATTACTACATCAGCAGGAACAGGCTCAGAGGTTGATACTATCGGAGTAATTTCTAATCCTGATACTAATGAAAAGATTGGTATTGGTGGAATGGCGGGGATGTTTGCAAAGTATGCAATTGTTGACCCTGAGCTTATGAAAACAGTTCCACCGAAATTCACTGCATATCAGGGATTTGATGCACTTTTCCATTCATTGGAAGGGTATATAAGCAACAAACATAATATTATGGGAGATATGATTCAGCGTGCCGCGATTGAAAATATCGGACATTATCTTGCAAGAGCAGTTAAGGATGGTAATGATATTGAGGCAAGAGAACATGTTGCATACGCTAATACAATGTCTGGCTATTCAATGGTTGTAACATCATGTATATCAGAACATTCTATGGAGCATGCAATGAGTGCATATCATCCTGAGCTTCCTCATGGAGCGGGACTTATCATGCTGTCTAAGGAGTACTTCACATTCTGGATTAATAAGCATGTATGTGATGAACGTTTCATTGATATGGCACATTTTCTTGGAATGGAAAATGCATCTAAACCGGAAGATTTCATCACAGCACTTCTTGAATTACAGAAGGCATGTGGAGTTGATGACCTTAAAATGTCTGATTACGGAATAAAGAAGGAAGAAGCAATGACACTTGCCAAGAACGCAAGGGCAACAATGATGAGATTGTTCGTAAGAGACCCTCAGGAAACTACTGATGAAGAGATTGCGGGTATATACGAGAGAGCATATAGATAATATTTATTAATTATAGGTATAATATTCACATGATGAA
>OHJB01000983.1_pt1 | contig 11999 bp, 10 predicted proteins | sample 1568431 | NCBI WGS metagenome assembly OHJB01 (sample SAMEA3879594, study PRJEB24766) | human gut metagenome | biome: human-associated habitat; feature: feces | place: USA | collected 1985/1987 | reverse complement strand
CTCTTCTTTGATGAGTTAGGACTGTAAAGCAGAGCCGCCTGAGCCACATTGTTCCAGCAAAGAGCCCAGTTAGGATTTGTTCTGCCACCATATACATTATTGTATTTTGTTGCATATGCCGATTTACCTGTAGCCTTGTACAGAAGAGCCGCCGCAAGGGCATAGTCATCTTCCCATGAATCTGAGCTATAGAAAGTTGATGCCGGACCCGAGCTGTTCTTCTTAGCCTTAGTATCCGCATATGTGAAAAGCTTCTCCGCATAGGAAAGCGCTTTCTTATCCTTGTAATTTATATAATATGCCGCAAGTGCCGCCGCTGTCTCTGAAACGATATCTGTACACGTATCCGAATCAGATGTGAATGTTGCCTGTCCACTTCTTGATGACTGCTTTTCCGGAGCTCCCCAGTATCCATGATCGACATTTCCATCACCGACCTGATAACAGAAAGCCTGAACCGAGCCATCACTTCCAAGGACTGTGCATCTCTCGAAATAAGCAACGAATCTGTCCATGATCCTCTTATAGTGTGCCTCTGTAGCAGTATCCGCAAATGCCTCGGCAAACTCCATGTGCGCAAGTCCTAGAACTGTAGCCGAATATGCCTGTGGCAAACCAAACTTGGCATGATCTCCCGCATCATGGTATCCACCGCTGACATCCACAGTCTTTCCATTATATGTTGTTTTTGCATCCTCAGTATGGCAGTTTGATCTCCAAGAAAACTCACTCTTTGCAGATACATCACTTCCGCACATATTCGCATCATAAAGATACAGTGACTCCTGAAGAAGCTTCGCATAGTTGTACTCAACATCCGTATTGATCTCACCTGTGTTGTCCCCGGCTCCGCCAGATGATGATGAAAGTGAACCGATAAATGAGTCAAATGCACCTGACTGTGAGCTGTAGTACACCTTGACACCTGTTATAGACACACCGTTTGCCGTACCTGTGTAGCCAAGCTTTGAATAGCTCACGCTCGAACCTGCATTTACTGCACCTGACTTCTTGGATGTGTTTGGATATATGTACAGCTTTCCATCACTGAATACACCCTTGAGGGCTGACCAGCTGCTGTAATCCTTAACTGCAGTTACAGAGCCACTCACATCAGCCACCGCTATCCAGTCTGCTATGTATGAATTGCTCTTGTTATTTATCGTTATCTCTGTCTCGTAGTAGCCGTCTCCCTTGGCTGTTCCATCTCCATCAGCAAGACTTGCGGTTACGCTTGAACTTGTGTTTCCAATTGAATCAAGGTCCGCACTGCCTGATCCGCTGTCGCCTGAACCGCCTGACTCCCCTGATGAACCACCAGAGGTGCTCTTTGTTCCTGAGAGAACCGCTGACACGATCCTGAATTTGATCGTGCTGTTTTCCTGAAGATTGGCAACCTGTATTCCAAATGCCACCTTCTCCGTGCTTGTTGTGCTGATAGATGACAGATCAAGTACGGTCTCAAACTGACCGCTCTTGGACAGATCTATCCACTTGTCATTATTTGACCATGAAGAACCATATGACGCAAATGGCATAACTCCCGCATTCTGTCCACTTGCAGCGGTAAATGTGTCAACCGCATATGTGATCTTGAGCGTCTTATATCCCGCATCCGCAATAGCCTTCATGGATGCCAGATCTGATGAAGGCGAAAATCTGATCTCCGCCTTTCCATAATCACTCCACTCATCTGTTGCCGCAGTCACCGTCTTCCAGCCGGTGTCCGGTTTCAGATCCAGCGTGATGCTCTCCGCCTTAGCTGTGATCTCCGGCCAGGTTATACTGCCGATGATCATGCATAAGGTGAGAACATATGCCAGGATCCTGCTCGCTGCTTTCTTTCTCATTTTACTTTTCCTCCTTGTACTTCCTTTTTCCTCCTAAAAAATACCCTATTATTAAAAATATAGCACAGAAAACATCTTCATGCGACCCAATAATCCGTCATTATTTATGCGCATAATTACCAATGTTTTCTGTGCTATTTTACCAATACTTTATTAGCAAGTATTCTTTTTGAAGTTTCTATGTCATTTGCCATCTGGGCCTTGAGCTCATCCAGGCTTCCAAATTTCTTCTCACCTCGGATCTGCTCGATAAGCTCCACCTTGATGACCTGTCCATATATGTTCCTGTCAAAGTCGAAGATATTCGTCTCTATGGTGATATTTCCCTTGTCGTTGACTGTAGGATTGTCTCCTATGTTGGTGATTCCCATATAGACTCTGAAAGGATCCTCATGTCCCGTATGCTTCCCCCGGATTATCCTGATCCTTGAAGCATACACACCAGCCGGCGGGTACAGCTTGCGCTCCTCCGGCAACATATTCGCAGTCGGTATTCCTATTGTCCTTCCAAGCTGTTTACCGGACACCACTTCACCTGTCATACTGTACGGTCTGCCGAGCATCGGAATGACCGACCTCACATCTCCCTCAGAAATATTCTTCCTGATGACAGTTGAGCTGACCACCTCGTCATCCTGTTCCAGCTTGTCTATGACTATGACCTTATATCCATACTCGTCCGCATAGCTTCTGAGGGTATCCACATCACCCTTTCTGTCTCTGCCGAATCTGTAATCGCTTCCAACCACGACATATCCGGCCCGCATCATGTCCACCAGAACATCTCTGATGAACGTCTTCGGCTCTGTAGCCGCAAATGCATCGTCAAACGGATATTCAACCAGGACGTCAACTCCGGTATCCGATACCACCTGTGCCTTCTCGTCAGATGTGTATATGGTCTTCATATTGCTCACATCAAACACATGATTCTCCCTCATGTCAAATGTGAACACAACGCCCATATATCCCTGTCTCTGAAGCTTCAACACCTGCTCTATCAACAGCATGTGTCCCTGATGGATACCATCAAACTTGCCCAGGGCAACCGCCGTGCGCTCTGTGCTATTCAGTTTTACCTTCTTCGTGTCCTTTATATGAATCATAACTGTCTGTCCTTAATTGCTCACCGGAAACATCTTGAACGGCACATACTGCCTCTTCTCATCGCTGTATTCATACAGTGCCGCAAATCTTCCATTCTCATCGAACACCTTGACATAGGTATCCCTGTGTATCTTATTCTCGGCAAATGCATCCGCACTGAGCTTATTTCCATTTGCCAGAAGCTTAACACCCTTCTCAGCTATATGAAGCTCCGGTATATCCGGCATGAGCTTATCCGTTGTTAATATATGCTGCATGAGTGTCCCGTCATCCCTTGCCTTCTCCACCTCATCAAGCGTCAGACTTTCTTCTATAGTAAAGCCCTTCACCTCGGTTCTGACAAGCTTCTCCATCACCGCACCGCAGCCAAGCTTCTCTCCTATATCCCTGCACAGGCTTCTGATATATGTTCCCTTGGAACAGCTCACATCGAATGTCACCCTCGGAAGTTCTACCGACTGTATGGTGATACCATGTATCGTGACCAGTCTCGGCTCTCTCTCTATAACCTGTCCGGCTCTCGCCAGCTCATAGAGCTTCTTACCATTTACCTTGATGGCTGAATACATAGGCGGGATCTGCATGTAATCGCCTACAAAACTCATCACCGCAGCCCTGACTGTCTTCTCATCAGGATATACATCTGTCACGTCTGTCATGACTCCTGTCACGTCTTCGGTGTCGCTGGTCTTTCCGAGAAGCATGGTACATGTGTATGTCTTGTTCTTCTCAGTGAGCAGATCGCACATCTTCGTAGCACTTCCCAGACACACAAGAAGAACTCCCTCCGCCATGGGATCGAGAGTTCCGGTATGACCTATCTTTTTCTGTTTTAATATACCACGGAGCTTTGCCACCACATCAAATGACGTGAACCCCTGCTCCTTATATATATTGATAAATCCATCTATCATAACTATTTCAAATCCAATCCAAAGTCTTTTACATCAGTCCGCTGTATCAGTACCTGTTCCAGATCGCATCTTTTCTGCAATTTATCAGCCAAGCTGTTTCTCTATATCCGCAACTATCTCCGCAACTATCTTTTCCGGATCACCTGACATATTGCATCCCGCAGCCTTCACATGGCCGCCACCGCCGTGGCTGCACGCGATCTCACTCACGTTCACGATATCATTTGCCCTGAGGGATATCTTGTAATTATCCTCACCAGCCTGATACATGAAGAAAGCAACCTCAGTACCTGATGTCAGTCTGAGCTGATCCACGATTCCATCCGTATCCATCTTGCTGGCACCAAATCTGTCAAAGTCCTCCTTTGTCAGAAGTGTATGGGTTATCTTTCCATCTGCAAACTGCTTCATGTTGAGAAGCGCATAGCCCAGAAGCTTATTCTGTGTGAGCGTCTTCTTGTAAAATGTCTCATCTATGACAAAGCTTGGTCTCGCTCCCTTCTCTATCAGGATTCCCGCTATGGTCATGGACTCTCTGGTGGTATTGCTGTGCTTAAACACTCCTGTGTCGTGGACTATACCGGTATACAGACACTCTGCGCACTGCTGGTTGATCTTTTTCTCATCCAGGAGCTTGAATATAGCCTCCGCAGCGGAGCATGCATCACTTTCCACATAGCACACATCACCAAAGCCTTTGTTAGACACATGGTGGTCTATGCAAAGAGTTCTCTTCGCAGTCTCATAATATCTGACAAATGGTGTGAATCTGTCCATATCTCCGCAGTCAAGCGACATAAACAGATCATAGGTCTCGTCATCTGCCTCATGCTTTACAGTAGATGCACCATTCAGGAACATGAATACATCCGGGAATTCCTGAAGATATACCTGAACCCTCTTGTCAGGGTAATTGCTTGTAATATAGTTATACATTCCAAGTGTTGAACCTATACAGTCACCATCAGGATTGATATGTCCTGTTATGGCTATGCTGTCTGCGTTCTCTATCTCCCTTATAAGATCGTTCATGATATACCTCCTTTTAAATTCTCATATTATATCCTACTCTTCAAACTCATCTTCACTCTCTGAGTTTTCATCTGTACTCTCGTCAGCATCGCCATGCTTTCCGAGAGCCTCATCTATCTTGTGGGACATACTGACACCATACTCTATGGACTGGTCCATGATAAATGTTATCTCCGGTGTATTGCGCAGATTTACAGAATGAGCAAGCTCTCTTCTGATATATCCCATTGCGCTGTTCAGCCCTGCAAATGTGGAATCAACAGCATCCTGGTCACCCAGGACACTGATATATGCCTTACAGAACTTGAGATCAGGTGTGACAACCACATCAACGACCGAAGTCATAGGTGATATTCTCGGATCCTTGATCTCGCGGCTGATGATCCTGCTGAGTTCTCTCTGGACCTCACCGTTGATCCTATTATTCTTTACACTGTTTTTTCTCATATCTATTACTACTTTCTAGGCACCTCTACCATCTCGTATGCCTCTATCTGATCTTCCTCTGCAACGTCCTGGAAGTTCTCGAATACCATACCACACTCAAAGCCGGACTTAACTTCCTTGACATCATCCTTGAATCTCTTGAGTGAAGCAAGCTTTCCTTCAAATATAAGATTGCCCTCTCTGGTGATTCTTACGCTGCAGTTTCTGTTGATTGTTCCGTCGAGAACATATGAACCGGCAATGACACCGATACCAGAAGCCTTGTACGTCTGTCTGATCTCTGCGTGTCCGATGACCTTCTCCTCATATATAGGATCAAGCATACCCTTCATTGCTGAATCAATATCCTCTATTGCATTGTAGATGACTCTGTACAGACGAACATCTACGCCCTCGCTGTCAGCCATATCCTTTGCTCTCGCATCCGGTCTGATGTTGAAACCGATTACGATGGCATTTGATGCTGATGCAAGGATTATATCTGACTCGTTGATAGCACCTACACCTGCATGTATGCACTTGATAACGACCTCGTCATTTGAGAGCTTTAAAAGGCTCTGCTTAACGGCCTCAACCGAACCCTGTACATCTGCCTTGATGATGATCTTGAGCTCCTTGAGGTTGCCGGCCTGGATCTGGCTGTACAGATCGTCAAGCGACATTCTCTGCTTTGTATCTGCAAGAAGCTTCTCCTTACCCTGTGAGATGTATGTCTCTGATATGGTTCTGGCTTCCTTCTCATTGTCAACTGCCATGAATATCTCACCTGCGTCAGGAACTGTATTAAGACCCTGAATCTGTACAGGTGTTGATGGAAGAGCCTCTGTAACTCTCTCACCTCTTGAGTTGGTCATGGCACGTACCTTACCATGTGATGCTCCTACAGCGATGTAATCTCCAACGTGGAGAGTTCCCTTCTGTACAAGCATTGTTGCAACAGGTCCACGTCCCTTGTCAAGCTCAGCCTCGATGACGATACCTCTTGCCTTTCTGTTAGGATTTGCCTTGAGTTCAAGCACATCTGCTGTGAGGAGGATCATCTCAAGGAGATTGTCGATACCTTCCTTAGTATGTGCAGATACAGGACAGAATATTGTTGAACCGCCCCAATCCTCTGGGATCAGCTCGTACTCTGTGAGCTCCTGCTTAACTCTCTCTATATTCGCACTTTCCTTATCGATCTTGTTGATCGCTACTATGATCTCGATTCCGGCAGCCTTTGCATGGTTGATAGCCTCGATTGTCTGTGGCATAACACCATCATCGGCAGCTACAACAAGGATAGCGATATCTGTACTCTGTGCACCACGCATACGCATCGCTGTGAACGCCTCATGTCCAGGAGTATCAAGGAATGTGATAGTCTGGCCATTTACATCGACAACAGATGCACCGATCGCCTGTGTGATTCCACCAGCCTCGCCCGATGTAACCTTTGTCTGTCTGATCGCATCAAGGAGTGATGTCTTACCGTGATCAACGTGTCCCATAACGCAGACTACTGGAGGTCTTGGAACCATGTCCTTCTCGTCCTCTTCGTCCTCCTTAAGGAGTTCCTCGATCACATCTACCTTCTCCTCTTCCTCAGCTATACAGTTGTACTCAAGTGCGATCTCTGAAGCCTCGTCAAATGGAAGCTCTGAGTTCACATTGACCATCTTACCTGCGAGGAACAACTTCTTGATAAGTGCTGTTACAGGAGTCTTTACCGCATCAGCCAGCTCCTTGAGTGTTACAACCTCAGGAAGTGTGATGGTTCTGATTGCATCCGGATCCTCCTGTGGTGCCTGCTGCTTCTTCTGTGGCTTGTTCTTCACATTCTTCGCAAGTCTGCTGATATCAGCCTCGACCTCCTCAGGTGATCTTCTGTTGCCCTTACGTGGCTTGTTCTTATCTCTGTTGTAGTTATCTCTGTTCTGGCTCTTTAAATCCTTACCCGGCATCTCCTTCGCATCGAAGTCCTTGCGGTCTCTCTTGAATGGTGCTCTCTTCTGAGCTGGGCTGTCATCCTCGTCATCCTTGCCAAATGGCATATTGATACGGTTGCTGAAACGGTTGCCACAATCTCTGTTAAAGCCTCTTCCGCCCTGGTTTCTATCGCCATTGCCGAAGCGTCCGCCACCCTGGTTTCTGTCTCCGTCTCTGTTAAACCTTGGTCTGTCACCCTGGCCGTCCCTGTTAAATCTTGGTCTGTCACCCTGGTTTCTATCACCATCTCTGTTAAACCTTGGTCTGTCATTCTGGCCGTCTCTGTTAAATCTTGGTCTGTCACCCTGGTTTCTGTCGCCATCTCTGTTAAACCTTGGTCTGTCGCCCTGACCGTCTCTGCCTACTCTTGGTCTGTCACTCTGATTTCTGTCGCCCTGGCCATCTCTGCCGAATCTTGGTCTGTCACCCTGATTTCTGTCGCCCTGGTTCCTGTCGTTGCTGAATCTGGCTCTGTCTGAACCGCCCTGTCTGTCGTTGTTAAATCTGACTCTGTTACCGTTGTTATTCATCTTGCCGCCGTTTCTGTCCTCCCTGGCAAATCTTACATGATTGCCAGAACCCTGTCTGGCTGCTGAATTGTCATCCCTTGAAGGATTCTGCTTCTGCGCGTCCGCCTTTGGCGCTGCAGCAGGCTTTGCTGTCTCAGGCTTTGGCTGCTCTGTCTTAGGCGCTGCCTTTGGAGCCTCCTGCTTTGGTGCTGCAGGCTTTGGGGTCTCAGCCTTTGGAGCCTCGGCCTTTGGCGCAGTCTTTGCTCCAAACTTAGCTTTAATTATTCCAACCATCGAATCGTCCAGATTGGACATATGACTCTTGATCTCTATTCCCTTTGCGCCAAGTGTATCTATGATATCTTTATTTGAAATGTTTAACTGTTTTGATAATTCGTGTACTCTGATTTTAGCCAAATGTTACACCTCCATGTTTTCATTTACATTCATGTACTTTATGATCTGATTCCCGAATCCCTCGTCAAGTATCGCAATGGATGTTCTCATCTCATTGCCACTGTACTTGCCAAGCTCATCCTTTGTCCCGTACTCATAATAAGGAATCCCATAATAATTACATTTCTGGTCGAAAAGTTTCTTCGTATTGTCAGAAGCGTCCTTCGCCACAATGACCACGTACGCGCTCTGATTCTTAACTGCTTTCTCTACTGAGAAATTGCCACTGCACAGCCTTCTGGCTCTGGCACACAGAGAAATTAACGAGTAGATCTTGTTATTCTTCAATGTCACGCAGCTCCTTGTCTAATTGTTCATACACCTCAGCAGGTATGCTGACCTTGAAAGCCTTCTCAAGTGCTTTGCTTCCAACCGCCTTCTTAAGGCACTCGGATTTCTTGCATATATAAGCGCCTCTTCCGTTGAGCTTGCCGGTTGCATCAACTGCGAACTGCCCGTCATTGCTTCGGACTATCCTTATCAGCTCACTCTTCGGCATCATCTCACGGCATCCAAGGCATTGCCTCAGAGGTACCTTCTTTGCCATCTCATCACTCCCTATTCTCTATCATGTGCCACTACATCAATGCAAATGATTACTCTTCGTCGTTTGTGTCTACTGTTTCATCTATGTCAAATGAAGCAGCATCGGCATCTTTATCTTCGCTTACTTCATCATAATATTCATCTTCGTTATAAGGATCAAAGTTCTCATCCTCTGGCTGCTCATCAAAGTAACCCATCTCCTCGGCCTTTGAATGGCTCTTAATATCGATCTTGTATCCTGTCAGCTTGGCTGCAAGGCGGGCATTCTGACCCTTCTTACCGATTGCAAGTGAAAGCTGTGTATCAGGTACTACGACAAATGCTGTCTTCTCATCAAGATCAACTGATACGTCCTCAACATCTGAAGGACTGAGCGCATTGTAAATAAACTCAGCAGGGTTCTCACTCCAAGGAATGATGTCGATCTTTTCACCGTTCAGATCTGCAACGACAGCATTTACTCTGTCACCATTGATTCCTACGCATGCTCCAACTGCATCGACGTTCTCATCGTTTGACCATACTGCGATCTTAGATCTTGATCCTGCCTCTCTGCAGAAGCTCTTGATCTCAACTGTTCCGTCTGCGATCTCTGTTACTTCCTTCTCAAAAAGTCTCTTGACGAGCTCTGGATGAGTTCTTGATACAGTGATCCTTGGTCCTCTGTTTGTCTTCTTGACCTCTGTGATATAAAGCTTTATTCTGTCGCCTCTCTCGTAGCTCTCTCCCTCGATCATCTCTGATGGCTTTAAGAGTGCCTCTGTCTTGTCATCAAGGCTCACATTCACGCTGTCTCCAACCTGTCTCTGAACGATTCCTGTTACGATATCCTTCTCCTTCATATGGAAGTGATCGTATATAGCAGCTCTCTCGTTCTCGTTGATTGCCTGGACGATGACATTTCTCGCACGCTGGGCTGCGATTCTTCCAAAGTTCTTGGTTGTGATCTCTATATTAACTGTATCACCTATCTCGTACTTGCTGCTTATCATCTTAGCCTGCTCCAGTGTTATCTGGCATGCAGGATTCTCAACTTCCTCAACAACCTCTTTGGCTGCATATACATGGCACTCACCAGTCTCTCTGTCCAGTGAAACTGTAATGTTCTCGTCTGTATTGAAATCCTTCTTGCAGGCTGTCTTGAGTGATCTCTCTATAGCCTCAAGCAGAACATCCTTGCTAATGTTTCTCTCCTTCTCAAGCTGATTCAATGCTTCAATGATCTCTGACACCTTTTTATCCTCCTAATATATAAATGCTAATCGTATCATGGAAATATCTTTTCTCGTTATCGTTATCTCTGTCTCATCCTCAAGCTCAATGGTAACTGTATTCTCATCATATGCCTTGAGCACACCCTCGAATTCCTTTGCACCATTCACCTTGGCAAATGTCTTGATCTCCACGACCTTACCTATGCTTCTCTTGAAATCCTTCTCTTTCTTCAGTGGTCTCGTAAGCCCCGGTGAGCTGACCTCCAGTATATAGGCATCTCCTATATAATCATCCTGGTCAAGCAGGTCTCCAAGTGCTCTGTTCACTATCTCGCAATCACCGATCGTGATGCCACCTTCCTTGTCCGCATACACTCTGAGGTAATAATCACTGCCTTCCTTGACGTACTCCACATCAACAAGCTCCAGATTGTTCGCCTCAATGATCGGCATCACAAGTGCCTCCGTCTTTGCTTCAATATCCGCTCTCTTCGTAAATACGACCACCTTTCTGTAAAATATTATCCCCACAACAATTGAGAGTGGGCCAAGGCCCACTCTCATGCTGTAATCTATAACAATCTCACTTATTGTATCATAATTATCAAATAATTCAAGTACAAATATTAACAAATATTTATGCGTTTCTTCTGGCTGCGTCCTCACGGTAATATTTGTCAAGCACCTTGTTCGCCTTCTTGTCGTCAAGAACGCATTTGTTGGACAGTGCAACCTTGACGAGTTCATCCAGTGCTTCCTCCCTAAGTGCCGTGCTCTTGATGTTGACATTTGCAAGCTCTGTGTACGCTCCCATCTTTCTTGTGAGCGCCTCGTACTCCTCTGGAAGCATCCTGTCTATCATATTCCTGATCTGCTTGGATACCGCCTGGCTGTTGCCGCCTGTTGTGACTCCCACCACAAGATCTCCGCGGACGATAACGCCTGGAAACAGGAAGCTGCTGAGCTCCTTGTTATCAGCCACATTTACCATGATGCCCCTGTCATTACAATATGTACCTATCTTGGCATTGATCTCCGGGCGCCTGGTTGCCGCCACAACAATGTCTGCATTCTGCAGTATGTCAAGTGCCACGTTGCTCTCATGTACATTTATTCCCTTTATCGCTTTTATATCCTCGCACACCTTTGGCGCAATGACCGCTATCTTCGCTCCGAAATACAGCAGCGAATTGATCTTTCTAAGTGCTGCCTTACCTCCACCTACAACTATTACTTTCTTGCCCTCAAGATCGATGTACATTGGAAAGTATGCCATATCTTATCTCCTCCGAATATTCTATAAATCTAGTCATATACTTACTGTGAAAGCTGCTTAAAAAACTTTCACAGCAAATTATAAATGAGGAATTAAGAAATGGCAATTACAAATAACGTTGGCTCACTAAAAATTCAGATAACGAACAACAATTTCTTTCCCGTCGAGGGTGCTTCCGTATACATAAGCCCTACGGGAATGCCCGATTCCACCTCAGAGGAATTTATCACCGATGAAAATGGTATCGTCATCGACGAAGAGCTTCCCGCCCCCGATGTCGCCTACAGTCTGGAGCCTGGCGAAAACCAGCCATACTCGGAATACAACGTGCTTGTGAACGCTCCCGGATACAACGAGCGCTTCATCTCCGGGGTTCAGATATTCTCCGGTGAGAACGGGATCCAGAACATAGAGCTGACACCATCCGATGGAAGCGATACGAACCCTACCGTTCTCGACGCCCACACCCTCTGGGAGCAGTATCCACCCAAGATCGCCGAGGACATGATAAAGCCGGTGAATCCATCAGGCGGCATAGTGTTGAGCCGCGTCGTTGTACCTGAGACCATAGTTGTCCATGACGGCGCCCCGGCGGACTCCACCGCCAGGGACTACTATGTTCCATATAAGGATTACATAAAGAATGTTGCCTGCAACGAGATATATTCCACCTGGCCTGA
>OHJB01000967.1_pt1 | contig 12223 bp, 8 predicted proteins | sample 1568431 | NCBI WGS metagenome assembly OHJB01 (sample SAMEA3879594, study PRJEB24766) | human gut metagenome | biome: human-associated habitat; feature: feces | place: USA | collected 1985/1987 | reverse complement strand
GGCCTGCTTGCGGACACCGTTGGGGCCGTCCGACAGGGTAATGGCCGGGATGCCCTTGCCCGGCAGCGCCCGGGTGGTGAACACCGTGCCGCCGCTCAGCAGGGCGCATTTCTGTTCCAGAGACAAGCTCTTGATGATATCTGTGTGTTTCATGGGTCTCTCCTGACAATCAAAAAAAGGGGGCGGGCGTTTGCCCGCCGCCCCTTCTGTTCCTATGTGTTGATCAGACGGTTTTTACGTCCTCTTTCTTTTTACGGAAGCGGAGGATCGTCAGAACGACCAGAACTGCGATCAGACCGCCGCAGACACCATCCACTGCGTAGATGACCTTCTGGTAAGGCTCGACCTTTGCCAGATAACGGCTGCCCGGCATACCGCCGTTCATTGCCTTGGAGTTTGCAATGGTGTACAGGATGTTATGGATTGCTTCACGACCGTAGTGGTAATCTGCAACGTCATCCTTGTTAAAGGTGTACCGTGCGCCGGTGGGCAGGTTCGTCAGCTTGCCGTCTGCACCGGCCTGGATCATCTGGCCAGCGTCCATAAAGACACCGGTGTTTGCGTTGTCGGTGATGATAAAGCCGTGGAAGCCCCACTCGTTGCGCAGCAGGCCGGTGATCATGTTGTAGTTGCCGCCGGCCCAGGTATAGCCAACGCGGTTGAAGGAGGTCATGATGCCGGTGACGGACGGGATCTCGGTGGTGGCATTGCTGTAAGTGCCGTCGCCGTTGTCCTTTGCATAGTTCATCTCGACCTTATCAGACTTGACGCACATCTCAAAGGGCTTGAGGTAGATCTCGCGGGCCGCCTGCTCGTTCAGGAAGGTCGCAATGCTGTACTGGCCTTCACGGTCGCCGCGGTGGTCCTCCTGATCGTTGATGGCGTAATGCTTGACAAAGACATACATACCGCGGGAGGCGACACCCTCACACTCGAGGGAAGCAATGTGACCGCCGATGAACGGATCCTCGGAGTAATACTCGCTGTTACGGCCGGAGAATGCAGTGCGGTGCATATTGACAGCAGGTGCATACCAGCCATCAACGCCCAGATAGTAAGATTCATCGCCGATGTTTTCGCCATAATGGTAGGCCAGATCATCGTTGTAGGTCTGTGCCAGAACGATCACGCCGCAGTGCGTGATGTTGCCCTTGAAGTAGAGGTTGCCGCTTGCATCAAAGCCGTAGTTGATCAGGCCGGTGGCAGAGTCGCGGTCGGTCGTGGAGGGCTTATCCACCGACTTGATGGCAGCCGTGCCATAGCCGGACTGCGTGATCAGGGTCTGATAATCACTGGGGGTCAGCTGGTCGAGCAGGTCGTTCCACTTGGGGTCGTTGTAATCCAGACCACGCATATCGATCAGACCCAGACCGTTGTCCTTGCCGTAAACGATCTCATCGGTCAGGGTGGAGAAGTCGGTGGGGTTCAGGGAATCAAAAGAATCCAGCTTTGCAAGGTCCTCCTTGCTGATCGTCTTGCGGTAGGTATAGGATGCAGCCTTGCCGCTGGCATCGGTGCCATTGATGGGGTTGCCCCAGGTGCTGATCTGGTCGCTGACCTCGCCGTCAACGGTCGGCCAGGTGCCAGTCCAGTCACTGCGGGAGAGATACTGCAGCCCGCCGTTTGCATGGTCGAGCTGATTGGTGATCTCCACACCGGTCGTGGTGTCGAGCTTGTAGGTCGTGGTATCCACGGTGCCGTTTGCCGGGGTGTAGGTTGCAACAAAAGCAGTGTCGCCGTCGGCGGTCATGCCATCTTCCACAGTCTTGCCCTTGGCAGAGAGGATGTTGTTGACCGCTTCGTGTGCGTTTTTAGCCGCAGTGATATAGTAATCACCTGCGTCCAGAATGTAGGTCTTAGCATTGACGTAGTCGTAAGACTTCAGCTGCTCCTGATCAAAGGTGATCTTCACCGTCTCGCTTGCGCCGGGAGCCAGCTCTGCAGTTTTGGCATAGCCCACCAGCTCCACAGCAGCCTTTTCCACCTTGTTTGCCTTGTCGTAATCGGTATAGGGGCTCTGTGCATAGACCTGTACGACATCCTTGCCGGCCACATCACCCGTATTGGTGACCTTGACCGTCACGGTGCAGGTATCGCCATCCCAGCTGGTATCATAATCAGACCACTCAAAATCCGTGTAGGACAGGCCGTATCCAAAGGGATACATCACAGCATCCGCATAGTTGTAATCACCGGCATTGCCCTGACCCAGCACCTTATCCTCGTAGCGAGTCTCGTAGTAGCGGTAGCCAACATAGATGCCCTCTTTGTAGCTGACGTAGTTGTACTTGGTGAGGTTGCCATTCTCATCGTAGTAGGCAAAGTCGCCGAAGTTCTGCGCCGCCGGGCTGTTCATGGCATCCACTTCATAGGTATCCACGGTGCGGCCGGAGGGGTTCACCTTACCGGAGAAGATTTCTGCCAGAGAGCACAGACCGTAATCACCCATAGCGGGAGCCGAAATGACGGTGTGGATATTGGGATAGTTTTCGACCCAGCTCAGATCTACCGCTGCGCTGGAGTTCAGCAGCAGCACCACATCGTCAAAGTTGTCGTTCAGATACTGCAGGATCTCCAGTTCCGTAGAATCCGGCTCCAGATAAGTCTTGGTCTTGTCCTCTTCCACATCGGTGTGGTTGTACATGGAGCGGGGCATATCACGGCCTTCGCCCGCCACACGGCTGAACACAAAAACAGGAACCGTATTCTTCATGGAATCGGTCAGACCCGGCTCTGCTTTCATAACAGACAAGGGGCATTCGTTGATGGAAAAGTCCTCGTCATCACCGTAGGAAACGGAACCAACGCCCAGACCGTAATCCTTGCCGTTGCCTTCGGAATAGAATTTCCAGAGGTCCTCGTTGACACCGAACCCGGCATCTTCAAAGGCCGTTTTCATATCGACTTTGTTGCCGCCGATGTAGCTGACTGCCGAATGGCTGACAAAACTGAAGGTGGTATCCGTGCTGTACGGCATTCTGCCTTCATCGTTCTTCAGCAGGACGATGCCCTCTGCTGCGATCTGCTTGTTCAGGGCGATCTCATCCTCAACCAGCGCATCCTCTGTGTCAAAGCCGGGCTTGCCGTATTCCATATTAATGCCTTCGGTCTTTGCCTTGCTGTTGTCGATGCCGCCGCTCTTCAGGCCCAAAATGCTCTGCACGCTGCTGGCGTTGGGCGGGATCAGCACATTGGCCGCAACTATACCGCCCGCCAATGCGACACACAACACACCCGAAACGGCAGTTTTGATGATCTTGCCCATCATCTTACTGTCCTTCTTTTTCTGTGCCATAACTGTTAACTCCTTCTCTTTTGGGTACACGACCCGGTTCATAGCTGTTCTCCGGAGCGCGTCCGCTCCTTTGCTTGATGTCATTTTATCATATATACTGCAGAACGAACCGTTCTCCGCACAATCTGTCGTTTTGGATACACAGTTTGCAAAAGTTACAATAAATTTTCAATTTTTATTGTGCTAATACACAAATATTGCAACATTGTATTTGTGCACCCTGCCAGACAACAAAAAACGGCAGGGGATACCTGCCGTAAAAATTATTTGTTTTTGGGCAGCGGAAATAAGATCCGCAGGGTGCACCAGTTGTTTTCCCAGTGCATCGTCATGCTGCCGCCGTGCTGCCCGACGGTGGTGCGGACGCTTTTCAGGTCCGACCCCTGCTGCGGCAGACCGTCCGCATCCAGTGCCGGGGCAGTCTCTGTATAGTGCTCGAACCGCAGCATGGCAAAACCGCCCTGACTGTACACCGCCACCTTGATGAGCCGCTTTTCGGGGTCCGGCTCGGCGCGCACGGCGGCAATGGCGTTATCCAGCGCCACACCCACAATGGTGCACAGCTCCCGGATGGTGAGAAAGCCCAGCATCCTGCCGTCCGCTACGCTGGTGATGGTGATATTCTCCTGCTGGCATTCCATGGTCTTGGCGGTGAGCAGGGTATCCAGCACCGGGTTTCCGGTCTTGTTCTCGGCCTCGTACTGGCGGATGTTCTGCTCCATGGCAGCAATGGCGGCGTTCTGCTTGGTCTGGTCCTGCTCCTCCCGGATGCGGGCAAGCTGGACTTTCAGCTCATGGTACCGCCGGTTGATGAGGTTGATGCCCTCCTTGCTGCGCTTGTACTGCTCGTACTGGCGGTGCAGTACCTCGTCCATGGCGGCAAGCTCGCTGTGCAAAGCGTTCTCCTGCAGCTGCTCGTGCTGCACAGATAAGATCAGCACGCCGGAAAAATCCACCAAGGTGCGGATGGAAAAAATGCTCATGTTGATCTCGCTGCCGGGCAGAAAGCCCAGATTGCTCACCGCAAAGGCGGTCAGCGCCAGCATGACCGCCGTCAGGGCGGCGCTGCCGCCGATCTGTAAGTGCCCGGCGGGCTGGGGACGGCGGTGCTGCAGATAGCACATAATGCCGAACAGCGTCCCATACACCAGCGCCAGCAGCAGCAAAGACAGCGGCTCCCATGGGCCGCGGGCGGGCCAGAGGGCGCAGTGCAGCTGCCACTCCACGCTGGCAGCAAGCTCTGCCAGAATAAACGCCCGTGCGCAGTGATACCCGGCTTCCAGCAGAGTGATGCTCCACACGCCCCATAAATATAGATAGGAAAGCCCGATGGCCGTTACCATGCAGGGGATCCAGAGCCCGCCGGGCACATCGCCCGTCAGCCCCAGAAAGGCAGACAGCCCCGCCGCCCACAGCAGGGTGATGCCCCCGGTGACCGCCTTGGAAAAGCGGGGCGCAAGCGCCGGGGTGAACAGCAGCACCGCCAGACACTCGGCAAGGGCGGTGTACAGCCGGGGGATATCCGGCAGCGCGGTCATGAGCCTTCACCTCCGATGTAGTCGGTCAGTGCGGCAAGAAAAGCCTTACGCTTGGGGCGGCTGACCTGCAGCTCGCAGGGGCCCACCTGCACGGTGCTCTGCCGCAGCTCCCGCACCTGTGCCAGATTGACAAGGTAGCCGCTGTTGCACCGGGCAAAGGGGCAGTCTGCCAGCTTTTCCTCAAAGGCCTTGAGGGCGCCGGGGGCGGAAAAATCGCCCTCGTCGGTGTAAAAGTGCACCCGGTGCCCCTCGCTTTCCAAGTAATAGATGCTTGCGGTGTCCAGCCGGCGCAGCCCGCCCTCCACCGGCACAGTCAGGTAGTGCTTTGCCCGCTTTTCCAGCCGGGCAACCGCCTTGAGCAGCTGCTGCGAAAAGGCAAAGTAGGGCACCGGCTTCAGCACATAGTCCAGCGCTCCCACCGAGTAGCCCCGGATGGCGTACTGCGCCATATTGGTGATGAAGATCAGGATGACGTCTGCATCCATCTGCCGGATGCGCTCTGCCGTGGTCATGCCGTCCAGATGCTTCATCTCCACATCCAGAAAAATAATATCGTAGACCGCGCGGTAATCCTCCAGAATATCCACGCCGTCCGCAAAGACCGTCACTTCAAATTCTGTCCCGTACTGCCGGGTATACCGCCGGACATACTCCTGCAATACCCCCTGTACCTCCGCGTCGTCCTCTACGATCGCCACCCGGATCATGACTGCACCTCCCTTACCACACCTTTGTGGAACTGTTACGGCTCTATTATAGCGCAATCCCGTCCGGTTTGCCAAGGGGCACTCCGCAACAAAGGGCAGGGCAGCCCACAGCTGACCACCGTGGACGTGAACCCCTACCAGCTGGGCATGGAGGCTGCCAGCCAGACCATCAACCACATCGAGAACCCGAACCTTCTGGCCACAAAGATCATCGTGCCGCACAAGCTCATCCCCCGGGAGAGCTGCTGCCCGCCGGAGGAGCAGCGCTAGGAAGTGCTTTTTCAGCAAGACAGTGTCCGCTTCCGGGAGCTGCCGCGCAGCGCTTGCTATCCTGCCCCCAGAGTAGACAGCGTAAAAAACGCTGCATCCTCCGGGGGTATTTTTATGCCCCAAAGGGCACAAAAGAATGCCCGCCCACCTGTGGAAAACCACGGTGGGCGGGCATTTTATGGTTTATCGTTTGCGCGCTGTAAAAGCGTTCAGAGGGCGGTGGGCTGGGGTACCAGCCGGAAGAGCATCACGGGAAGCGCGCTGTTTGCAAAATCCAGCGTAAGGATGATCGTTCCGCGCTCTGTTTCAAAAGGCATCTCCGTCTGTGTGCCGTCCGGGGCAATGCGCACAAGCTTTTTGCCTTCCAGCAATCCGGCGGGCAGCGCGAGCCTTACCCGGCCGGTGGGCTGCGTCAGGCTGCCTGCGGTTTCAAAGGCCACGCTCAGGTATTCCCCGTTCGTCCGTGCGGTCACATCCTCCGCAGAAAGGCTGCCGCTGGCAGCCCACGCCGTTGCCGCTTCGATCATTTCCAGCTGCGCGGCGTTTTCTGCCTGCCCGCACACGGGGCAGAAGGTCAGAGCTTCGCCTTCCGCAGTGCGGAAAGTAAACTTCCGGCAATCCGTGCTGCCAGTGTGCGCGCAGCCCTGCCGCAGACAATCGGCGCTCTGAGAGCCGGTTCCGTTCGGGGACCATGCACCGAACTGGTGTCCCAGCTTATCGGTCGGGTCTGCGGTGTAGCAGTCTTTGCAACGGGAGCAGGTAAAAACAGTATAGCCGTCTGCTTCACAGGTAGGCTCTACAGTAACAGCCTGATAGTCGTGTCCCAAGATGGGCAGCTCCGCGTAGGTGGTATAGTCACAACGGGAGCAGGTTTTGTAAGCATTCCAGCCGATTTCCGTACAGGTGGGGGCTTTTATCACGCGCTGCCTCAGATAATGTTTCAGCGCGGGCCGCTCCACATAGGTGGTATAGTCACAACGAGAGCAGGTTTCGTAAGCATCACAGCCGGGTTCCGTACAAGTGGGGTCTTTTGCTTTGTAGTATACCAAATAATGTTTCAGTGCGGGCAGCTCCACATAGGTGGTATAGTCGCAGTTGTTGCAGGTATCGTAGGCATCCCAGCCGATTTCCGTACAGGTGGGGGCTTTTGCTGCGTGATGCCTCAGATCATGCTGTGCAGGCAGCTCCGCATAGGTGGTATAGTCGCAGCGGGAGCAGGTTTCGTAAGCATCCCAGCCGGGTTCCGTACAGGTAGGAGCTTTTGCTGCGTGCTGCTCCAGAGCATGGTTCAGTGCGGGCAGCTCTTTGCGGGTGGTATAATCGCAGCGGGAGCAGGCTTCGTAAGCATCCCAACCCTTTTCCGTACAGGTGGCGGCTTTTGCTGCGTGCTGCTTCAAATCATGGTTCAGCGCGGGCAGCTCTGCATAGGTGGTATAGTCGCAGCGGGAGCAGGTGTCGTAAGCATCCCAGCCGATTTCCGTACAGGTGGGGGCTTTTGCTGCATGCTGCTCCAGAGCATGGTTGTTTGAGTCTTTTTCGCCGTATTCTGCACCACACGTCACACAGACCGCTTTGGCGCTGCAGGTTGCTGTGCCGCCGGTACAGTTTGCAGTATCAACCGCGTCGCAGTTGCTGCGCGTGCAGCTGCGGATGTGTGTGCCGTTGCCGGCGGATGACCACTCGCCCCATGCGTGACCGAGAATGCCATATTCCGACCAGCATAAGCGACAGATTTTGCCTGTGGTGCAGGTGGGGGTTTCGGTGCCGCCGGTATGATACGAAAACTGTTTATAAATGATCTCGTTCTCCGTGCGGCAGGTCCTGCATTTTATACGGATCTTATGATAGATTGGATCAGCATTTGATTGCCATACGTATCCGAGGATATCACAGGTTTTATCAGCCTTACATTGGATGCAGTACGTGAAGGCATAAGCTACTGCTTTAGCGTTTAACGCGATCCCCGGTATCAGGCACACCATTGCCAGCACCGTCAAACACCGGATCAGCCATTTTTTCATGTTGCTCCCTCCTTATCATCAAACCTTGTTATCCTTTCAGATCAAACTGCACGGACAGCGATGCAAGCACGGCATCTACCACCTTCCGCGCCTCGGCAAGCATATCGATCTCCGCCACAAAAGCGATGACCTGCTCGCGCTCCTGCGCGGGGACCTGCAGCGCACTCAGGCTCATGCTCAGATAGCGCCGTATTTTGCGCTCCAGCGTAAAGTAGGGGTCGCACCGCCGTGCCATGTAGCCGCGCATCATGCCAGCCGTGCCCAGCTCCATCTCGTAGAAATCACACTCGGCGCACCCGGGCAGATACGCGCTGAACGCCGCCTGCAGCTCCGCCGTGGTGCTGCGGTGGATGATCTCCGCCGTGGCGGGGAAGGTGTACGCCTCCACATAGATATCCCGCAGGTTCTCACTCAGCTCGCTCAGTGCCAGCTGCAAAGCCGTTTCCACCGCGTAGAGGTACACCGGCGAGGGGGCATTTGCCGCCAGCGGCCTTACCGCGCCGAACTGCCTGCTGAACATCATGCCGATCAGCTCGGTCAGCACACCGTCCTTGGTGCGGAAAATATTCTGGAACGACCCGGCAGAAACATCTGCTTCCTTTAAAATTTCTGCCACCTTGGTGTTCGTGTAGCCTTTTTCCAGAAAAAGCCGGACACAGGCGGTCAATATCCGCCGTTTTGCTTCCTTGCTGTCGTATCTGCGCGCCATTGGGAATCATCCTTTTCTATGATTGGTTTCTGACCCAATTATATATTGATTTGAGAATTGCGTCAAGTAAACTTTTAAGGGCGTATTTTGGGCAGTTTGACGAGGGAGCGCTTTCTGCGGGTGCGCATCCGGGCAAAACAAAGCGCAATGGACATTGCTGTTATCCGCTGCCGCAGCCAGACAGTTCGCGGCAGCAAAAAAGAGGCCACCGATCGGGGTGACCTCTTTTCAGCATATTTTCAGCGTAAATCCCGCAGCAGGCGAACCCACCATCTCCATGACGGCTCTTTTGGAGTTGCTCTTTGCGTAAGATTGCAAGATAAATCTTATTTCTGACAGAAAGAGCCGAACCCGTGCAACGAGTCCGGCTCTTTCTGTGCTTTGGTTGGATCTTAAGCAAAGTTATGGTAAATGAAGAAGTTGGCTTTGGGAGTTTACAGCAGGCTCAGTGCTTCCTCGTCTGCCACAAGGATGCAGTCCGGATGCAGCTGCAGGATGCTGCCGGGGCAGGCAGGGGTCACAGGGCCGGTCACGGCGTCCTTGACGGCCTGTGCCTTGGCTTTACCGTTGGCTACCACCAGCACCTTGCGTGCCTGCATGATGGTCTTGATGCCCATGGTGTATGCCTGTTTGGGGACAAGGGCCTCGTTGCCGTCAAAGAAGCGCTTGTTGGCTTCGATGGTAGTGGGCGCAAGGTCGATGCAGTGGGTCTCCAGCTCAAAGGCTTCGCCCGGCTCATTGAAGCCGATATGACCATTGGGGCCGATGCCCAGCAGCTGCAGGTCGATGCCGCCCTTCTCCTTGACCTCCTTCGGGGGGAAGAGGGACTCCGCACGGGCCAGACGATCCTCGTTGATATCGGTGACCACCACCATGCCGGGGCGCACATCACGGTGCAGTGCGTAGGTCAGAGCACCCAGACCCATGGGGCCTGCACCGGCCAGAATCGCCAGCTTGCCACCCTTCTTGATGCCCATATCGTGATGGTACACACCCATCTTGGTGTGGTAGGCGGCGTTGAAAGCACCGATGGAGCAGCTCATAGGCTCGGCCAGAGAAGCCTCGTAGTAAGCACGGCCCTTGTACTCCAGCAGGCAGCCCAGTTCCATGACCTCGGCAGGGATGATGCAGTAGGTGGCGTCGCCGCCGAAGAACTCGTAGGAGTAGCCGGGGCTCCACATGGTGCCCTTGTAGTTCAGGGCGGGCTGCAGGGTGAACTTCATGCCGGGCTTGAACTTGTCCTGATGCGCCTTGCCCACCTTGACGATATCACCGGCGAACTCGTGACCCATGATGGCGGGGTGCTCGGCTACATCCGGATGCACACGCTTGTGACCAGTGCCTCCATCAGCCGGGGCGTTTCGATCAGCTGCCCGCTGACATTCTGCATGACCTCCACCGGGACGCCGTTCCCGTCGTCCGGAGCCAGCAGCACCAGTGCCCCCAGCACGATGCGCCCCGGCTCATAGACCGGCGGCTGTGCCTGCAGATAGCCCAAGCGGCAGTCCTTTACCGCACTTGTCCTGCAATGGAGCAGCAGGGCATACAGGGGTTTGATGTAGGTATCGCCCAGCGTTTCACGGCGGCGAAGCTGCTGCTCCACCAGCCGGGCGTCCGCTTCCTGCGGGCAGAACAGCTGCGCCGCTGCATGGATGAGGGCAGCGCGGCTGCCGGGAGCCTTGACGGGCTGGATGGTCAGATATTCCAGCAGCCCGGTCATGGACCGGGTCAGGCGCGCATAATACTGCAGCTTGGAGCCTGCACAGGCTGTATCCTGCACGGGCTGCACCGCCGGTTCCGGTTCTGCGCGGTTCTGGCTGTACCGCGTGATAGCGTCCTTCAGCACGGCACGATCCGGTTCCAGCAGGGAAGGGCTGATGCACACCGCCGGGTAATCCAGTTCCAGCGGCACGGTGGAGATAATGAAGTCGATTTTTCTCCGACGCAGGTCGGCGGCGTTCAGCTCCCGCACCGAGCAGCACCCCTCCACCTGCAAAGAGGGAAACTCGTTTCCCAGCCGGGAAGCCAGAAAGCGGCTGGAGCCCATGCCCAGCGGACAGGCCACTACCACCCGCAGCCGCAGCCGGAACATGGCATTCTGTTCCAGCACTGCGCCAAAGTGCATGGCAAGGTAGGCCGCTTCATCGTCTGAAATGGCGGGCAGAACGAATTGCTGCTGCACCGCATCACAGGCGGCGCGGGTGGCTTTCCACAGGCCGGGGTAGGCGGTGCGGATGGTGTCCAGCTGGGGGTTTTCGGTACGAATGTTCTGCTCCACCCGCAGCAGCATGGGGCGCAGGTGGCAGTACAGGTCATCCCGCAGAGAGGTGTAACCGGAAAGGTCTGTGTGCAGCGCCTTTTCCATTTCCCGGATAAGGGCGGCTTCCAGATTCCGCAGTTCCATCTCCTGCGCACTGCCCCAAGGATCCTCCGCACCCAGATAAGCAGCGAGATAAAGTTCCAGATACTGCGCTTCCTCAGGCGGCAGGGTCAGCCCGAAGGCGCGGTTCAGCGCCGCCACCAGCCGGGCAGCATGATTGCCCGCCGGGCGCAGCCCTCTGGGGCGCTGCCCTTGTCGCCGCCCTGCCGCAGCTGCTGAATGGTCAGGGTGCAATGGATCGCCAGCGCCAGAAAGCCTGCATCCGGCAGATGGAGCTGCTCTTCCTGTTCAAACTGCTGCAAAGCCGCCCAGACCTTTTCGGCCGTTTTTGTATCCAGCAGGGTCGAGAAGATCTCGTTTTCCGGCATCCGTCCGCAGAGCACCTCTGCCAGTTCCTTTTCCGGCATACTGCTGCGCAGCAGGGCAGACACCACCCTCCGGTAGGAAGAAGCATCCCCCTGCAGCCAGACCCCCACGCCGGGGCGGCGGAACATCTCCACCCGGTAGGGGTGTAGCTTGGTCTCAAGTTCATCCAAGTCCGCAGACAGCGTGCTTTCCGAAACGCCAAGCGCCCGTGCCAGTACCGCTGTTTTGCAGGGCTCCTGCTCGCTGAGCAGCCTTGTCAAAAGCTGCTGCCGCCGCTCTGCGCGGGAAAGTTCTTTCCTGTCGCCGCTGTTCAGCTGGGTGCGCAGTGCGTCTCGCCGCTCCGGCGCTTCATCCAGCAGCAGACCCTTGCCGGGATTCCGCACAAAATGCGCCCCGGCAGCCTGCATCCACTGCTCCACAGCGGGCAGCTCCCGCAGCACGGTGCGGCGGCTGACCCCGATGCTTTCAGCCAGCGCCGCCGTGGTGGGCTGCATCTGCGGCTCGGACTACACCATGCTGATGGGCGCCATGGTCATGGGCCCTCTGGCCGGCTGGGTCATCAAGCAGTTCGATAAGAAGGTGGAAGGCCATATCCCCGCCGGTTTCGAGATGCTGGTCAACAACTTCTCCATCGGCATTCTGGGTATGCTGCTGGCCATCCTTGGCTACTACGTCATCGGCCCGTTCATGACCGCCATCCTCACTGTGCTGACCGCCGGTGTGGACTTCCTTGTGGCACACAGCCTGCTGCCGCTGGTGTCCATCTTTATTGAGCCTGCAAAGGTATTGTTCCTGAACAACGCTATCAACCACGGCATCTTCAGCCCCATCGGTGCAAGCCAGGCTGCTGAGACCGGCCGCTCCATCATGTATATGCTGGAAGCCAACCCCGGTCCCGGTCTTGGTGTCCTGCTGGCCTACTGCTTCTTCTGCAAGG
>OHJB01000962.1_pt1 | contig 12320 bp, 9 predicted proteins | sample 1568431 | NCBI WGS metagenome assembly OHJB01 (sample SAMEA3879594, study PRJEB24766) | human gut metagenome | biome: human-associated habitat; feature: feces | place: USA | collected 1985/1987 | reverse complement strand
CGTCGGCCTCCAGGTCGTTGAGGTTCTCGATGAGCGCGCCGTGTCCACCCGGTCTGAACAAAAGCGACCCGTCTTCGTTGCGGAAGAGCGAGTTGTCGGGATTGGCTGCCACGGTGTCCGTGCTTGGTTTCTGCTCCGAGAAGGAGATGTCGTAGCGCACCTGATACTTCTCCGCATACTTCCCTACCCGCTTCTCCACCTCCGCCTTGAACAAAGGCAGGTGCTCGTGCGAGACGGTGAAGTGGATGTGGGCCTCGCCGTTGGTGCTGGCGTAGCGTGCGCCCTCCACGAGGTGCTCCTCCATGGCCGTGCGCGCCCCGTCCTCATAGCGGTGGAAGCGGAGCAAGCCCTTCGGCAGTTGGCCGTAGTTGAGGCCGCGCTCCTCCAGCAGGTTGGCCACGACGGCCTTGTGTCCTCCCGCGGCCAGCAGGTCGTCGATTCCCTTGCCCTCATTCCTCAGGCAGGCAGCGTCGAGCTCGGAGAAGAAGGCAAACTGGTGGATGTGGTCGAAAAACTCGTGTTCGAAACTCGTCTGCGGGGCGTCGTAGTCGGCGTCGAGGAAGGCGAACAAATTCTTGAACATGCGGCTGGCAGCGCCCGAGGCGGGTACAAACTTCGTCACCCGGTGCTTCCCGGCTTTGTAGGCGTCCCACTGGCGGATGTACTCCTCGCGCTCGGCGTCTGTCGGTGCCAGGATGCCATGACCCACGGTGGCTGCGGAGTCGAGCCTCAGAAAGGGGAATCCGCGTTTGAAATCATCCATCTGCTTCTGTAGCTGCTCTTCGGCAATGCCCTTGGCAGCAATCTGTTGCAAGTCTTGTTGTGTCAGCATATCCTTTTGCGATATTAATATTATAAATAAGGTGGTCTATTTGTTGTCCTCTAACCAATGCACAAATATACTTACTTTTTCTTAAATCGGGAAATATTCAGATGAAATTTCGTAACTTTGTAGCATCATTCATCAAAGCAACGTCAGCCAATGGAAGAAAAATTCGTTTTCACCGAGGAAGAAAAGCACGCCTGCGAGGCACTTACTAAGGAGATTCACGAGATGCTCAACGACACCCTGACCGGTACTGACGTGGAGCGTCTGCGCACCCATATCCATTCTGAGATCGAGGCTCGCCACATCGAGCGCGACCGCTTCGGCCTCAATCCCGTCCTCAAGGCTTTGATGACGGCGAAGGTGGCCGTCGGCGACATCGGCCTGCGCCGTGACAGTCTGCTGGCCATCATGCTCTACGAGAGCGTGCTTCGCGGCCACTATGACACGACGCTGGCACGCAAGGACTTCGGCGAGGGCGTGGCGACGATCCTCCAGGGCCTCGTCCGCGTCCAGGAGCTCTACAGCAAGACTCCCGTCGTGGAGAGCGAGAACTTCCGCAACCTGCTCCTCTCCTTCGCCGAGGACATGCGCGTGGTGCTCATCATGATCGCCGATCGCGTCTGCCTGATGCGCCAGATACGCGACACGCCCAACAAGGAGGCGCAGCACGAGGTGGCCGAGGAGGCCAGTTACCTCTACGCCCCCTTGGCCCACAAACTGGGCCTCTACCAGCTCAAGAGCGAGCTGGAGGACCTCTCGCTGAAGTATCTCGAGCACGACGCCTACTATCTGATCAAGGAGAAACTCAACGCCACGAAGCGCTCCCGCGACGCCTACATCGAGCGCTTCATCGGTCCGGTGAGCAAGCACCTCACCGAGGCCGGACTCAAGTTTCATATCAAGGGCCGCACCAAGTCGATCCACTCCATTTGGCAGAAGATGAAGAAGCAGAAGTGTCCTTTCGAGGGTGTGTACGACCTGTTTGCCATCCGTGTAATCCTGGACTCCCAAGTGGAAAAGGAGAAGCTGGAGTGCTGGCAGGCATATTCCATTGTAACGGATATGTACCAGCCCAACCCTAAGCGTCTGCGCGACTGGCTGTCCGTGCCCAAGAGCAACGGCTACGAATCGCTGCACATCACCGTCATGGGGCCTGAAGGCAAATGGGTGGAAGTGCAGATACGCACCGAACGCATGGACGAAATAGCCGAACGGGGGCTTGCCGCCCACTGGCGGTACAAGGGCGTGAAAGGCGAAAGCGGACTGGACGAATGGCTGACTTCCGTACGTGAAGCGTTGGAGAATTCCGACAGCAGCGGACTGGAGACCATGGACCAGTTCAAGCTGGACTTATACGAAGACGAAGTGTTCGTCTTTACCCCCAAGGGAGACTTATTCAAGTTGGGCAAGGGTTCCACCGTGCTCGACTTCGCCTTCCACATCCACAGCAAGCTGGGCTGCAAATGTATAGGAGCCAAGGTAAACGGCAAGAACGCACAGTTGAAGCAGATACTGAACAGCGGCGACCAGGTGGAAATCATGACGTCCAATACACAGACGCCCAAGCAGGACTGGCTGAACATCGTCACCACTTCCAAGGCGCGCACCAAGATACGGCAGGCGCTCAAGGAAATGGCTGCCCGCCAGCACGCCTTTGCCAAGGAGACATTGGAACGTAAGTTCAAGAACCGGAAAATAGAGTATGACGAGGGTACGATGATGCGTCTCATCAAGCGGCTCGGCTTCAAGGTGGTGACGGACTTCTACCAGAGCATTGCCGATGAAACGCTCGACGTGAACGGCATCATCGACAAGTACCTCGAACTCCAGAAACGGGAGAACGACACGCACGACGACATCGTGTACCGCAGCGCCGAAGGCTATAACCTGCAGGCTGCCGCCCTGCCCGAAGAGACCACCGCCAAAGAAGACGTGCTCGTCATCGACCAGAACCTGAAAGGGCTGGACTTCAAGCTGGCACGCTGCTGCAATCCTATCTACGGAGATGAGGTATTCGGTTTCGTAACCGTAAGCGGCGGCATCAAGATACACCGCTGCGACTGTCCGAATGCAAGCGACTTGCGCGAACGCTTCGGATACCGCATCGTAAAGGCACGCTGGGCAGGCAAGTCGCAAGGCACGCAATACCCCATTACGCTGCGTGTGGTGGGGCACGACGACATAGGCATCGTTACCAATATCACTTCCATCATCTCCAAAGAGACCGGCATTACGCTGCGAAGCATCGGCATAGATTCGCACGACGGATTATTCTCGGGAACGCTTACCATCATGGTAGGCGACACCGGAAGACTGGAAGCGCTCATCAAGAAGCTGAGGACGGTAAAGGGAGTAAAGCAGGTATCGCGCAACTGACGGGGTAAATCCCAAGTTCAACATTGCGGACCGTAAAGTGCTACACTACGTTTCTAAAGTGCTACTTGGCGACGCTAAAGTTCTACTTTACAATCCTAAAGTAGAACTCTACGTTTCCCAAGTCCAACACTGCGTCTTCCCCGCCCTTATTTCTCAATGTTTTAATTCTAAAGACTCAATTTACCAACTATGCGATACGATTTCAAAAAACAGCTCCGCAGTTTCGGTTATGCCTGGCAGGGCATCCGGAGCTGCGTAGGCAAGGAGCAGAACCTGAGTTTTCATCTGATTGCCATGACGGCAGTAACCCTTGCGGGATTTGTTTTAGGCATTACACGCACGGAATGGACGGTCGTTATCCTCTGTTTCGGTGTGGTGATTGCCGCCGAGCTGTTCAACACCGCTATCGAAAGGCTGGTGGACCTGGTATCTCCCGAACGGCACCCCATTGCGGGGCAGGTAAAAGACATTGCCGCCGGAGCAGTGCTGGTGTGCGCTGTTGCGGCGGCAATTATAGGATTGATAATCTTTATACCGTATCTTTAAAGGCAGACGTTATCTTACCCTTTTCCTTTTATAGTAGGGATACGTCAGCAGGACGAAGAAGAATAAGGCAAGTATGGCGGCTACACCGGCGGCGTGGTAAAGCAGGAATGCATCTGCCAGGCGGCAAGCCGTTGCCAGACCCGCCAGAAGTCCGGTTTCCATAACCAGGTGGCAAGTCGTGTTGCCCGTTCCCCGCTGGCAGTGATGAGACAGTTTTACGAACATCCTTGTAAACGGCAGCGTCAGAAACGTCAACGCCGCCAATGCCAGGAATGCAATGTAGTCGCCTATATAAAGCAGTGGCAGCAATACGCCCGGCACGAAAGCTATCAGCAGCATATTCAGCGCAGGAACCCATGCACGCGGCAGCAGGAAGCGGTCCAGGCTGCACAGCCTCATCCCGATAGGCGCACGGAAAGCCACATATACCCTCGATGCGAAATACATGCCGAGAACTCCCACGGCAACGGCTGCATAAACAACCGTGCGGAAACCGTAAAGGTCGTACAGCAGGAAGCCTGCGCACGCCCCTGCCAACATACCCAGCCGGGCAGACCACGCATAAATCATATTGCCGGCACTGCGCCTTGTAGATGTGGTAATGTCGATAGCCACCGTAATGCCCGCCGTCGTTGCCAGTCCGAAGCATACGCCCTGTACCGAAGCAAGCAGCATCAGCTTGAGATAGCTGTCGGCAAAGGCATACCCTGCCATTGCAGCCAGCATGACGAAAGCAGAAGAAAGCAATACGTTCTTCCGCTTATACTCATCGCACAGATAGGCATGAAACGGGCCTGCCGCAAACATCGCCGCAATGAATGCCAGAAACATGTCGCCTGTCCGGGAAACGGACATTCCCAACTGCTCCGGCATTACGAACGAAAGTACGGGAAAGAGCATGTAGACGGATGCGAACAGCAGCAGATTAGCTGTGCACATCCGCCAGAAGTTCAGCGTCATAAGCCTGTCAGTACTGTTCTTTCTCATTCGGGAAGTCTAAGTTCTTCACATCGGAAATGTAATGGCTGATAGCATCGGTCATTACAGTATGCAGGTCGGCATAACGGCGCAGGAAACGGGGGCGGAAACCGTTGTTCATGCCCAGCATATCCTGTACAACCAGCACCTGGCCGTCCACGCCGCTACCGGCGCCGATGCCGATGACGGGAATAGTCAGCTCGCCTGCCACACGCTCTGCCAACGCAGCGGGAATCTTCTCCAGTACAAGGGCAAAGCATCCGGCTTCTTCCAGCAGGTGGGCGTCGCGTACCAGTTTCTCCGCTTCGGCATCGTCCTTGGCGCGTACCGTGTATGTTCCGTACTTGTTGATAGACTGAGGCATCAGTCCGAGGTGTCCCATAATAGGAATACCTGCGCTGAGAATGCGTTTTACCGTACCGATGATTTCTTCCCCGCCTTCCAGCTTCAGGGCATCGGCATGGCTCTCCTTCATGATGCGGATGGCAGATGCAAGACCTTCCATTTCGTTTCCCTGATAAGAACCGAAAGGCATATCCACCACTACCATTGCGCGCTTTACGCCGCGCACGACGGACTTGGCATGATAAATCATCTGGTCGAGGGTTATGGGCAGTGTAGTCACATTGCCCGCCATTACGTTGGAAGCGGAGTCGCCCACCAGGATAACGTCCATACCTGCGCCGTCAACAATCTGCGCCATGGTATAGTCGTACGAGGTCAGCATCGATATTTTTTCGCCTCTCTGTTTCATCTCAACAAGGCGATGCGTAGTTACTTTACGAGTGTCGTCTGAAATATATCCAGCCATAATCTTAATGAATGTGTTAATGAGTTATCAATTAAAATAGCGCGCAAAGTTAGCGCTTTTTCCCATTACTTGTGCACTTGAAGCATTTTATCGTAAGTGAATCCCGTAAAATCATCCAATACACAATGACATAACGGAGCTATAGCCTCACGGGAGTTGGTCGTTGCCAGTCCTATCACGGTGGCTTCGGATGCCATGCCCGCTTTCAGTCCGTTAAAGGAGTCCTCGAATACATAGGTGTTGCCGGGAGTAGTGCCGAATACTTCCATACCGAGCAGGAAACAGTCGGGAGCCGGCTTTGAACGGGAAAACATCTCTGCGGTAAGAATCCGGTCGAACATAGTCCTTACCTCGGGGCGGGCACGGTAGACGGCAGCCATTTTCCGGTCGTTGGAACTGGTGACAACCGCCATTTTCACGTGGTTACGGCGCAGGTCGGCAATGAAATCGAGCACACCGGGGATGTAATCATACGCCATGTCCCGCTCAAAAGCGTTGAGGGCGGCGGTGATTTCCTGCTGTTCCTTTGTCTTTCCGGCAAAGAAAGTGTCGTAGATGTAGGTCATGGTCTGCCCCTTTATGCGGCTCTCCAAATCGTCCATGCCCAGATAATCCACCCCCGCTTTATGCCAAAAGACGGAATACTGCGTTTCGGTATCCATTACCACTCCGTCGAAATCGAACAGGACGGCCGTTGTTTTTGTTGTATCCATATTAAAAAAACAAATATAATATTCGGCCGCAAAGGTCTGAATAATCATCGAACTGAGCAAATATTCACTATCTTTTGATAAGATAGGAAGCTTTCACTATCTTTGCAAACACTTAATTGACGTATATCCAATGAACGATCCGCATATTTTGGGAACCGAACGAATAGGCAAACTGCTTGTGCAGTATTCCATCCCCGCCATTATCGGTATGACAATTACTTCGTTATATAATATCATCGACAGTATATTCATCGGTCATGGCGTAGGCGCCATGGGTATTGCCGGGCTTGCCATCACCTTTCCGCTGATGAACCTGGTGGTCGCTTTCTGTACGGTAGTCTCGGCAGGCGGCTCCACCATATCATCCATACGCCTGGGGCAGAAAGATACGGACGGAGCCACAGAAGTGCTGAACCACACCCTGATGCTGTGCCTTGTCAACGCATTCCTGTTCGGCGGCATCTCCTTTATCTTCCTGGACGAAATCCTGCGCTTTTTCGGTGCCAGCAACGAAACGCTGCCGTATGCACGGAATTTTATGCAGATAATCCTGTTGGGTACGCCGGTGACATATACAATGATAGGGTTGAACAACATCATGCGTGCCACGGGGTATCCCAAGAAGGCGATGCTGACTTCGATGGTTACGGTGGTGTGCAACATTATTCTCGCCCCTATCTTCATCTTCCACTTCGACTGGGGTATCCGCGGCGCGGCAACGGCAACGGTCATTTCGCAATTTATCGGCATGATATGGGTGGTGAGCCACTTCCTGCAAAAGACAAGCATCGTACGCTTGCAACCGGGTTTCTGGAAGATGAAAAAGCGCATTATCAGCAGCATTTTCTCCATAGGGATGTCTCCGTTCCTGATGAATGTAACGGCATGTGTCATCGTCATCATCGTCAACAACAGCCTGCAACGTTACGGCGGCGACATGGCTATCGGCGCTTACGGCATCATGAACCGGCTGCTGGTGCTGTACGTAATGATTGTACTGGGACTGACCATGGGCATGCAGCCTATCGTGGGCTACAACTTCGGAGCACAGAAGTACGACCGCGTAAAGGCTACGCTGCGCCTGAGCATCCTTACGGGCGTGTGCATCACCAGTACGGGCTTTATCATCTGCGAACTGTTTCCGCATGCCGTATCGGCTGTCTTTACCAGTGACGGGCAACTGATTGACATGGCTTCCAGAGGAGTGCGTATCGGCATAGCCATGTTCCCGCTGGTAGGTGCGCAAATCGTTATCGGCAACTTCTTCCAAAGCATCGGCAAGGCGAAAATCAGCATATTCCTGTCCCTTACCCGGCAGTTGTTGTACCTGCTGCCGGGACTGATTATCCTGCCCCGCTACATGGGGCTGGACGGTATCTGGACGTGTATGCCCGTATCGGACTTCTTTGCATTCGTTACGGCGGTCATTGCCCTGTGGATATATGTAAAGAAACTGAAGAGGTTGTCTCCTCTCCAGTCTTAATCCTTATAAATCGTTCGAGGCTACGCTCGCCACCACACTGCCGTCGAACAAGTGTACCGTACGGTGTGCAAACGAGGCATCGTGCCGGGAGTGCGTCACCATGACAATGGTAGTTCCTTCCCGGTTCAGTTCCGTCAGCAGGTTCATCACTTCCGCACCGTTCTTGGAGTCCAGATTACCGGTAGGCTCATCGGCAAGAATCAGTTTCGGGTTCGTCACCACGGCGCGGGCAATGGCTACACGCTGCTGCTGACCGCCGGAAAGCTGTTGCGGAAAGTGCTTGGCACGGTGGCTGATGTTCATCCGTTTCAGGATATCATCTACCATGCGCTTGCGTTCACCCGCTTTCACGCCCAAATAGGTAAGAGGCAGTTCTACATTTTCGTAAACGTTCAGCTCATCTATCAGGTTGAAGCTTTGGAACACGAATCCTAACTTGCCTTTGCGCACGCGGGTACGTTCTTTCTCTTTCAGGTCCGCCACTTCCTGCCCGAGCAATTTATAACTGCCTTCCGTAGGATTGTCCAGCAGACCGAGTATGTTCAATAAGGTAGACTTGCCGCAACCGGACGGGCCCATGATAGCTACAAATTCCCCTTCTTTCACTTCGAGGTTTACATGGTTCAACGCTACCGTCTCCACTTCCGAGGTACGGAATACTTTACTGATGTCGTTTATCTTAATCATATTGTTTTGTTTTTCTATGTTATACGCTTTTTTATTCACTCTTGATACTGTTCACAGGGTTCTCGTTGGCTATCCGCCAGGACTTCCAAAGGACGCAGCCTACGATTACCGCCAGATTGGCGATTACCACCAGCAGATACACAACCCAACCGAGAGGAACCTGCTCGGCAAACTGCTCCATCCAGATACCGTTGATATACCACGATGCAAGAGTTCCGAGAACAACTGCCGGCAATGCTACGACAAGCACGTCTTTGGAAAGCAATTCCAGGATAGAGGATGCTTCCGCACCGTTGACCTTGCGGATGGCAATCTCCTTGCCGCGACGGCGTACTTCATCGGCAGTATATCCTATCAGCCCCATCAGCATGACGAAGAACATCGTTACGGCCGCCATCAGTGTGGCATTGCGGAACACGCGGACACTGTTGTAGGAATCGGTAATCTGCTTTTCATAGCTGACGAAGTCGATGGTCTGATTGCCAAAGGCATCGGCTGCATCCTTGTTCAGTTGCCGCAGGTTCTGTACAAAAGGTTCTTTCAAACGAACATGTACCGTCCCCGTGAAATGTTGATTATAGCGGGCGACAAAAGGCATCTTGGCTTCCGTGAAATCCCCTATCTGGAAATCTTTCAGCACCCCCGCCACTTTCATCTGTGCAGCATTGTCTACATCGACGGTACGCCCCACGGCATCGTTTCCCCAATGCATCATGTCCGCAAATGTTTCATTTACGATTATCTCATCTTTCGTACGTGCCATACGCCCCGCCTTGAACGCCATGCCCATCATTGCCGGATAGTCCTCCCGCATATAGAAACAGGCACGTGTGGAAAAAAGCACATTGCCCGATGCGTCACGAATCATAGAGCCGCTATATCCGCTGACAGGCGTATTGTTGGCGCTGGTCACCGCCTCTACATAAGGAAGCCCTTTAAAGAACCGGAGAGCGGCATCACTCTCTTTATCCTCGTTCCAATAGGCATTGGCAAACGCCATCCGCTGCGGATTATACCCCATATCCTTGTTCAGCACATATTGATACTGCACCATCACCACGCACATCAGTCCGCAAATGAATGCCACCCCTGCAAACTGGATGAAAAGCAGCGGACGCTTCCAGCCTTTCTTCCCTTCGGTATAGCGGCGGAACACTTGGGATACGGGAATACGGGCAAACAAACGTCCCGGCAATACTCCGCCCACCATAAACAGTATGCCGACCACCGTCAGCGGAACCCAGATGCGTTCCGGAGCAAGCAGCAAAGAAAGTTTCGCCGCAGCGGTATCTTCAAAGAACTCCCGGAAATTCAGCAGCACCAAAGCCATCAGGAGCAATGCCGCCGCAATGATAATGCCCGTTTCCAAAAGGAACATGCCGAATATCTTGCCGCCGCTTGCCCCGTTGCATTTATGCACGCCTACCGCTTTGGCACGGTATGTAAGTGAGGAAATGGAAATCAGCACGTAGTTCAGCGCCGCAATGAAAAGAATGGCAAGGCCGAGGACGGTCATGATATTACGCATCCGCTCTACGCTTTCATAATTGCGGTAGGTGTCACGGATAGGCTTTACAAACGCCGTATAGCCATACTTCTTTTTGTCCTCTTCCGGGCGATATTTCTCTATCATAGCGTCTATACGTGCATTCACCACCGACTTGTCCGCACCGGGACGGAAACGGATGTATTCGGGATAACTGTCTCCCCCGCGCCATGAGTAGTTGCCGACTCCGTCGTTCCACAAGGTGGGCATAGAGATAACGGCTTCAGGATGGACGGTTGCATTTTCGGGCAATGCCTCATAAGTACCTTTCACCGTAAAGTCTTTCTCGTGATTGTAGTTGACGGTCTTTCCCACCGGATTCTCTCCGCCGAATATTTTCCCGGCAAAGCGGTCGCTTAGGAAAATCACATTGGGCTGCTGAAGGTCTTTCACCGGATTACCGCTCAGCACTTCGATACCCATTGTCTTGAAAAAGAGTGAATCCGCCACTATCTTTCTTTCGTCAAAACGGGCGTTTTCATTGTATAACGGGGCATTCATCCAATGGCAGGTGCTGGTAGCAGCTTCCACCTGTTCGGGAAAGTTCTCCAGTATGGCGCCCGCCACAGGGCCGCAATTCTGCTCTTGCGGCGGATACTTCTCGCCCTTAACGGTAAATACCGACCAGATTTGGTAGAGATTGTCGTAGTCTTTGTAGCAGGTGTCGAAACTCTGCTCGTACGCCACGCGGGAGAACAGCAGGATACTCATCGTCAGGCTTAATCCCAAGGAGATTATCTTGATGATATTCGAGCCGCGTCCCCGAAGCAGTGTTTGAATGACATAATAGATTTGTTTCATCGTATACTAATTTATAATTCGTAAACCTACAGTATCGGAAATACATGGCTTGCCGCCATGTTTTCCTGCCTATAATAATGCAGAAAGCGTGCCAAAGGAGTTATGGTTTTGATTATCAGTCAATCCCGCATAAATAATCCATATACAAGTGTCTAATTATTAGACACCACCCGTCCAATAATTAGACACAGCCTGCCGAATAATCAAATACTATCTGCTTAATGCCTGCCTACAAATCAGATAAACAGACATTTATTCTTTGCAACCCCTGGCCTGATTAGCCAAATCATCACTTACAGAACAGAAAAACGGAAAATAGGACAACTTTTCTATCGAATGAAAACTTTACCTTTGCCCTCAGTTTCCATAGATATATACTGACAGATAATTCAACTTTCATAGATATAGACTGTATAGAGTTATTATGATGAAGCCATATAAACCTTTACTCCTGTCATTCCTCTGCCTGCTTATGGGCAGTTGCGACATGATAGACTATCATCCGTATGATGTACGCATCAACGGTGAAACCGATGTAAACGCCCATAATATTGCGGAGATAGAGCAGAAATGCAAGGACAAGACAACGATTAAGTTCGTGACCATGGGCGACTCGCAACGCTGGTACGACGAAACGCTGGACTTCGTGGGAGAGATAAACAAGCGCGATGACATCGACTTCGTTATCCACGGCGGTGACATGAGCGACTTCGGAGTGACGGACGAGTTTCTGTGGCAGCGCGACATCATGAACAAGCTCCGTGTGCCCTACGTAGCCCTGATAGGCAACCACGACTGCCTCGGCACGGGAGAAGAAACATACCGCGCCGTATTCGGCGACCCTAACTTCTCATTCATTGCCGGACGGGTGAAGTTCGTATGCCTCAACACCAACGCCATGGAGTTTGACTACTCCCGCCCCATTCCCGACTTCACGTTCCTCGAAAAAGAGCTTACCGACCGCAAGGACGAATTCGACAAAACCGTTGTGTCCATGCACGTACGTCCCTATGCCGACCAGTTCAATAATAACGTGGCACGCGTCTTTCACCGCTACGTAACCGAATTTCCCGGCATACAATTCTGCACTGCCGCCCACGAGCACCACGTCTTCGAGGAAAACCTCTTTGAGGACGGCATCATGTACTACATGAGCGACTGCATGAAGAACCGCAACTACTATGTATTCACCATAACACCCGAAGGATATGAGCGCGAAGTGGTCTATTTCTAATCTGCCGGCACTCGCCGCCATCTGCCTGCTGTTGCTGTGGTGCAGCCCGCTTTCCGCACAGGAACGGGATACGGTGATTATCGTAAAGCACGATACCGTTTACCTGCAACGCAAACCCGACACCGTCGTTGCCGGCCGTACACGCCACAGCCGTTACGACCGGCGCGTGCACCGCTACCGCAAACGATGGGAAGCTTTGATTCCGACGCACACCAAGATACAGTTTGCCGGCAATATGGGACTCCTCTCGCTGGGTACGGGCTGGGATTACGGCAAGCGCAACCAATGGGAAACGGATGTTTTTCTGGGTGTCCTG
>OHJB01000959.1_pt1 | contig 12343 bp, 10 predicted proteins | sample 1568431 | NCBI WGS metagenome assembly OHJB01 (sample SAMEA3879594, study PRJEB24766) | human gut metagenome | biome: human-associated habitat; feature: feces | place: USA | collected 1985/1987 | reverse complement strand
TAAAAGAATTCATTTTCTTCAATTTTTATAATATCTGGATACATTCTTTCCTCTATACACTCCACTTTCCAGAACAATATCATGTAAGAATCGCTTGGTGTCGGTTTTTCTATGACTGTGTATGCATCACTATTTAATGCTACATCTTCAATCTCTGCTAAATTATCCTGATTTTCATCATTTATCTCAAGTTCCGAAAAATAGTAATACTTGCTTTCTTCTCCAGATGCATCCATAAACAATTGCACTTTTTCATTATACAAATCAATCCTTGTATCTTCATCTTTTTGCATCGGTACAATATTTCCATCATTTAATAAACGGATTATATCCAATATAGTATTAATCATGATTACCTCCATTTTGTTCAAATTTTTCCTTCAATTCCTGAGCAGAAATCAATTCTATATCTCTATAATATTCGCCTACTTTATTTGGAGAGCTATTTTTCCATCCAGATGTAATTTGTGCTTGGGATAAAGTTCCTGAATAGCTTCCCGGAATAACCGTAATACTATTTCCTGCCAATATATCAATAATGTCTGTATTATTAATAATATTTTGGAAAATACTCTGTAACGCCCGTTCTTTCCTGGCACCACGTGTAAGATCTAAAAACGTAGGTATGACCTGTTTGCTTGGCGCTTGTGAATACTTTGATTGTAAATATATTCCACAATTATCTCCCATAACTTTTTCTGGAGTATCGCTTCTATACAGTAATTCATAAATTTCACTTTGAATTTTATCAACCGAAAGATTTTCTACTAAGTTCAATTCGTTATCCCACTCATCTACTTTACCCGGATTGAGTAATTTACAAAACTGACCATAATCAACAATTTCAGTCATTTTTTCATATCCACATTTAGCAGCACATATTCTATTACAATTTTCTAAAGAAGTATCACATTCATCTTGACATAAATTATTTAAAGCCTTTTCAATATTCTGCATAACATATTCGTAAATTTTCTCTTTCAAAAAATATTCTTTTCGCACATCTTCTTTATCGATAGCAGACTCCATAATTCCTACGATATCTGAAAATTTTATTATATATTTTCTTTTTTTAGAGTCCTGCTTGTGCATCCTTGCGATGCTATCATCTAAAAACAAACATAGTTCCCCATATACAATTTCTTCTGCCTTATCAGAATAGCCTTTACTTTTCAAATATGCTAAGATTTCCGTATCTATTTCATTTCTCACATCACATACACCAACTACTTTTGATGTCCTTTTATATAATTCAACACTTACATTGTATGTATTAGATGCATCATCCCAATCTTTTATCTCCTTTGCAACTGTAAGATAACATTTTGCTGTTGGATTATTTGATTCAGCCCGATGTTTCAACAATTTGTCCATTGCTTTGCTATAACTGTTCCATTTATCTTTAGACAAATATGCCTTAACCTGATGAAATGATTTATATTCTGAATCGCAAATAATACAAAAATCTTCTGTTTTTTCTAATTCAACAGAATAGGCGTCTATATCTTTGTTTTTATCTTTGGCTATTTGATTTATTAACTCTAGGACATACAATAGCATCATTTTTCCTTGATAATTAAATCCACTCCATGTTGGTATTGCATCATTACCTCTACCCACGACCATTACTCCTTATAATTTTTATACTCTCATTATACGACAAATAAATAATAAGTCGAGTTAATCATACAAAAATTGGCAAAATAGTTTTGGTATAGAGGCTACATATTTCTGTACTGCTTATTTCCCAATAAAAATGGAAGATCCTTTTTAGAATCTTCCGCACTAATTTCTGTATTATTCATTTTTTTCTACATTTGGTAATAAAGAAGCTATCGGCCAACTATAAAATTCTTCTTTTTCTGTTGCAGATAATTGCTGCATATGTATATCAAATTCATCAAACTGTTTCAGCAAAATACATGCACAGCACCTCGCAAATATATTCTCAGAATATTTAATCTGTGCCAATGTTTTCCTTTCTTCAAGCTCTAGCTCCCTTTTACGGGCAATGATTTGAAGTCTATTTATTGTAAGAATGGTTGAATCCATCGAATATTTCTCTAAGATATTTATTAATTTTTCAGCCAATAACAATAAATTTTTATCTCTTTCCTTATCATAAGATTTTAGAAAATCCAATATTAGTCCCAAAAGTTGATCCATTTCTTCTTCACCGATGTTGTACATTTCTTCCAACAGATCATTTTCATCAAATATCATCTGAGATATATCCTCATCTCGTAACGCAAACCATCTGCTGATTTTCTGTGTTTTTCCATCTGGTATATCGGCAAAGATAGCAATCCGTTTACCATCCTTCAAATAATTACGAATTATATATCCATCTTCTTGAATCTTTTCATATTCTAACAGCAATTTCCTACGTCCAATTATTTGTTTGTAAAGACCACAATTTTCATCTGCTTGAAATGGTAACGATAAAACTTTCATTTCCACTAATCCCTTTTTCAGAAAAAATATGGTAGGTTCTGCATCTAAAATTTCTTTCGTTTTAAATAAACTTCTTTTAATATTTAGTTCTGCAAGTGTTTCTCCTAATTGAACAATCCGTTTGTGATATGCAAGAAATCCTTCTGTAAAAGCTGTTTGTATTTCCCCTAAGAAATTTTTTCCCAGACTTATATTTTCAATCATTACTTCCTCTGCATCAGAAACAGCTATTATAATTTTTGATGCTTGAAAAACTGTTTCAAAATTATAGTTAGTTGCCTCAACACAACGAATGGTTGTTTTTTGGCTTTTTTCTGTTAATACAAATTCGATGATCTCACTAATCCTTGTAGTCGTTTGATTTAATTCATAAATATGTCGGACAGGATATCTTTGTTCTATTTTATCATCGATTTTTATTAACCACTCACTCTCGGTCGCAGTAACTAAATCTGTCAATAAAACTGGTATCTCCATCCCATCCTTCTTGGTATACACATACTTAAAAGGACTTTTCGCAATTGCGATTGCAGGATTCATATATGGAGTTGGCAATGTTGATATAGTAAAATTAGATATATTATCATAATCGGGAATTGATTTTCCCACCCCTACCATTGCCTGTTTAGGTCTATTTTCTTTAAAAAGAACACACAGCTCTTCTAATTCTCGGACAGTTTTTACATGGTTTAAATGTACCGTAATGCTCCCCTGCTCTTCTTTTCCTTTCATTATATGGACAATATCTACCGGAAGTAAGATTTTTGCATACATTTTGTCATTATATTCCGTTTTTGAAATTGCATCAACGAAAAATATTACTCCGCCATTCTTTAAATAATTTTTCAAATCATTTATATCCACTGGATAACTTATGCTATCCGAATCCGGAAGAATATTATACTCTTTTCCCTTTACTTGAATAGGAATAAGAAATTCATTTCCTGTCGAAGCCGGCTTTTTAGTTTTGTAATATATAATATTTCCATCCCATGAAACTGTTTTGTCATTCATATGAATATCTGACTCATCCAAATATTCAGATCTAGCACACATTCTTTGTAGTGTTGTTATAGAAAATGTTTCTTGACTACTCATTTATCTGAATCTCCATGTAGTTGTTCATTTCTGAAAGTTGATTGTTTTCTATTACATTATACTATATAGCACACTACGTTTCTAGATATTTTATCCCCACAACCACCAGCAGGCGCGTTCTTCACGCTCCTGCCAGCCACTGATTATTTTCTTCTTCATTAAAAATTCTTGATCAGATTCAAGTCTCTCTTATTCAATGCTTTCCGCATTGCTTCGTTTTCTTTCCGTAATGTCTCGTTCTCTCTTTTCAGTTTCACTACCTGTTGCTCCAGCTGCAGGATACGGTTGTCCATTGCCATATCTAAAATCTTTCTTCTCTTATCTACCATGCCAGCCTGTAGCTGCAAGGCACGATCTACTGCCTTTCGCACTTCCGGGTTCTTATAAAAGAATCCTCTGGAGAGCCCGGTCTTTTGCATCAGTTTGGGAACGGTCACTTTATCCTCTTCTTCGATCATTTCTTGGATCGTCAGTTTTGCCCTCTGAATCTTCTCCACGCTCTGCTTATGGTTTACTTCCAGCATCTTGTCATATTTGCTCATACTCTTTCCCCCATCCTGCCAGATTCGCCCGGATCATCCGGCTCATCTCTGCTCTGATTTCTCTCGTTTCATCTGCGATGATCTGGAGGCTCATCTTCCGGTAAAATTTCACATTCTTTACGGATGTATGCCCCAGTAGTTTTGCGATGGTCCAGTCATCCAGATGCAGTTCTGTTAAACGGATACCATACACATGGCGGAACATATGCGTTCCAAATCCGAATAGTTCTCCATGATCGTCCCGCAAATCTTTTTTCTGGATCAGATCCATCACTTTGTTTTGAACGGTATTATACTGCATAGGTCTCTTGCTATTTTTCTCATCCGCAAAAATGTAAACCGTATCTCCATACATTTTTCTAGTGTATTGGATTGCTTTTTCAATCAGCAGTTCCAGTTCTGCACTGATAGGCTTCACAAAGGTAGTTGTTTTCATCTGCCGGATCTGAATCATAGGATGTCCGTCCTGCCGATACAGGCAGTCTGTCTGCAGAGTAAGGGTATCAGATATCCTTGTTCCTAACATCTGGTGGATGACCATAAGCCGCTCCATCTGCTCATCCAACTCCGCAAGCGCTGCATTAAAACGAATCAGCTCACTGTCTGAATAAGATTTCAATTTAGGCTGCACTTGTTTGGGAAGGTCACTGGTCAAGAATAAACTTTCCAGATGCGAATATCCATATAACTTCCCGATGGTTTCCAGTATCCCTCGGAGTCTTGTCAGATCCATTCGGTAATTGTTCACACCCTCTGCTTCTGTTGCAAGGTATGTCAAATATTCTTCCAATAATTCCCGGTTCATTTCTTCTGCGGAATGGATGTCGGGATATTTTTCTTTCAGATATATGGACAACCTCCGGATGGCTGTCATTTCTTTGCTGATCGTTGCAATCGCTTCATGATGTAAATGCTCATAAACTGCTTTTTTCGTTTCTTCTCGCAAATCCGTTTGAATAATCGTTGTGAAATTCAAAGTCTGATAATTTTTAATCAGATTCTTTTTATAAGGAATGTCCAGATTCTCTAATGTCCAAATGTCTTTCTCAATCTCATCCTGTTCCTCTTCCTCTTCTGTAAATTGATATGCCTTACGCACATACGTGATGAGGCTCGATGGCAATGTTTTTTCTTTCCCATATACGCTGACTCCCGGTACTGTCAGTTTCTGTCCATGTTCCAGAAGCCAGCTCCGGATTTTTAACAGCCATTGCTCCCATTCAAGTTCCTGTAAACTCTCTACCCGGATATGCTTATCCTTCAACACCATACAAAATCTCTGATAGGTCGCTCGTTCTTGTATCATCGTTGTCAAAGCACATTGTTGACTTCGTTCCTCAATAAATGAACAGAATTCTTTTTGAAGTCCTTTTGTTGGAAGCAGTCCTAAATCAAAACAATGAGATTCCTTTACATTCTTTTTCTGCTTCTCTTCTGCTCTTGCATAGCAGTTCAAATCTGTTAGATATAATTTTTCATCCATGGAACTCTCCTTTCATCAGTTCCGCCGCAAAGCTGTGGGTTTCTTCCTGGAAGTATGCTTCACTGGCTTTTTCCAGTTTCTTTGGCATATAATCCACATATTGTCTGGTCATTTCTTCGTATTCATGCCCCAGATAATCCCGCACTGCCTGGAGGGAAATACCATTATCATAATAAAGCGTAGCCAGGTTATGGCGGTAATCATGGGATCTGAATATATATTCTCCATCTGCAATCTGATTTTTCTCACAGTATTTCAACATTTGATACCGTAATGTAGCATACTGGAATGCTCCACCTTTTTTGCTTTTAAACAGGTATTCTTCTGGTCCGATCTGATATTTCTTTTTGTACACCTGAACTAATTTATACAATGCTTCCGGAATGGGGATCCGCTTATACGTTTTCATTTTCACCTGATATACTTTCAGCCAGTAATCTCCATTCTTCGCTTCATAATCACCACCTGTCAGGGTACATACTTCGCTTCCCCGGATTCCGGTACACCATAAGTGCAGGAACATCAACCGCAGATGTTCCGGAAACTCTGCCAGCTTCGATAAAATTTCCGTATAGATTCTTTCCGGTACACTACGGTCATGGTGGACATGCACTTCTTTCTGCAGATAATACGCATGACGGAAGGGAATCTTCTTCAGATATCCTTTGACTACAAGGAAATTATAAAACTGCAAAATCATAAAGATTCTTCCATTTGCTGTTTTTTCACGGGTATCCTGTCTCTGAACGGATTCCAGATATCTCTGAATTTTCTCTACCTCCACTTCATAGATCGGCTTTTCCTCTCCATTGAAGTGTGCCAGGAATGTACGAAGTTCCAGCAGCTTGATTCGGATGGTACTGATAGATAAATCTGTGATTCCAAACAGATACCGCAGATATTTTTGCAAAATCTTTTGATTTTCCAGGTTAGTCACCTCTCTAAAGGATACCGATTCCACAGGCTTACTTGGATTCATCCGTTCCCTGGAAAAATGGAAGCGTTCCAAAAACCACACATTTGCTTTCCAATGGATTTCCGGTGCCTGCAAAAATAGGATTTTTCTGCTCATCTGTAAGATACCAAACACAGTACTTCTCTTTTTCCCGCGAAACTCTTCCGAGAGTTCCTGTTCAAATTGCTGTTCTTCAGACAGTGTCATGGTTTCAATATCCGTCACTTGATGTTTCACACAAAATTGATAAAACCTTCGCAGTGCCAGCAGCTTCTCTTTTCGCATCTCTCCTTCGTAGGTATGTATCACCGCTTTCAATACCGTAAAAATCTGCATCTTCAAATTTCTCGGATACTCCAGCGTAAAATCCCACAACAGTTCCTTTCCGTCTTTGCTTGCCAGAAAGGATTCCGCTATCTCAATCTCCGGATAATGGGTAAGGCACATCCACTGATCACGATACTCTGTAGTATATTTCCTCTGTCCTGCCAGCGTTTTTAGTTCTTCCTTCATCCGATGGATAAAAATTCTGTCGAATCCCCGAAGGCAGGTAATCGGTACATGAACGGTTTCATTTCTTTCCAGATACCCTTCATACCGGACTCTTAGGACTGCATTCATCTCCGAAATATCAGTAATTCCCGCTTCTATCAGGAACTTCTTTACCCGGTTTCGTATTGTTCCATTTACCTCTGTACAGGCATCCACCTGTTCACTGATTCTTTGTTCCAGTGCTTCCCGCTTTTCCTGCTCTTCATATACATATAATTGATAAGCAGGCATGTCCTTCACCTCCTACAGGAGTTTCTCCACATCATAAAGTACGGAATGTTTTGCATAATATTGGTCGCTGGCTTCCATAAGCTGGTCATCTACAATGTTCAGATATTTGATGGTCGTGTCGGTGTGTTTATGTCCATACGCCTCACTGATCATTTCCAGCGGCCATCCGGCATCCCGTCTCATATTCCCGAAATATCTCCGCAGCATATGGGGTGTCGTATGGATACCCGTTTTTTTCTCCATCCGTTCCAACATCCGGTAGACCGCATCCACCTGTAATGCTTTCCCCTTCGTCTCCCCTTCGATGTTTACAAACAACATCTGCTGATGCTGCAGAAGTTCCCGGTATTTTGACAGATAAAACAGTAAAAACTGAAAGGTGGCATCACTGATCTTAGCGTTTCTGTAAGCGGCATTCTTTGCCCTTGCCCTGTTCTCATTGTCATCCCGGAAAAATACTCGGATAGTATGTCGCTCATAATCAATATCCCTGGTATAATCCACACCTAGAATCTCACCGATCCGGTATCCTGTCTCTGCCAGCAGCATGATAAGAAGCTGATCCCTGCAATTGGTACACTGCTTCAAAAGTTCTAAAATCTCATTATGCTCTGCTGGACGGACATTTCGTTCTTCCTCTTTCAGATATCCATTGAATGACCGGAACCGCAGTTTTCTTTTCACGCCGATAGAATCATGGGTGGTAAAGCTGTCATAATATAACACTTTCAGTCTTTCCATATCTGCTTCCAGTTCTAAAAAACAGAAAAACCTGAACACGTCTTTTAAATACGCATTACAGGTTTTATTGCTTGGCAGTTTCTCTTTCTTGTCATTCAAATGATTTCCAGCTTTCAGCCAGTGGAGAAATCCCACATAATGTTCATATTGTTCCTGGAATTCCTGTTCCGCCACTTGGGACAGTTCCAATTCTGTTTCATTCAGATATTCCAAGTAAAACCGAATGGATTTTGCCCTTCGGCCAACAGTATTCGGGGAACGGTTTGCTCTGATCAAATGCGTCAGATATTTTGACGGGAGCAGCACCATCTGCCAGCTCTGGTGATCCCGGATCAAGAAATATTCCTTTTTCCCTTCCCAGATATGTTCCACTGCATATCGTGCCATTTTGCTCACCGCCCTTTCCTCTAACGCTATACACAGTATATCCACTTCATGCCAAAATAGCTATTCATCAATACCAACAATCCCTTCAAAACCACCTCAAAAACTGTACTAAACTTTTCCTGTAAAAATGTCCAAAAATGAAGCACAAGCAACAAGGCTGGAAAGGGGATTTTTCTGTTACAAATAATATTCCACACCTTTCCGGCTTCGGATAAAATCCTGTACCTCTCTCAATTCTTCAGCCATCTGACAGGGTGGAAGGGCACACATCACATCTTCATGATACTTTCCGCCTTTTACAGCCCGAAAATCTAAGATAGAAACCACACAGGTATCTGTTTCTGTCCGGATGGCACGTCCAAACCCTTGCCGCAGTTTCTTCTGCATATCCGGCACAATGATCGCCTGGATATAATCTTCCAATGATTCATAGGTTTCTTTCTCCGCCTCGCTGATAGGATCTGGCACTGCAAAAGGCAGCTTCACGATAATCAGCGAAGATACCATATCCCCCGGAAAGTCCACCCCTTCCCAACAGGAGCCGGCTGCAAACAGCACCGCATTCTCCATCGTCTTAAACCGCAGGATCTCTTCCTGGGAATGTCTCCATACTTCTACCATCGGAAAGGGAATCCCATCCCTTAATATCTGGTACACGCTTCCCATCAATGTATAGGAAGTGAACAAGACCAGCGTATGCCCGTAAGTAGAACAGATCAGGGAATGGATCTGGCCTGCCACCATCTCAGCTTCTTCCCTGCTTCCCCTTTTACACTTCCGCAAAGTTTTTGGAAGATATAACAGACAGTTTTCTTCATACGCAAACGGGGATTCTGCCACATAAGACTGTACATCTGTACGTCCTTCCAGTCCGGTCATCTGCAAAGTACGTGCAAATCCTTTTCCTGCTTTCAAAGTTCCACTAGTCAAAATAACAGACAGTGCCTGTTCCCGATCCCACAGCATTTCCCGCAAGAGCTGTGGAATCTCCCGGCTGGCTGCGCATAAGACCGGAATCTTTTCTTTATCCATACGCAGATGGAGTACATACTTAGAATTTTTCTGTAAAAAACACTCTAGTACTTCTTTTGCCTCCTGAAGTCTGTTTAACACCCACTTTGGTACTACTCCCTTTAGCTGTTCCATCATTCTTTCAATCATCTGGATTCCCTCCCATAAACAAAATTCGCATTCTCCGGTCAACTGAAAATTTTCCTTTATACCATGGGAAAACATGTGACTTTCCCTGATAATCGTAAAAATACTATACATCCCGGCTTTTAAAGTTCGGGCTTCCACATTTTGATGTTCCCGTTCCAGATAATAAGCGATCTCCCGGATATCATCCATACATAAATTCTTCCCAAACATCTGCCTGGCCGCCTCCGGAAGTTTATGTGCTTCATCCACTACCAAAGCCCGGTAATCCGCCAGCAATGGTTTATACTCTTCCCTCCGGTGGAATGCATCTGCCAGTAAATAATTGTGATTACAAATCTGAAGGAACACATCCTGCTTTTTGGATTCTTCCAAGTATCTCTGATAGCGGCACATCTGCCTGCCCGGACATTCTCTTGGGCAGAACTTCGGCACACACACCAGCCTTCTGTCAAACCCACTCAAATCCTTTACGGTATCCATATCATAATGTTTCCGCAGAGACAGCAGTGCTTCTCTTTGGACTGCGTTCTTCTGCTTGTGACGGATAGCCTCGATTCTTCGTTCCAGCCTGTTATCACAAACAAAATGTTCTTTTCCTTTCCGTACCACTGCCCGAAGTGGTGTCTGAATAATGCCCTGTTCTACCAAAACTCTTGATAAAAACGGAACATATTCGGACAAGATCGCTTTTTGCAAGGCAATGCTGGAAGTGGATACTACCACCGGATGCTGTTTTGGCAGGCTGTTTCGTTCCATTAGTATGGAATATTTCTGCATCAACACGCAAGCTACCAGATAGGCATACGTCTTGCCAATTCCTACCCCTGCGTCACACAGCGCAATTCTTTCTCCCAGCAAGGTATCTAACATTTCATGGCACAAGCGGATCTGTTCTTCCCTGACCGCCAGTCCCTGTTCCGGAAGCAGCACCCGGAAAATCTTCTCTACTTCCTGATGCGCCCTCTTTTGATATTCAACTTTGTAAAACATATTGCTTCTTCTTTCCGCATGACGTTAATACCACAAGGATACGGCTGTAGGATCTCCCACAGCCGCATATATCTGATATCAACGACACACTCTTTTTTGATTTCTTATCGTTTTTTCTTTAGCACCGTATTTGTCCTCGACTCCCCGGCTGCCGCACCACATCTATGGCAGGGAACATTACAGGCGGATGCTTCGCTTCGCATCGCTCGCAGATTTTCTGAAAGTCTTGCTGATTACAACTTGGAGTCCATCCTCTTCCTTGTGGGAAGAAATTCGTATCATTATCCCCCGCAGATGATCCTGGCGAAAGACCTGCGAAAGTCCATTCACAGCTATAAGGACTCGCTCAGAATGAGAACAGGCACTGACAGTTTTCTTACGAAATGATCCGCCCTAGTCTTGGTACAGACCTTGTCATAACAATCCTGCAGTGCTTGTCCCCATCCGTCCTGGCGCTTATGCTGTCACGCTTCTATCTTTGGGAACGTACCTGTAATGCTGGTATGCGGTTGTCAAGGAACGAGGGCCTATTACCCCTTTCATATATAGAGCCGATGAAAACCGCCTTTTTTCTTCACCCTTTCAAAAACTTTTTAATTTTTTTCTTCAGACGATCCATTCGTGTGTAAATCGTCTTTTCCGGGAGACCTGTCTGCTCTGCAATCTCCCGGATAGAAAATCCCCACATCTTCAGCAATAAAATCTGCAAGGTTTTTTTATCTGATTCCAGAAGAATCTGCAGCAGTTGTTCATTTTCCACGCTGTCAAGTAACTGTTGGATTGTGAGTGCCACCGGAGATTGCTCTTCCAGCTCTTTGGTATATAGCTCTTCCTGATTTGGTGAAAAATGTTCCCAATATCTTCGTTCTGTATTAAAATCCTGCCAATCCAGTTCCCGAAGTCTTTGAATCACACCCTCACTTACACCGGATTCCCGTAAAATCCGTTCTTCCTGTTCCTTCCATTGTTTCCATTTCCGTTCTTCACTCGCTTTATGAAATATCACCTTTCTTTACCTCCGATCTGATTTTTTTGAAATCAAATCGGAGTGGCGGTGATCTTGCATTTACACAAGAAACAGGCTGTACTGCCCGAATTTTCTCCCACAAAAAGAAAGATGCCGCAATCCTGTTTTGAATTGCGACACCACCAAACGCTCGATATGAAGTTACGTTATCTTTTGTAGTTCTTGCTGGCACATACACTGCTCCTTTATGTCATGGTACGAGTTCCATTTTTCTCATAAAGAAGTAGTATACAAAATCAATCTGTCAGCAGACTGTCAGTTGTCTGTCAAGTAACTGTCAGTTTTTCTGTCATTTCTCTTTTATATACAGTTACAACCAAATCTTCTCATATAAAAAGCAAGTTCCATTTTTAGAAACCTGCCTTTTATGATTCTTTCTATACTTTTAAACAATATCCTATCCCTTTTACACTACTGATTATATATTCTGCATTTACATCTACTTTTTTCAATTTCTGTTTCAGGCGATGTACCATGCAGTAAATAATATTTGTAATGTCCCCATGTGGGTACTCCTGCCATACCAGTTGATAAATCTGGCTATATGTATATACTCTTCCCGGTGTAGATGCTAAAAGATAAAGGAAATCAAACTCTCTTTTTACAACCGGGACTATTTTATGATCCCATTTCACATTTCTTTGAAATGGAAAAATTTCCAGTTTCCGTAAACGCACCATAGCGAGTACTCCTTAAATTTTACAGCCGTCATCCCTGGCGAC
>OHJB01000958.1_pt1 | contig 12363 bp, 24 predicted proteins | sample 1568431 | NCBI WGS metagenome assembly OHJB01 (sample SAMEA3879594, study PRJEB24766) | human gut metagenome | biome: human-associated habitat; feature: feces | place: USA | collected 1985/1987 | reverse complement strand
AAAAGAACGCCAATATGCCCATCTGGTATTTTACTGGTGTGCATAACGCTGATACCCTGGACAATTTCATGCTGATTGTCGCTAAGTTTGTCCAGATAGCGGTATATCTTTGACAAGCTGACATCTTCGTCAAAATGATTCTTCAGATATTCTACTGTGGCTGATTTGCTTACAGGATAAGCAAGACGTGCCTTGACAAGCTGCCGAAAAACAATGTCCTCAATTCGGTTAAAGCCAATATTATCAAATACACGATCGAGTATTAAATCAGCTCCGTTGATAGATATATTAGTGATACATGAAAGCATTTGTTCGGCACTTAGCAGTTCAGTCTCACATTTCTTGCGTTCATCACCGAAAAGGTCCAGACGTGGATGGCGGCGTTCTTCCTCCCTGTCAATCCAGACACGAGCTTTGACCAAAAGTCCATCGATCTCATCTGGACTTTTGGCGATGCCTATAGTTGCAAACTCCTTGTAAAAGCCGGAACTCTTTTCAGCGACAACAATGCTTACGGTACCAGACCGATTCTTTTTACGCTTAATGAACATAGAAAAATACGGCAAAAGAAAAAATGGTAAGGAAGAATCGTTGGGGAGTGTGAAGAACAATAAAAGCGAGTAAACCAATGGAGCCAATTATGAGAGAGGCTTTACTGAGAAAACGTGTTCGACGAATCTTCTTCATAAGGGCCTTGAAATCAGAATCTTTATAGTTCTCACGGTCAACAGACTGAATAACTTCGGTATCAATATAAGGGGATTCTTTTGCTGTGTTTCGTCGTGCAGATTTATGCAGGGATTCCTCTGTCGAGTAACTCAATCCGGTTCCGGGGATGGACGCTGTTTGTCTGATTTTTCCGTTGGCCATTTTGGTGATTCGGTATCCCGGAACGCCCCATGAATACCCAATTCCGCTTCCTGAAATATTGATGCGGAAGCCGCCGCCAAGACGAATACTTTTTCTGTATCTGAATCCCATAACCTCACAACCCTTTCTGTTATTTATTCACGGATTTCGGTAGATGGCTGGAATCTGTCTGTAAGCTGTCTTACTCTTTCCAATGGTGCGCTTGCGCCGGGAAGGAGTGATAAGATGCCTGCGTCGGATGAGCGCTCCAGACATGGAAATGTGCTTGATGAAGTTCTTCGGGAAGAAATCAAGGATTTAACCCCGGAACAGGTCAAGCAGGTGCTTGAGTACATCGAAACGCTGAAACAGCAGTAACGAGCACCAATGGCGCGGACAGGCCCTCTTTGGGAGCCTGTCCTTTTGCTATTCGCGCAGGAATTTGACGAAACGGACGTACTCTATTACCTTGCGCATTTCATCATCTGTCAGATCGTGCGTGGAGTCCATGAGCCGCCTCTGCAAAGCGGAAAGATTCGACTCCGGGAAATCTACCTCTCCCCGGAGATAGGCTTCAGACACGCCATAGCGGGCGGCAATAGTGGCGATGTCTGAAGCGGTAGGAACAGATTTTCCCGCTTGCCAGCTTGCCACAAGGGTTCTACTTTTCCCGCATAGGCGCGACATAAAAGCGCCCGATGAACCGTAATGTTCCATCAAATCGACAATGCGTTGGACAGTAATCGTCATCCTTTTTACCAGCTTTCTTTCTGAAATCTTGTGTAATACGCTGAAATCCAACACTTGTTAGATTTGCGGTCTTGTCGTCTAACAGGTGTTGGATTATTATATAATCACAGTCAAACATTTGTTGGACTGCATGAGCAACAACGGAGGTCGAAAAAATATGAAAATGGTAACGTACAAAGTGCTCAGCAAAGCAATGCGGGAGCTGACAGGGCAAATCGCAGAGCTGGATGAAGCCATTGAAATCCGCTTGGTGTTTGGTGAAAAAGTTAAAATCACCATTTCGATGGACTGGGCAACAATGGATGCAGCACGGGCCGCAGAACTCGCTGAGCATCTGGCAAAGGCGGCGGAGCTCGTGAACAACTTCAAGTACGCTGGTTATACGATTGTTAGATAAAGGGGGATGGCCATGAAGTATTCAGACATCAACAAGATGTTCACGACAGAGGTGAACAAGTACTTGGCGCAGGGGTATTACTTCAACACCTCGACAATGCCCGGAAGCCAAGGTGAGCTTGGCAAGGTGGACTTGACCAATGGCGTCGAAATCATCTGCGTGGTTCTTGACCGTTTCTCGGAGGGGTGGGACAAGAAAGGCGTTGAGCTGATCGTTGGGCGGGTACGGGAAGAAGAGGGCGTAGAACCCAATGCCCCTAAAAGCAGCCGGACAATCTGGCTCAAACGACTTGAGAGAGTCAGCGCCCAGCGTTTCTATGACGTCAGCGGTATCGGTGATACAGAGCCGTACTTCGGGACAGAAGCGGACGCAGAAGCCGTCAGCAAGAAGCGCCTTTATCGCTACTCCCTGCGGCCAAACCGTGACCGAAAGGATTTGACCAGCGCCGAAACCATCAAGATTGTGGTGCCGTTCATTTGCCGAAAACTGGCCGTCAAAAATGTGGACAAGAAGCGCATTGCTGTGTTCCGCACACCTGACCATAGCTATATCATCGAATACCGCGGCAAAGCCTATCAGCTCAACAACAAGGAGGTTTGACTTATGTATTGCAACAAGTTCTTCAAAACCGAAGAGGAAGCCAAGGCTTTCAAGAAGTCTCACGGCGGGGCGCTGTACAAGAACATCAAGGGGAGTCACACCCGGCAAGCGTACCGGGTAGAAGCGATGATGGCCGTGCAGGGCGGCTGGCTCCGCAGCACAGAGACGGATACGTACCCGTTCTGCGTTGCATGGAATGGCAAGCCGCTGTCGGCAGGAAAGGAGATTTAAGCCATGAAAGCATTAAAAATTGAGCCGGGAAAGGCCCCGGAACGCATTGACATTGGCAACGAACTTGAAGCCCTGCAAGACGCTGTGGGCGGCTACATTCAGGTGCTTTACCCGGACCAGCACCGCCCGGTGGGCCTGATCTGCAACGAAGAGGGCAAGTGCATAGGCCTCAAGCCAAACCGGGCCCTGTACAGGGGCGGCAAGCCTTACGACGTCATTGTTGGCACATTCCTCGTGGTTGGAGTCGATGAAGAGGACTTCACGGATCTGCGGGAAGAAGATGCAGCATATTTTGAGAAGCTGTTCCATTCGCCGGAGAAGTTTAAGTACTTCGCAGGGCGGCTGGTCATCTTCAAGGTGGTTTCTGGCGGGGCTTGATGGCCCCGCTTTTCTTAAATATTAAGAAATTATGAAAACCCACTGGGTTTTCTGGGTTACGTTAGGTTATTCTCGGTTCTCTGGGTTTTCTTGGGTTTCTGAAAAAGTGAAGTCTGAACAGTTGAAATTCAAAACAAGAGTGAAATTTGAGGGTCAGAACTCAAATCCTAAGATGCGAACTTGAAATCCTCGTCAAAATTAAAGGATGCAAGAACGTGTAATTTTATCAAATGTTAAGAAACTGTGAAAACCCACTGGGTTATTTTAGGTTTCAGAGAAAACCCAGCAAAACCCAACGAAACCCAGAACGCCCAAGATTAAGAATAAGATTAAGAATAAGATTAGATGACTTCGTCATCATCACGCGCGGGCGCGCGCGTTATATAGCCGACGACGACGAATCCAACTGATGAAGAACGGGGTCGTCGGTGCGACCAAGCAGATAGTCAACGGAACAGCCCAGATGCTCCGCGATTGCAACTATGGCCTCCATCCGGGGGAAATAGCCACCAGACTTCATCGACGACAGCGTGTTCTTGTTCAGCTGGCAGGTTACGAGGATGTCTTTGACGAGGAATCCTTGATCGTGAGCGGTCTTTTTAATACGTTCAGCAACTTGAGAAGAAGTGAACAATGGAAACATCTCCAATCTGTGCAAAAGATAGAATCCAAAGAACTTTTGATTTTTGCGTTGAAATCCAAAGAACTCAGGATTATAATATATCTAACAAATGATTCAAACATCTGTTAGATAGAAAGGACAACGCTATGAGACTTCTTGTTGAGTACACCTCGCATGGCCGCGGCCCGGCAGCGCCGCAGACCTACACCACCACGCTGGACATTGTGGACGATGTGGCGGAACGGCTGTTAAAGGTCAAGACGCCGTACACGTTCCGGGAACGGAAGCGCTGCACACGGGAAGCTCTGATCCTTGCATTCCTGATTTACGACATCGAGAACCTGCAGGAACGGAGCTTCGGAGACAACGACCAGATTTTGAGCATCCGGCGGGATAGCCGGAACTGAGGGAGGGCCACACGATGAAGTTTGTAGCACCGATGGACACATGGGAGATAGTAGGCGGGAACCTGCCACCCATCCGGGTTCGCGCCCGGTCGTTCGATGAAGCCTTGAAGAAAGCAAGGCTTCGCAACCCCGGCTATTGCGCCGGCTGGGTCGTTGAGGAGGACTGAATGATAATGCTGAGCATGACAGAGACCGATTACGAGAACTGGCGTGATGACCTCCGCTGCGGCGGACAGGAGGAGTGCGACAACCAATACACCGCGGCTTCCCTCTATGCGGGAGGCTGGCGGGCAGATGCCCTTCCTGACCTGATCGAGCAGTTTAACTTGACCGGCGACGAGGCCGAAAGGATTTACAACGAGCTGCTCGATCTTGAACGAAAAGCCGAAAGCGAGGAGAGCAAAACATGAAAAACATCAAGGTTGAATGGTGCGAGAACTTCATCCGAGCGGCTTTTACGAAGCACATGCCGCCTCAGTTGAAGAATCCTGGCATCGAGGTGGACTATTTCTGGACGCTGGCGGAGAGGGCGGGCCTGTGGGTGTGTGGCACATACGGCTCGCCGATGAGCATTGCGCTCGACAACCTCTGCACGGTAGAAAGCGTCTGCGATGGGGAAGGCCATTGGATGTTCAATGTTTTCCGGCTGGCTCCAAAGGGGGAATGAAGGATGTTTGACAAGGAGCTTATGAAGCAGCTGGCCACCATTCCAACCCAAAATCGGGAGGAATGGTTTGCCGAGCGCGACAAGCTGGAAACGCTTGCCGTCGAAATGACCCGCATAAATGCGAAGGATATGGTGCAAAAGTACGGCATCGCACGGGTTCTGAGGGTGCTGGCGGCGACAATCAAACAAAATCCCAAGGATTACGATGCGGATGTGGTGGAAATGGCCGGATGGATCCCGCCGGTTCGATCGGGCCGGAATGCGGAGATGTGGTTCAGCTCGACCATCCACAGAGCATACGTCCAAGACCTGTTTCGCCAGTATGCGAACCTGCGCAAGCTGTGAGAAAGGAGCCTAAACCATGAAGTGCGCCATTTTTACCTACAACATCCGCATGAAGGGTGAGGAAGGAAAGGCCTGCATGACCGTCCTAATGGATGATGACCGGGCAGCGGCCGTTAAGGCTGCATACGATAACCGGCAGGGGAGCAGTGAGATTGAGGACATCCTCTTGCGGTGCAAGGTCGATGACCTGTGCGCCGCTTGCGAAGCACTCCGGGGGCGAAAGTACCTTCGCAACAGCATCAAGCGCGTGGAGATCGAGGAGGCTTGAGCCGTGAACATTGAAATTAAATATCAGGCCGAGGATGGCGAGATTCGGTATTACCACTTTGAGTCGTGGGAACTGGCTGAAGACGATGCCTTTCGGGAAGCGATGCAGGAGTTCCGCAGCACTCGCACAGGAAAGAACAAAATCCTCTCCATCCGGGATGCATCGATTGGTGCAGGCCGCAACTGGAAAGAATAACCCGCCTGATGATGGCCGCTGGTATCGGCCGAAACCATTTTCGTGGCATCACGAAGATGGTCGCGGGAACCAACACCGCAAACCAAGGAAAGGAAGATTCACATGAAGTATGAGATCTACCAGCTGAAAGAGGACACCATGGAGCAGGTAAAACTGCGGTTCATGGCGTCCGATCAGGCCGCAGCGCTGGGCGGAATCCATCGGGAGAACTACCGTCTGGTGTACGAGGGTAATGTGGAAACCCGAAAGGACGCACAGCAGACGCTTGATGGCCTGTTCCGCAGATTCAACATAGACAGGCCCGAAGGCTTCGAGGGCCACAGCTTGAGCGTGTCGGACATCATTTACCTCGCCGATGGGGAATCCTCCGGCTGGTGGTTCTGCGATGCTTACGGTTGGAAGCTGCTGAGCGGGGAAGAATGGGGGCAGACCTGATGCGCCACTACACAAAAGCGGAGTGGCGCAAGATCCCGGAGGCCTACAAGGGCCGCTGGGAGCCGACGCCGCTCAACCTTGAGCGGGTGAAGAGCGGTGAGCTTCCGGCAGAGTACATCGGCAAACGGAACACCATCGTCAATGACGAGCATCACGGCACGGTGCTTATCACCGAGGGCGCGCACTTCGTAATCGACGAATGAGCACAATCGCTCAAAGAGGCGATTTGAGCCGCATTTTGCATCAAACGACAAATTCCTTGCGGAAGAATCAAAAACGCAAAATAGAGCCATCTGAGCAGCTCTGAGAACTATTTCCGCTGACTCAGAATGAACTGAAGATAATCTGTAACCTTTTGGCGTTCATCATCTGTCAGATTCATCCGTTTCACGGCGGGGTCAACAGTGCGCCCCATGAGGAAGTAGTCGAGGGCATCGGCAATTCTGGCAAGGCTATCTGCCTTGAGCATTTTTCCGGAGCGAAGATTGTACAGGGTGCCATTGCTTAGGTTGGCGCTGTCCATCACGTCCTTTATCTGAACGTTCCTGCTTTTGCACTGAAGTTTGATTCTGTCTGCAAGAGCAATAGAATCGTACAAATTGGTCTCAGTCATTTTGTGCATCCTCACAAAAACCATCTAGTTATGATTTTTGCGATTGAAAATCATAAAGTGATGGTTTATAATACACTTGTACAAAACAAATGTCAGATTGAAAGGGTCAGCGCTTTCCATTCAGCGCGTTCCCCGAAGCCCCTCTGCAAAGGGGCTTCAACGTACCACGCAGTACAGAACCATGCAAGTTGATTTCTCCTAATGACAGGCATCGCTGCAAAGCGTAGCGCCGATACTGCAAATCGGCGGGGCGCAGGTAAAGCGATTACTCCCCAAGAGCTTCTGCTTAACAGCTTAAAGGCGGGGGAACGCGTTGAATGGTGGGTACTGGCCCTTTTAGTCTATCAAAAATCAAACAAGTGTTCAATACATTTGTTTGATAAATCTTTGTCGGGAAGGAGAAAAAACATGAAGAAAGTTCCGCTGCCGGAGTGGTGCGTGTCGGTCAAAAAGGCAATGGTCGAGCGCGACGACATGACCGTTACCGAGCTGGCAAAAGAAATCGGGTATTCCCGCGCACACGTCAGTCAGGTCATCAACGGCACGATGGTGCCGTCCGCGAACATCAAGTCCGCGATTGAGTCCTGCCTGAACCTGCGGGCGTGATTTCTTACATCATAAGTTTACCAGAAAGGAGAGTTGTGCGAAATGGCGGTTGATTGCCAGAATATCTACAAAAACGCGCGGAAATCTGCCGGAATGACGCAGGAAAAAGCCGCACAGCTTTTGAACGTGTCAGTCGATTCTCTGCGGGATTATGAGCAGAGCCAGCGCCCGGTACCCAGCGACGTGGCAAGCGCCATGTGCGATGTGTACCAAGCCCCATATCTTGCAGTTCAGCATCTGCGCCTGTCTTCAGAGCTGGGCAAGCGGGTGGTTCCGGAGATTCAGCTGAAGGACCTGCCGGAAGCTGTTCTCAGCGTTCTGGCGGCGGTTCAGAGGTTTATCGTAAAGCGCGATGCGATGATAGAAATTGTCGCAGACGGAAAAATCGACGAGGACGAACAGGCCGAGTGGGACAACATCATTGACCGGATGAACAACCTGTTCGTGGCGATGGCCAATATGCGTTTCTCGAAAGGAGGGCGTCGGACGTGAAAGAATCGTACTTCATCGGCGCGAGCGAAGTAAAGGAAATCGTCGGGTGCAGCAAATCCAGAGCCTATCAGTTCATCCAGCAGATGAACAAAGAGCTGGAAGCAAAGGGTCTGCTTACGTTTCCGGGCAGAGTGCCCCGGCGGTATGTGTTCGAGCGGTTCGGTATTACGGAGGTTCAGGATGATGCGAAAGGCAATAATCCCGCTGATGGCAACAGCGGCGGCGCAACTACTGGTAATCGGAAGCATCGCCGCGGCGTTCGCTTTCCAACCGGAAGCGGCGCAGCTCCCGACAGTGACGATTCCTGTGCGGGCTGACATTGAGCAGGGCGAGTGCATCCGACAAGACCCGGCCCCCTATGAACCGATTACATACCATGTTCCGCTGGATGCGGATTTACAGCAGTATACAGCCGAGATGTGCAACTTGTACGAAGTTCCGCTGGAGCTGGCTTACGCCGTCATGCAGGTCGAGAGCGGCTATACGGTGAGCGCTACCAGCTCAACCGGGGATTATGGTCTGATGCAGATCAACAGCATCAATGCCGGATGGCTCGTACTGGCTGTCCTACTTGTTCGCATCATATTCCGCAAGGCTCCCAAATGGCTGTTTCCCTTATTGTGGAGCTTTGTTGGGATCCGGCTTCTCATGCCAAACGCATTGGATGCCTGCCAGAACATCAAGGCTGGGTGCTATATGCTCGGAAGCTATCTTGCCCTGTACGATGGAGACATCAACCGAACGATGATGGCGTACAACCTTGGGAAGAGCGGGGCAGAAAAGGCTTGGAATGCAGGAACCCGCAGCACTGCCTACACCGACAAGGTGTGGAGCGCAATGGTTGGCCTTTTGGAGGAAGAAAGGGATGTTTCGTAAGGTGATGCAAATGATTCAGGATTACGCGGAGAAGAAGCTGCTGGATGAAGTCTTTGCTACATACCTCGATGTGCAGGATGCCGCAGCTGAGATGGCGCAGGTGCTCCCGTGTCCCCGGTGTGGGAAGCTGACCATGAAGATGCGCTTGCACAGCAACGCTCTTTCCCGTCAGGTTCCGGGCATCACGATTTGTGACCAGTGCGGAACCGAAGAAGCGCTGGATGCAATGGCGGGGAAGCCAAAGGATGCCCATGAATGGGCGCTGGTCAAAACCTACATGAAAGGAGCAAACCTCAAATGAAGCGCAGGGAAAAGAAGCTGAGCGTGATGGATTGGGTACTCGTAGGACTGCTGGACACGCTGGCCGGGGTCGTAGCCGGAGGGCTGATGGCAATATGGCAGTTGCCGAGTGCCTACCGCTGGCGTGGCTACTGGGCAATCGGCGGCGAATGGCTGCTTGTCATCATTGCAATCATCATGGCGGTGCGGCTGACGCACGCATTCCAGATGTTCATGATTTTCGGAGGAAAGAAGCATGGTAAGATGCGCTCGGTGTCACAGGGTCATTACAGATCCGGCGGCAATCGAAGCGGGGTACGGCGCAAAGTGTTACGCCAAGGAGTTCGGCAAGAAGCTGAAATCGCCCGCAAGACCTCGCAAGGGAAAGACCGCTACACAGCCTAAGAGCACCGCTGAGCGCCAAATCATCGGCCAACTCACGGTATATGACATACTCGCCGCACACGAAAAAAGCACCGACCAGAATGGCCGGTGCGCTACAAATGGATAGAGACCCGCACATTCCGTTGGCGCTTGATGCAGGAACATCAAGCCGGAAAATACAGGTCTCCACCACACACAACTATATTGTAGCATATTCGGTTGGATTTTTCAACAGGTACGAAGCGGCGAGAAAGGACTATCCTTTCTGCCGTTTTTCTATGCAAAATTAGGAGGTACAACATGGAAAAAGAACTTACTACCGCCGTAACCACGCAGGAGCCGATGATAGCCGACAGGCTGATTGTGGTGCAGCAGCTTCCCGTCATCAAGGAACAGCTGCACAGCATCAAGGCTCAGGCGCAGGCGTCCGTGGCGGAAGCGCTGGCGCTGGTTTGCACGGAAGAGACCCTTAAAGCGGTCAAGGATCGCCGGGCGGCACTGACCCGCGACCGCAAAGATCTGGATGCCCGGCGCATGGTTGTGAAAAATCAAATCATGCAGCCGTTTGAGGATTTCGACAAGGTTTACAAGGAGTGCGTCACCGATGTCTATGGCCCTGCGGATGAAGCGCTGAAAGGCAAAATCGCGGATGTGGAAGCCGGCTTGAAAGCTGACAAGGAGAAGAAAGTGGTTGCTTACTTCGACGAGCTGGTCAAGGCAAACGGGGTCGAGTGGGTCAGCTATGAGGACATCGGTATTGCTGTTACCATGACGGCGAGCCTGAAATCCTTGAAGAACAAGGTCAAGGAATACGTTGACCGCGTGGTGGCTGATGTGAACTGCATCAATGGCATGGAGAATGCCCCGGAAGTTATGGCCGAGTACAAGCAGTGCCGCAATCTGGCCGTTGCGATTAACAGCGTGAGCCAGCGCAAAGACCGTGTGGCCCGCGAGGAAGCTGAACGGAAACAGCGCCTTGAAGCCCAGCTTCGTGCGCAGGAAGCAGAGTCGGCGGTGCTGGATGCGGTAGAAGAAGATCTGGCCGCGCCGCAAGTCATGGGCGCCGAGCCTCCGGTTATGGATGAGCAGGAGGCCGAAGAAACCCAGCAGGAGAGCAAAGAACAGATCATGACGGCCAAATTTGCTTTCATGGGCCGCACGTTCCAGTGCCACGGTACATTGACCCAGCTCCGGGAGCTGAAGTCTTTCGTAAATGAAAAAATCGACGAGATCCAGAAGCATATGGATTCCGTCGGCATCGAGAATGAGGAGGTAAGCGACAATGGCTAAAGCAGTACAGCCGCAGAAGATTCGTTTTTCTCAGGCAATCCAGACTCCGCTTTACAAGAATCTGGTGAACAACACGCTGGGGGACCCGGTTCGTGCAGGGCGCTTTATTGCAAATATCACCTCTGCGGTGGCGGTCAATGCCGAGTTGCAGAAGTGCGACCCCGGCACAATTCTTGCGGGTGCACTTCTGGGCGAAAGCCTGTTCTTACAGCCCTCTCCGCAGTTGGGACAGTTCTACTTGGTGCCGTTCAAATCCAAGGCCAAGTATGACCGTGAGGGGCAGATGATTGAACCGGAGAAGTTCAAGGCTCAGTTTGTGCTGGGCTATAAGGGCTATATCCAGCTTGCCCTGCGCACGGGTCAGTATAAGCGGCTGAACGTCCTTGAAGTAAAGAACGGGGAGCTGAGTGGCTGGGATCCTTTTGAAGAGCGTTTCCATGAAATGCACTTTATCGAGGATTTTGAAAAGCGCATGAGTATGCCGACGATTGGCTACATTGCCCACTTCGAGTATATCAATGGCTTCGAGAAAACTCTGTACTGGACTGCCGACCAGATGATGGCTCATGCCGATAAGTACAAAAAGCTATTGAACGGCGAAATCCCGCAGGAGGATATGTGGAAATATTCCAGCTTTTGGTACCGGAATTTTGACGGTATGGCAAAAAAGACTATGCTGCGCCAGCTGATTTCCAAATGGGGAATCATGACTGTTGAAATGACTACCGCTTATGAACGAGATGGTCGAGTGATGGTTCCCAACAGTGCGGATGACGGACTTCTGCCGGAGACGCCGGATTTCGCAGATGCCGGACAGAATGGACTCAGCGAGCAGGATCCGCCCAAAATCGAGCGGACGGCCAAGACTATGGACTTGCCGGAGCCGGAAGCAGACGAAGTGAAAGCGGCTGTTGATTTGGCGACACTCTGATGGTCAAGTACAACATTATCAGCACCGGAAGCGACGGCAACGCTACGATTTTGGAAGATTTTGTGCTGATAGACTGCGGGGTGCCTTACAAAGCGCTGGAGCCATATGTGACGAAGCTGAAACTTGTGCTTTTGACGCATATTCATTCAGATCACTTCCAAAAGCGCACCATCAAGCGGCTTGCCGAAGAACGGCCAACGCTGCGCTTTGGGTGTTGCCGCTGGCTGGCACCGCCGCTTCTGGCCGCAGGGGTGCCGGAACGTCAGATTGATGTGCTGGAACCCCGGACCATGTACGGATACGGCCTGTGCAATGTGATTCCGTTTATGCTGACTCACAATGTACCGAACTGCGGGTACAAGGTGCATTTTCCATCTGGCAAGGTGATTTATGCCACTGACACCAACAACCTGAACGGGGTGCAGGCACTCGGATATGACCTCTATTTGATAGAAGCCAATTATCGAGATGAAGACATTCAAGCCAAAATCGCAGAGAAAAAAGCTGCTGGACAGTATGCCTATGAGATGCAGGTGCTCAAAAATCACCTGTCGGAAGCAAAATGCAATGACTTCTTGGTGAGAAATATGCAGGCGAACAGCGTGTATATCCCTATGCACGTTCATGTTGACAAGGAGAAAACGGATGGTCGTAACGGCGAGAATTGAAAAGCTGGAAGATGGAAAGCTCGTCCTGAAGCCCGATACGGACATCAGCCGCTTTGTGGAGCAGAAACGCCCCCGGCGGG
>OHJB01000950.1_pt1 | contig 12422 bp, 8 predicted proteins | sample 1568431 | NCBI WGS metagenome assembly OHJB01 (sample SAMEA3879594, study PRJEB24766) | human gut metagenome | biome: human-associated habitat; feature: feces | place: USA | collected 1985/1987 | reverse complement strand
ATATGCTTGATGCCAGACTCCTCAAGGATTTCAAGAAATATGCAAACAAAGACTTCAAGAATTCTCTTGGAGATCTGCTTCCGATCAAGATGATAGATGTGGTTGTGGAGAGATCCGGTATCGATCCGTATAAGAAGGTCAACTCAGTGACCAGGGAAGAAAGACAGAGACTTATAGATGTGCTGAAGGAATTCAGACTTACATTTGTGGGGCTTCGGGGATATGATGAGGCTATAATCACAAGAGGCGGAGTGAGCGTAAAAGAGGTAAATCCTTCCACCATGGAGTCTAAGCTTGTGGGGGGCGTGTATTTTGCCGGAGAACTGCTGGATATCGATGCGCTGACAGGTGGATTTAACCTGCAGGTGGCGTGGTCGACTGGATATCTGGCTGGACTTTCTGCTTCCGAGAGTTTACAATAGGCGTGGACGACAGTCAATTTAATTACAGGGAGACGAAGATATGAATATAGCAATAGATGGACCTGCAGGTGCAGGCAAAAGCACGATAGCAAAAAAGGCGGCAGGCGAGCTTGGTTTTATATATGTGGATACAGGTGCCATGTACAGGGCGGTGGCTGTATATCTCACAGAAAGCGATATATCTGCCAGCGATGAAGACCTGGTGGAGAAAAGCATAGCGGACATTTCCGTGGAGATAAAATATGAGGATGGAGCACAGCAGGTCTACCTTAACGGCGAGAATGTAACAGGAAAGCTGAGAACTGAGGCTGCCGGTAATATGGCTTCAAAGGCATCTGCACTTCCATGCGTCAGGGAAAAGCTTTTGTCACTCCAGCGGGATCTCGCTGCTTCAAATGATGTTGTCATGGATGGAAGGGATATAGGAACAAATATACTTCCTTCAGCAGAGCTCAAGGTATACCTTACCGCCTCTTCGGCAGTGAGGGCCAAAAGAAGATATGACGAGCTTGTCGCAAAGGGCGCTGAGAATATTGATATAGAGAAGATAGAGCAGGATATAATCCAGAGGGATAAGCAGGATATGGAGAGAAAAACAGCTCCTTTAAAGAGGGCTGATGACGCGGTTCTTATCGACAGCTCAGATATGACGATAGAGCAGGTTACAGACACTATAGTCGGACTTGCAAGAGAGAGAATGTAATACAGGTGGTTTAGATATGGAGATATTACTTGCAAAGAGTGCCGGATTCTGCTTTGGCGTTCAGCGTGCGGTGGATACAGCATACGAACATGCTGACGAGGAAAATGTGTATACTTATGGTCAGATAATACACAATGAAGAGGTGGTTGGTGACCTTACAAAGCACGGAGTGCAGGTGATCGACAGTGATGACGAATTGCTTGAGATAAAAGACAGCAAGGTCATAATCAGATCCCATGGCGCTGAGAAAAGGATATATGACATTCTGGAGGCTGGTGGGAATACGGTGATAGATGCGACCTGTCCATTTGTCAAGAAGATACACAACATAGTGCGCGAGGAAGGACAGAAAGGAAATACAGTCGTCATCATAGGCGACTCAAGCCATCCCGAGGTGAAAGGAATCGTGGGCTGGTGTGTAGAGCCTCCGGTAGTCATAGGTTCCGAGGAGGAGGCTGAGGCTTTTGTAAGAAAATGTATTGACGGAGAGGTCAAAACAGCGGATAATATATCGATAGTTAGTCAGACAACTTTTAATTACAGAAAATTTAATTATATTGTTGATATTATTCGAAATAAATTGTATAATGTTACTGCTTATAAGACTATCTGTAATGCTACGTCTGTGCGTCAAAGGGAGGCGCAGGAGATTGCATCAAAGGTAGATGCCATGATTGTTATAGGTGGTCGGAACAGCTCTAATACTCAGAAGTTATATGAGATTAGTAAAAAAGAATGTGAGAATACTTACTATATACAGACACTCGTTGATTTGGATTTGACTACTTTTGAATCCGTTAGTAGGGTAGGTATTACAGCTGGGGCATCTACCCCAAACAAAATTATTAAGGAGGTTCATGGTAGGATGGACGAGATGAATTTTGAAGAATTATTAAAGAATGATGAGAGCAGAGTCTCAATCAAGACAGGAGAGATAGTAGAAGGTAGAGTTATCGATGTTAAGCCTGATGAGATTCTGGTAGACATCAGCTACAAGTCAGATGGTATTATTCCTAGAAGCGAGTATACCAACACACCTAATGCAGATCTGACAGAGCTTGTACATGTTGATGATCCGATAACAGCCAAGGTTGTTAAGACAAACGATGGCGAGGGATCAGTTCTTCTCTCATACAAGAGAGTTGCTGCAGAGAAGGCTAATGAGAAGCTTGAGGCTGCTCTTGAGTCAGGAGAGATCCTTACAGGTAAGGTTGTTCAGGTTGTAAGCGGTGGACTTAACGTTATGTACGATGAGACAAGAGTATTTATCCCTGCTAGTCTTGTTTCAGATACATACGAGAAGAATCTTGACAAGTACCTTGATCAGGATATCGAGTTTGTACTCACAGAGTACCAGCCAAAGAAGAGAAGAATAATTGGTAACAGAAAGCAGATCGTTGCAGCAAGAAAGGCAGAGGCTGCAAAGGCTCTGTTTGATAGAATAGAAGTTGGAATGATAGTTGAGGGTGTTGTAAAGAACGTTACAAGCTTCGGTGCATTCATAGATCTCGGTGGAGCAGACGGACTTCTTCACATCTCAGAGATGTCATGGGGAAGAGTTGACGATCCTAAGTCAGTTCTCAAGGTTGGTGATACTGTTAAGGCATTCATCAAGAACATTGACGGCGAGAAGATCGCTCTCAGCCTTAAGTTTGATGATACAAACCCATGGCTTAACGCAGCAGAGAAGTATGCTCCTGGAACAGTAGTTACAGGTAAGGTAGCAAGAATGGCTGATTTCGGTGCATTTATCGAGCTTGAGCCAGGTGTTGACGCACTTCTCCATGTATCACAGATCTCATATGAGCATGTTAACAAGCCAGAGGATGTATACAAGGTAGGCGATGAGGTTGAGGCAGTTGTTGTTGAGTGCAATGCAGAAGACAAGAAGATCAGTCTCAGCGTAAAGGAATTACTTCCAGCTCCAGAGTATACAGATGATGTAGCAGAGGACACAGAGGAGTAATCTGATATATAGACAGTTAAGAAAACCGTAGTCGATAATGACTACGGTTTTTTTATGCCAGAATATTTATATCAGAATAGTTTGTTCAGGACTGCAAGGATATAGGCGTGGGATTGCTCACATTTTTCGTGTAATTCGGTGCTGTCCGAAAGAAAACGGTTTCCTTTAAGATCTGTATCATAGAATATCTCTCCGTGAAATCCTGGTGGACAGGGTATGAAGCTGCCGGTCTTGGTGGTGAAAGCATTGTCCTTTGTCGCTTTTTCCTTGTGGGCATCGTCCACATAAGCCGCCATTGATTTGTGTATGGCCATGTGCTCCATAGGTAGATAGTAATAATTTTTGTAGTCCTTGAAGAAGTATTTCATTTCGGTGTCCCGGGTCTTTGGAACGACCACATGCATATGTGTGTTACATGCATTTACAAGAATTCCATTCAGGGATTCCGTTATGCGGCATGGAAGCTTTGGAATGGAACAGTTGTATGTTATTGAATCGATGGTATCGGATATATCATCTATCTGAAAGTCATCAGGAATATGAGGGATATTCACAAATTCAGATATAGATATAAGCCCTCTTATATCGTCATGGTTATGGGTGAGCATATCGTCAAGCAGAGATTCGTCGTGAGAATTCAGATAATGCTTGTAGGCGGATATAAGATCGCCTCCTGATATAAAAGTATTTCTCTGGAAGTCAATCAGATGCTCTATGTCAAACTGTTTAGCCGAGTCCAGACGCAGAAGCTTTTTGTATTTTCTGGTTGTTCTATATATATCCACGCTCTGTATATTGTCAAGCGTAGAGTCCACGTCGAATTGCTCCATCTTTTTCAGCAAGTAGGGGATGTCAAAGGTATCGCCGTTGTATGACACCAGTATTTTGTGATTCTTTAGGATCTGTTCAAAATGGGACAGCATTTCAGGCTCTGAAGTTCCGTTGTCATTGAATATCAACTGGGTGCGAAATGCACTGTCTGAGAAATATGAACATCCGATCAGATAGAGATCCGAACGTTTGGCGCTGAGGCCGGTTGTTTCTATATCAAAATAGAGTATATCCGACAGCTCGTCCGATATGTGAGCTGTATCTACATTTATGTCTTCAGTATATTCAAAAATTTTCATAATGGCTCCTTTTGGTTCCTTGCGTAAGGTACATTATAGAACATGCATTGTTCTGCAATATATATAGTAGCTGTCGTTTTTCAAAAAAGCAAACATATATTCACAATTGATAAATAATATGATATAATTACGAAGATTTAGTGTCGGTTTCTATGCGATTTTGAGATACCGTCATATATTACAGGACAGGAAGAGTTAACGGATGATTTCATATATTCGAGGAGCACTTGAAATAAAGGGTGACAATTATATAGTGATCGAGTGTGGTGGAATAGGGTATCAGCTCATGGTATCCGGAAAGTTTATGGAGAAGCTTCCACCGGTACATTCAGAGATAAAAGTAAGCACATACATGTATATACGCGAGGATGAGATATGTCTGTTTGGCTTTGAGAACGCAGATGAACTCAATGTGTTCAAGATACTGCTGGGAGTGAGCGGTGTGGGGCCAAAGGTTGCCATGTCTCTTCTGTCAACACTCACCGTGAACGAGCTCAGGCTTGCGGTCATATCTGAGGATGTAGAGGCCATATCAAAGGCTAATGGAATCGGGGCAAAGGGCGCTTCGAGGATCATTCTGGAGCTCAAGGATAAGCTGAGCATGGAGGATATGATAGATGCAGCATACAATGATTCGGTTGCTGTGCAGAACGCTGCAGGCGATGTGAGAACAAATGTCATATCGGCTCTCACAGCACTTGGATATTCAGGTGTTGAGGCGGGACGTGCTGTTTCGCGTGTAGATGGTTCAGCGGATATGGATGAGGAGCAGCTCCTTAAGGCGGCACTCAGATTTATGATATAGAATATTGATCAGATAGGTAGAAAAAATGGGCAGAATTATTTCAACAGAAAGCTTGGACATAGAAGAACAGAAAAGTGAATATAATCTCAGACCTCAGTATCTGTCGGAGTATATTGGACAGAAAAAGGTCAAGGATAATCTGCACATATTCATAGAGGCGGCGAAGAAGAGAAATGAGCCACTGGATCATCTGCTTCTGTATGGACCGCCGGGACTTGGTAAGACGACGCTGTCGACCATTGTGGCAAATGAGATGGGGGTAAATATCAAGATCACCTCGGGACCTGCCATAGAAAAGCCCGGTGAGCTTGCCGCGATACTCAACAATCTGTCGGACAACGACATTTTGTTTATCGATGAGATACACAGACTCAGCACACAGGTTGAGGAGGTGCTCTATCCGGCTATGGAGGATTACGCAATAGATGTTGTGATAGGCAAGGGCGCAGGTGCAAGGTCGATCAGACTTGATTTGCCAAGATTTACCCTGATAGGTGCAACGACGAGGGTCGGAATGTTGTCGGCTCCCCTAAGGGACAGATTTGGAATGGTGGACAAGCTGGAATTTTATACCCATGACGATCTGAGAGAGATAGTGATGAGGTCAGCGGAGGTTCTTGGAGTTGACATAGACGAGGAGGGTGCACTTGAGATCGCAAGAAGATCAAGAGGTACACCGAGACTTGCGAACAGACTTCTCAAGCGCTGGGATTATGCTGAGGTGTGTCATGACGGCCATATAGATCACGATGTTGCTAAGGCCGCTCTGGACAAGCTTCAGGTCGATTCCATGGGACTGGACGTGAACGATAGAAATATATTAATGACAATGATAGAGAAATTTGCAGGAGGGCCTGTCGGTCTGGATACACTGGCGGCTGCCGTTGGTGAGGATCCGGGCACGATAGAGGATGTGTATGAGCCGTATTTCATAATGAATGGATTCATAAACAGAACTCCCCGGGGAAGAGTTGTCACTGATCTATGTTACAGACATTTTGGACTGGATGCATTTATAAAGGATAAGTAAAGGAGAATGGGATATGGCACAGAAGAATGATATCAAGGTGGTAATCAACAATAAAGTATATACATTGAGCGGCCAGGAGAGCGAGGACTATCTCCAGAATGTGGCGACATATATCAATGGCAAGATAGCAGAATGTCAGTCATCTGAGGCGTACAGGAGATTTAACGCAGAGTATCAGAATGTTCTGCTTGCACTGAATATAGCCGATGACTACTTTAAGGCAAAGGATCAGGTCAATCAGATGCTCACCGAGGATGACGACAAGGATAAGCAGATATATGATCTGAGACATGAGGTTATCGAGGTGCAGATAAAGTATGAGTCTGCACAGAAGATGATAGAGGAATACAAAGAGAAGATAAGTGAACTTCAGAGACAGATCATAAAACTTGAAGCGGAGAAAAATGTTAAATAAGACTGAAATTTTGGCACCGGCGGGCAACACGGAGGCGGTGAAAGCTGCAGTCAATGCATATGCAGACGCGGTATATCTTGGAGGCAGTATGTTCAGTGCCCGGGCATTTGCCGGTAATTTTGATGAAAAAGAATTGCTTGATACCATAGACTATTGTCACAGATTCGGAGTGAAGGTCTATATGGCGATCAACACACTGCTTAAGAATGAAGAGATACAAAGGCTCCCATCATATGTGGAGCCTTATTACAGGCAGGGCGTGGATGGGATAATTGTACAGGATATGGGAGTTGTCTCCGTTCTGGGCAAGTCGTTTCCAGACCTTCCACTGCACGGAAGTACACAGCTCAGCGTGTCCAGTTCACAGGGCGCTGCGTTTCTGAAAAGCATAGGCATGACCAGATTTGTGCCATCGAGAGAATTGTCATTGTCAGAAATCACAGAGATCAAGAAAAATGTTGATATAGAGGTGGAGACATTTGTCCACGGAGCGATGTGTTATAGCTATTCCGGAAGGTGCCTGATGAGCAGCTTTGCCGGAGGAAGAAGCGGTAACAGGGGAAGGTGTGCCCAGCCGTGCAGAAAGCAGTATGCCTCAAATGATGTAAATGAGTATATGCTCAGCCTGAAGGATATGTGCATGTTGAAGAGTCTGAGCAGGCTCATAGATTCGGGAATTGATTCTTTCAAGATAGAGGGAAGAATGAAAAAGCCAGAGTATGTGGCTGCAACCGTGACTGCGTACCGTGAGGTCAGAGATGCTTATCTGGCGGGCGAATCAGTGGAGAAACTGGCAGAGGAGCAGGAGAAGAAGCTTCTCGACATATATAACAGGGGCGGATTCTGCTCAGGTTATTATTACACATCCAATGGCAAAAAGATGCTTGCAAACAGCAGACCGAACCACACAGGAATTAAGGTTGGGCGTGTGAATGCGGTAGAAAAGCCATATGTGGATATAAAACTTGACGAGAATGTATCCGCAGGCGATGTCCTTGAGATAAGAGGCAGAAATGGTGATGTGGAGCTCACATGCAATGTGGCGGCAAAAGCGGGAAAGAATGTCAGACTTAAGGCGAAGTCATTCAGGAGCATTGCAAAGTTCAATGATGTATACCGTACAAGAAACGGTAAGCTTCTGGAAGATATACAGAATAATATAATAAATGCCGACAGGAAGATAGAGCTCGCTGCACATGTCAGTGCGTATGCGGATCAGCCATTAGAGCTTAAGCTTTCAACTGTAGAAGGAAAGTGTTCTGTCTCAGTCGAGGGGCCTGTGTGTACACAGGCACTTAACAAGCCTGTCACAGAGTCACAGATAGTTGACAAGATCAAAAAGACAGGCGGTACAGATTATGTGCTCGTGGATATAACTGCTGATGTACCTGACAACCTGTTTGTACAGATAAGCGCAGTGAACAATCTGAGGCGGGAGGCGCTTGAACAGCTTGGACTGCAGATCTCACAGAGTTACAGGCGGGATGGCGGTGCAGTAAGAACTGGCCTGCCTGGCGCTGAAAGACCTCTTGAAAATGTGAAAAACAACACTGTTCACGGTGTTACAGTTGGAGTGTCGGACGCTGACCATGTAAATATTGTTAAGAATTATAAATGGGTCAGCAATGTAATAGTAGATTATAATGTCAGAAAATATGCAGATGAATTGAAGCAGACCGGATTCAGAGTGATCCTTGCTCTGCCTGAGGTATTGCGGCAGAGAGAGCTTGACAGATATTCAGGCCTTTCCGGTGAACTTGGTTCATTTGACGGTGTGATGATCAGAAATTATGACGAGCTGGGAATTCTAAAGAAGTTGGACTATAAGGGACTCGTGATCGCAGATGCCAGTCTCTATGCGTATAATGATAATGCGTTTGATTTCTATAGAGAGATTATGGGTGATGTGTGCTTTATGTGCTCAAACGAGCTCACACTTGATGAGATACATGGTCTTTCATATGATACACTCATAAAGCTCTATGGTCATCAGAAGGTTATGATCACTGCAAACTGTATAGCAGGCAATTACATGAACGGCTGTGCCTCAAGGAAGATGTCCCGGAATGTCCTGACGGATGACAGGGGAAACAGATTCTATGTCAGAAATGACTGTGCGCACTGCTATAACATTATATATAATGGTGTTCCTACAAATATGATAGACAGACTGGCTGAAACCGGTATTTCAGATAAAGACTGTTATATTGAATTTACAATTGAGGATACTAATAAAGTAAAGGATATAATGGACAGTCTGGAGCTTGCCATGTCAGGGGAAAAAGCAGTATCCATGTCTGTAGATCAGTATACCAGGGGACATTATTACAAAGGAATCGATTAAGACTTTTTGATAAAGGTGGAAACATGATAACAATAGTAACGGAGATAGCGAAGTATTTGATCATATTTTTTATGGTTTTATACACCGTAAAATGCTTTACGGTTTTAAAGCCTGTGCCTGCCGATAAGAAGCGGCGGGCGCTTAATGTGCAGATATTTTATGTGTTCATGATACATTTTCTTTGCTATCTGACATTATATCTGCATTATGAGAAGAAGAGCATACTTATATTTTATCTGCTGCAGATGATAGTATCCATAACATATATGGTTTCATATCATGCCATTTATAAGGGCTCATCGAGACTTATAACGAACAATATGTCATTCCTTCTTCTCATAGGTTATGTCATGCTGACAAGACTTGATTTTGACCTGGCGAAGAAGCAGTTTATATTTGCCACGATCATGTTGGTGGTGACGGCATTTGTGCCGTTGTTCGTGGTAAAGTTCCCGCAGATAAAGAAATGGAATATATTCTATGCGGTGTTTGGTATAGGCTTCCTGTGCACGGTGTTCATCCCGCATGTGGGAGTTGATAAATATGGTTCAAACAACTGGATAAGCATAGGCGGAATATCGATGCAGCCTATGGAGATCGTCAAGATCATATTCGTATTCTTCCTTGCCAGCTCATTTGAAAAGGCAAAGAACTTTAAGGATATGATGAAAACGATCTGTGTAGCAGGACTTTTCATGCTGGTTCTGGTGGCTGAGACGGATCTCGGTGGTGCGGTGATCTTCTTCATGGTATTTGTCATGATGCTGTACCTTGCCACTGGTAAGCACAGCATACTTATAGGCGGAGGCCTCGGAGGTTCGGTTCTTGCTGTGGTTGGATATATGCTTTTGAAGAATCATTTCAGCCATGTCACCATGAGAATCGATGCATGGCTTAACCCGATCGAATATATAGATGGAAGTGGATATCAGGTTGCACAGAGTCTGTTTGCGATAGGCTCGGGCGGATTCGAGGGAACGGGTCTGTGCCAGGGACTTCCGACATCGATACCGGTCGTGTCCAGTGATTTTATATTTGCTGCGATATGTGAGGAGCTTGGAGTTATATTTGGACTCTGCCTGCTTCTTATGTATCTTAGCTGCTTCATATATTTCATCAATATATCGATGAAGATAAGAGATGCTTTTTATAAGAATGTAGCTTTTGGTTTTACAATATGCTTCATATTCCAGATATTCCTGAACGCGGTGTTGTGAAGTTCATACCATCTACGGGTGTGACGCTGCCGCTTGTGAGCTATGGAGTGAGTTCGGTTGTCAGCACACTCATTATATTTGGAATAATTCAGGGTATATGTGTATTAGAGAACAGTGGAGTTGATAAAAATGTCAGACAGGAAAGTATCAGCAGGGAAGAGTGGACAGAGACCCCAGTTGCGGTCAGGGGCCAGTCAAACAGCGGTGAAAAACAACGCAAACAGAAAAAGCCAGTCCAGCGCAAAGCAAAGACAGGATACGACAGGAAAGAGACGAACTCAGATGAATTCTGGGGAGAATAGTGACATTCTGGACAAGAAGACAAATGACAAAAAGAATGTGCCTGTTCTGGTTATAACATATTTTGTTGTCATAATCTTTATCTGTATGTTTGCATATATTATCGTGTTTATGGTGAGGGATTCAAGAACATTCATCGCCAATTCATACAATGGGAGACAGTCTCTCTATGCGGAGAAGATAAAGAAGGGAAGCATCATATCCAGCGATGGAAATGTCCTTGCGGAGACATTGACGGATGATGATGGAAATGAGTACAGAAATTATCCATATTCCAATGTGTTCGCACATGTTGTCGGATATGACAGCAACGGACAGGCGGGACTTGAGATGAGCTCCGCGTACTATCTCCTGACATCAAACCAGAACATAATCACGCAGACATACAACAAGCTCAGGAATGAGAAGAGTCTGGGAAACAATGTCATAAGTACACTGAATACCACGCTGCAGAGCACGGCTTACGATGCACTGGGATATAATGACGGCGCTGTTGTGGTTATGGAACCGGATACTGGAAAGATCCTTGCCATGGTCTCAAAGCCTGATTTTGATCCGAACTATATAGACAGTGTGATAGAGGATTCACAGGATTCTGACAGCTCTTATCTGTTGAATCGTGCAACACAGGGTCTGTATCCACCTGGTTCAACCTTCAAGGTACTCACGGCTCTGGAGTATATTCATGAGAACAGCAATTATCAGAAATATTCGTATGAGTGCGAGGGCGAGGATATATTTGACGGAGTACAGATACACTGCTCAGATTATGCGGTTCATGGAACTGTGGATCTGGCGGACTCACTGGCGAAATCTTGTAACACTTCATTTGCCAATATAGGAATGAAGCTCAACAAGCAGTCGTACAAGGATCTGTGTGAGAAGTTCCTGTTTAACAAGGATCTTCCTTATGACGGATATTACAGAAAATCAGTATTCGAGTTAAATGCAACCTCAGATGATTCGGAGATACCGCAGACAGCCATAGGACAGGGCGACACACTTATAACACCTCTGCACAGTGCCATGATCATGAGCACCATAGCAAACGGAGGAGTCATGATGTCCCCATATCTTATCGACAGGATAGAGACATGCGATGGCAATCTTGTAAAGACATTCAAGCCGAACACCTACGGTAAGATCATATCTGCATCTGACGCAAGACTTCTGAAGGATCTGATGCTTGGCGTAACATCATATGGTACGGCATCGGATGCATTTGCAGATTGCTCATATACCATAGCCGGAAAGACAGGTACTGCGGAGTTCAACGACAACATGGATTCACATTCGTGGTTTGTTGGATTCTCAAATGTTGATGATCCGGATATAGTCGTATGTGTCATAGTTGAGAATGCAAGCTCAACTGGAGCTTCAGCAAAGTATATTGCCAGACAGCTCTTTGACGCATACTATAATTATGTGAAATAATTGCACAAAATGATGCGTATGCCATTAATACGTGATCAAATTTACTTTAAAAATAATTTGACATATGATATACTGACTTCAAGTTTTAATTACACACCCGGAAGAAACAGGAGGAATTGCAGTGATAGAAGCAACAAGCTGTGGAGGGGTGGTAATCTTCAGAGGAAAAGTATTGTTGTTGTATAAGAACTACAAGAACAAATACGAAGGATGGGTTCTCCCCAAGGGAACTGTTGAAAAGGGCGAGGAGCACGATGAGACCGCCTTGCGAGAAGTGAAAGAGGAGACAGGTGTAAGCGCATCTATAATCAAATACGTGGGAAAGAGCAATTACACTTTTAACACGGCATTTGATGTGGTAAATAAGGATGTTCATTGGTATCTCATGATGTCTGACAGCTATTACAGCAAGCCACAGAGAGAAGAATATTTCGTGGATTCCGGATATTATAAGCAGGCAGAGGATCTTGCAATGCTTCATGTATCTGATGAGTTATCCGGTGTATTAGACAGCGCAAAAAGAAAAGAGCTGATCGTAAGTGGAGGCTATATTGTCAGCAAAATATTCCGGAGGGAATTATTTGCGGATCAGAATCTGCGGTTTCGGAAAAATGTAATTTTGGAAGATGCAGATTTTCTGGTTTATCTTTATAGTA
>OHJB01000948.1_pt1 | contig 12440 bp, 8 predicted proteins | sample 1568431 | NCBI WGS metagenome assembly OHJB01 (sample SAMEA3879594, study PRJEB24766) | human gut metagenome | biome: human-associated habitat; feature: feces | place: USA | collected 1985/1987 | reverse complement strand
ACTCGTGCGGATCTGTCGCGAATGCGGCTTTCCTGTGACGTCGGCGCCCAAGGAGAAAGCTGCGTTCCAAACAGCACCGTCAATGCTTTTGTCAAGTCCCGACATTGACGGGCATTGGCAAAAATTGGGCGGAGACTATATTGCAGATGCCACAGTCTCGCTGATACGTCACGAACACATTGAGCCGCAGAGCATTGCTGCATATCAGGTCTTCGTGGCATCCTGCCAGGAGATGTACCGTATTGGCGCTGCAGTCGAACTGACGCGTCTCTGCTACAAGTTCGAAAAACTATAATCGCTTCCAAACCACGTTTTCAAATATACATCAACAATTATGGCAAAGAATTTCGGAACGACATGGTGGGGAAACCGCTGGTTACAGTCATTGACACATATTGACTATGAAAACAGAATCCCGAGAGGAGCATCTTATGCTCGGTCAGGAGCTGTCAGTGAGGTAAAAGTAACCGGAAACATCATAAAGGCAAAGGTTCACGGAAGGCGAATCAGACCGTATTCGGTGACACTTATTATACCGCCATTCTTTCCTGAAGACATTGAACGCCTTATCGATGGAATTATAGCACGCCCGGAAATAGTATCCAAAATGCTTAAACACGAGCTTGATCCGGCAGTTCTTGACATTGCGTCGGAATGTGGCCTGAAGATATTTCCTGAAAAATGGACGGACTTCAAGATGCAGTGCAACTGTCCGGACTGGGCTGTACCTTGCAAGCATATTGCTGCGGTTATATACATGATGAGCCGCGAAATAGACAACAATCCGTTTGTAGTATTCCAGATCCATAATGTCGATTTGCTGGCGGAATTGAAAGCGCGCAGCGTGGAAGTGGATGCCGCAGCCAAAATGTCAGAAGTTCCTTTGCTTAAGAACATAGTGGGACACAGGGCAGCGAAAGACTTGTCAATCACTCCCCCACAGTTCCACAGAGTAAACTTTTCCGGACTCTCAGACTGGCTTGAAGTCCTGCTGATGCTTCTTCCGCAGAATCCCACTTTCGATGTCACCGGCGATTTCAAAGAAAAATACTCCAATCACATTCGTCGTTTTCAGCAGTACGCGCGTAAGTTCCTAAAAGGAAAGATAGCTGTCGAAAGGCTGTTCAATGCCAATGAAATCAATGAAGATGTTCGTCGGATAACCGAGGATGCAGAGTTCACGCTTGATATGGATTTCTGCCTGAACTGGACGTTGCAGTCGCCGGACAATAACTTGTATGACAATGATTTATTGGCCGAGGTAGCCAGAATCAATCCGGATTTTCTGCCGGATTATTCACCGAGCACGATAGCCCTTCATCAAGGCATATTGACGTCAATCCATCTTTTGGCCAACGGCGACATTAAGCCGCAGACAGTAAAACTGGAGAACAAACTTTTTGCTGTCCGATGGCTGCCTTGCAAGATCGACCCTGAAGTGGGCAATGTGCTCTCAAGTCTTGACAGCCTGATTCCTGACAAAATGATTCGTGTCAATTTCGGGAAAAGAAACAGATATGTATTGAGCAAAGCGGATATATTGGTATCGTTCCTGTTGGGCAAGATGATACCGGAGATTTCGCTGACTTCCCGCACAACATTGACTGGACTATTCTTCGACAATCAGCAGATTGGCTTCGTGCAACCGGGTGAAACCGAAATTCCTGGAAGCATTTGCGCCTGGTTGTCATCCTATAATATACGTCGCTCACGTTACACTCCGGTCCTTATTATCGATGAAGTCAGCGACTTGCTTCTGGGTGACATGTTCGAAATGAACATAGCGGTAGATAACATAGATGAGAACAACTTCGATTCTGTTCCCCTGTCCCTAGTCCTGACAGATGAAAAATATGCGGCATCACGATTGGAAACACTCAAGATGCTTGCCGATTTGGCCGTGATTATTCCGGATGTGAGCGGATATGTGTCAGATAAAGGGTCAATGCCTTTGCGGTATGGTATGGAACAGCTGGGGCCGCTACTTATAAATATAATCCCAGCAGTCCGCCTGCTCGGAGTCAAGGTCTTGATGCCTAAATCATTGGAGTCGCTTGTCAGGCCGAAACCGACATTGAAAATCAAAAAGAAAAACCAGACTTCAGTCACTTCTATAAGACTTTCGGACTTGTTCGACTTTGAATGGGAAGTCGCTCTTGGCGATGATGTGGTGTCTATGGAAGAATTCCGCAAATTATTGGGCAATGCCGGAAAACTTCTGAAATTCAAAGGCACTTATGTCTATATGGATTCTCTCGATTTGGAGAGAGTGAACAATGCGCTTTCAGAGACGGAAAATGTGACTTCAGGACAATTGCTTCAAACGGCATTGCTCGGAAGCTACAAATCTGCACCTGTCACGATTACCGATGAAGCACGCGCTCTCATCAAATTCTTTACTGACGAACGTGAAATTCAAGTTCCAAGTGGAATCAATGCAGAATTAAGGCCATATCAGAAGCGTGGATATTCATGGCTTTACAGGAATATGCGAATTGGTTTCGGCTCTATTCTGGCAGACGATATGGGACTGGGTAAGACCTTGCAGACCATAACATTGATTCAGAAACTCAAAGAAGACGGCCAATTGAAAGAGAAGGGTATTTTGATTGTGGTTCCTACCGGTCTTCTGTCCAATTGGCAGTCTGAAATCACTCGTTTCGCGCCGGATTTGACCTCATTCATCTATCACGGAACGGCTCGCGAAATGCCTAAACATATGCCCGACGTGCTGATCACATCCTATGGCGTGCTTCGTTCTGATACTAAAATCTTTGCCAAGAAACAATGGGCGGTTATGGTCATTGATGAAGCCCAGAATATCAAGAATCCATCTACGGCACAATGCAAGTCCGTCAAGTCCATCCAGGCCGATACACATATAGCGTTGAGCGGAACACCGGTAGAGAACCGTATGAGCGAGTTTTGGAGCATAATGGATTTTGCCAACAACGGCTATCTCGGAAGTCTCAAGTCATTCGGCGAAGAATATGCCAAGCCGATACAGGTGTTCAATGACGAGAACTGCGCAGCGAGGTTCCGAAAGGTGACGGCACCATTTATGATGCGGAGAATGAAGACAGATAAAAGCATTATCAATGATTTGCCGGATAAGATTGTGCTTGACGAATACTCATCGCTTACAGCAAATCAGGCAGCTCTGTATCACAAGACTCTCGAAGCTGCAATGGCGGAAATCGAAAATAAGGATACATCTGACAACAAGGCGCTTTTTGAGCGCCAAGGCCTGATATTGCAGATGATATTGGCATTGAAACAAATATGCAATCATCCTGCACAGTATCTGAAGAACGGGAATTTGCGCCCGGAACTTTCAGGAAAAGTGGAGATGTTGTTGGACCAGATTGAAGCTATCGTTGATGCTGGCGAAAAGGTTCTGATTTTCACCCAGTTCCGTGAAATGGGAGATATGATAGTGAAGTTTGCTGCTCAGCGGCTTGGTACTGCTCCGCTGTTTTATCACGGAGGTTGCTCTGTCAAGCAGCGCAATGATATGGTTTCAATGTTTCAGAACAGCAGGGAACACAAGGTCTTTGTCCTTTCGCTCAAAGCTGCCGGAACCGGACTAAATCTTACTGCCGCCTCACATGTAATCCACTTTGACCTGTGGTGGAATCCTGCTGTGGAAGCACAGGCGACAGATAGAGCATATCGTATCGGCCAAGACAAGAATGTTATTGTGCATCGTTTCATAACGAAGGATACTTTCGAGGAAAAGATCAATGAAATGATACAGCGGAAAAAGCACCTCGCAGAGATGACAGTAGCCACCGGCGAAAACTGGATAGGAAAACTCAGCAACAAGGAACTTTACGAAATTTTCGGATAATTACGCATTGGGCTTATAGCCTTCTAACGAGTGACGACCCTCAAATTCGCACTAACGTTCAGCAAGTTTGACAACTTGCGAAACTTGAATAATAAAAAACCATGTGGTGCCGGGGAACTGCGCTCCGATCGGAATCTCCATCGAGCCGAGAATATGAAAGGCAGTAAACACGGAGCCCTCTGCGTCAGGTTTCTGCGGCGCGGTGTTCTGGAAGAAGGCCGCGCGTACAAACCTTGAAGGCGGGGTGAAATTCCCCGGGAGACCAATCATCGCGCTTCCGCCGCCGAAAGATGACAGGGACATATTTCCAATCGCATGTGGCTCGGTACGGCCAGAATGATGGCGGTAAGAATCGATAAATGATTCATAAATCATGTGGTTAAAATATGTGTAAATGCCAGAGCGCTAACCTGGTATATACCAGTAGGTTCATGAGAAAAGTCTTTCTGACAAACAAATTACTCAATTGCGACTGTCGCCTTCGTATAGACCCTTCCGCTGCGGATGCTGAGTGGCCAAGTGCCGGTCTCGTATGACATCGGGGCGTGTGTCAATGTTAATGTCAATGTCTTACCTTTAGTGGAGCAGGCCAAAGGTGTCCTGTCATTGATAATAACCTCAATGTCCTCCGAAGGCAACTTTATGCTGATTGAATTGGACAGGTCGAAGGCTAGTGTTCCGAGGTCGCTGTCCATTTCCGGCATCTGCCCGCGTTCCAGAGGGCTGCCGAGCAGGAAATAGACATTGGCCCCGACATTCTTTCCGTCAGTTTGAATCCATGAATCGACATATGCCCTGTAAATGAGCGCATCCTCACGGATTGCCTTTTTTCTGGACGGGAATTCCTTGACGTTGTCAGAATCGCAGATGACGTAGCCGTGTCCGGGTATCACAGCGACTTCTGGCGCCATGTTTGTGAAATCCGGCAGACCGATGTCCCCTATTCCGATCTTCTTCCCGCAGTCGAGAATCGGCAGATTATTGCTCTTGAAGTTTCCGGAAGATGTCATATAGACTTTGGAATTGCCCAATGTGGTGCCTCCGTTGTCCTCATCCATCATCTTTATCATTGACGTTCCCTCAGGAAACCGTTCAATCTTGTCTGATTTTCCGCATGACGACATTGTCATCGCGATGACGGAGCCGACGATCGCCCCGAATAATTTATGGTTCTTCATCATGTCATTTTGTTAATAAGTGGCAAATATATGATTTTTTCATTTATTGAGAATAACTTTTTTTTCGTAATATGTTAAATTTGCCTTGAAATTGCTATCTGACATGATTCATGAAAATATGATACACGTAAAAAAGTTCTTGTTGGTTCCGATGATCTCGGGACTCCTGGTCTCATTGATGTCATTTGCTCCAGACCGACATCATCATCGTTCATCTGAAGTCCAGGACTCTTCTGAAGTGACTGTCCAGGATGACAGCATTCTTCCGGTTATCGCTTGGTTCAGCAAGCGGGACACCATGACCTACTGGATACATGACAACCAATGGGAGGTCAACGGGAAAGACACGGTGATGACACTCGGCGCCGCCGCAAAAGTGATGCTTACGGTTACGGATTCCACCAGGAAAGGGTATGACTTGGAATATACTTTCTTGGAATTTGTTTCCGACGATCAAATCAAATCGGAAGCCCAGAATCTTATCGGACAGGTAATGGATATTCTCAATGATGCCACAGTGGGCACGACTATAAGATTCCGTACCGACCAGTGCGGCAAGATTGTCAAATACTACAATCTGAAGGATATCAGAAAACAGGCGAAAGAAGTCCTTACGAAGGCGATCAGTAAAATGCCATATGCGGATTCCCTGCGTGCTGTGGGGCTTAATCCGGATAAATTGATGTCAATGATTGATTCCGACGATCTGGTCGACGGATATACGGAAGAGATAGAACTTCTGTTCAATTATCATGGAGACCAATATAAGATAGGCGAAACGGAAAGCCATGAAGATGCGACGGAAAACGAATACGCCTCTGATACCAAAACTGAAATCTGGCTTGATCCTGACACGTATGAATACGGCATATCCGCAGACGTCTATTCGTATATTCCAAGAGAGGACATAAAGGTGCTGCTCGGAAATCTCATAGAGTATTTCACTGATGACGAGTCCGCAAAGGATGTTCGGAAAGGTCTCGATACCGAATTTGACAGTCAGGTGACTACGGACGGGGTGTACAACTCATATGTCTGCATAAGTTATTTCAATGACGGATGGCCGCAGGAGGTGGTCAGTCAGGACAACATAAGCCTGGGCGACCGTCAGAAACTGAAACAGAAATACATCACGTGGGATTACCGCAGCGTGGGACATTCGGAGTGAGATGACTGACGTAATTCTGATACGAGAATGATGATTATGGTTCTCTATTGATAACCTGGATTTTGTTTTAACCCTTTGTTTAAATCCAGGCATCTTTGTGGTATCGGGAAAACAGTTGTGAACCCGGTGAACTCGTTTTCCAGAGGAGTCCTCTGGTCGTATGCTTTGGTGTATTCGCCAAAGCGGATGAGATCTTGACGTCTCCAACCTTCCCATACCAATTCCAACAGCCGCTCTTTAAGTATATTGCTCAAATTGGCCTTTACATGCGGCATGCCTGCTCTGTCCCTAATTGCATTCAATTCTTTTGAACCATCTTCTCCATTACGGATTTTAGCCTCGGCCTTCATCAATATGGCATCGGCGTATCTGAATAGAACTATATCGTTGTCAACTTGTCTGCCGTCCGAATATGCGGTCCTGTCAACTTCATATTTGCCGGCACGGGCACCTGCTGTCTGCTTATATGGACTGTCACTAAGATTCAGCTTCAATTCCATTGGCATATATACCAATGGCTTTCCGTTGTCCAGATATATCTTCTTGCCGTCAACAAAAACGGTGTCTGCATAGAAGTTTGTCTTGAATCTATTGTCGACATGGTCTGTGCCGTAACCGAAAGCCTTGACGGTTGAGATCGTCGCACATGTTCCATTTTCGGATGAACCGCCATAGGCCCCGCCATGTTTGTAGTGGCGTGAGCGGAAAAGATAGTGGTATTCGTTCAAATATAAGTTCTTGTCCAGTGGTATAGTGAAAATGTTCTCCATGGAGTATTCGTTGTGAACAGCGAAGTTCGAGGCGTAATCGCTTTCCAGCTGATACCCTTCTTTGTCAAGTTGCCCGCAATACCAAATGCAGGTACTCCAAGCGTTCATCTTCTCTCCATTCACATTAAAGAAGATGTCATTGCCATCAAAGCGCTTTCCGTCTGTCCAGTTGTCATCGGTGTATATTTCAGCATTAAGCGCCAGTTTTGCAAGCAAAAAGTTGACTACAGGCCGTGTCACTCGTCCGTAGTAGTCTCCCTCCTTGTTGGAATGTTCGTCAGCAAGCAACGGCGCAACATCCAGCAGTTCATTGAAAATAAAATCGAAGACCTCGCGTCTCTCGCTTTGCGTTACCTGTTCCAATTTCACGTCGTATGATGTAACGATAGGAACACGTCCGAACATATCCATCGCATAGTAGTAGAACAAGGCCCGTACAGCTCTTACCTCTGCCGTGAAATCACGGGCCTGTTCGGCCGAAAGCAGACTCTTGTGGTCATCAATGACGGAAAGCGACTGGTTGGATATGACTATTACCTTGAAGAGATATTTCCATACATTATATAAATTGATATCATTGGCGTTCCAGTTGTGCTGATACATGTTTTCCCACAGGCCGCCATCATACCAGTCTCCTCCACGGATCGGAATCATTGCCTCATCTGTTGTCAACGTATTGTAGTCGTAGATGCCCCTACAGGTTCCCTGAAGTCCTTCGGACTCCTGATTGCTCCCAATGTAGTTGTACAGGGAAGCTACTGCATTTTTGTATATATTATCTGCGTTGTTGTAAATTTCCTCTTGGTCCAGCTGGTCTTTTGGATGTTCATCCAGACAGCTGCAGAAGCAAAGCATCAACGGTACTGCCAATATGTATTCAATAATCTTCTTCATGCTTTTTCCGTATTAAAACTGTATGCTCAACCCCAACGAATATGTGCGGAACAAAGGATAGTTGCGTTTGTCATCAATACCCATAGTACTGTTCACCACGTAGCTGTTTATCATTGGCGTCAAACCTCTGTAGCCCGTAATTGTTCCAAGGTTGCTTACGTTGCCGGATATGCGCAATGAACGTAACGTCTTGCTTTTCAAGGGCACGTCATATCCTAATGTCAAATGCTCAAAGTTCAGATAGTCACCTTTTTCAAGCCAATAGTCGGAGACTCTCTGGTCTACGATGTTCTTCTGAGGTGCATCCTTAAGCACATTGTAGTCCGGGAAGCAAGCCATACTTGTAAATGATAATCCCGTTCCATTGAAGATCTTGTGCCCGAATGCTCCGTTCATCTGTATGGAGACATAGAAATTCTTGTATCTGAAACTGATGTTTGAGCCGAGGATTACCTTTGGCGTGGCTTGTCCTGCGACGTACCGGTCGCCGCCGTCGCTTATGTCGACCTTGCCGTTATGATCCAGATCCTCTATGTCGTAGAAATAACTGCCGTTCTCATTTTTTACGAGTCCCTTGCAATGTGGCAGATAGAAAACGCCAAGTGGTTGTCCGACTATCTGATAAACCACATTGTTGTCGCCGCCGTTCTGTCCCGCTCCGTCCAAGGCCCCGATGGCGGTGACATTCGCCGCGGACATGCTCATTCCTTTGTACTTTCCACTCAGCGAGATTAGTCTGTTGCTTTGAAACGACAGGTTCATATTAACGTTGAGTTCCATGTCTTTCTTTCTTATCGGCTGCCCGGACAGGCCGAATTCCAATCCGCTGTTTGACATGGAACCGATGTTTGCGAGCAATGTGTTGTATGCAAATGGCGGAACCGGAACTTCGTAGGCGTAGAGCATGTCGGTAGTCTTGGAAAAGTAATACTCCGCCGTAAGTATAAGACCGTTGGCAAAGAGTCCCATGTCCGCACCGATGTTGAATGTCGTCTTCGTTTCCCACTTTAAATCGGGATTGTTGTTTCTCACCATGCCAAGTGTTACTGTCGGCGAACTATTGATAGGGACAATGCCGGTCTGCCTTACGGTGTTCATGGTGGTATATGCAGAGATGCCTCCAAGGTTGCCTGCCTGTCCTGCGCCAGTACGGAGTTTGAGCATGGACAGCGGCTTTACATTGATGAGAAAGTTTTCCTTTTTCAAATCCCATGTAAATGATATGGAAGGGAAGAATCCCCATGTGTTGCTGGCGCCTACCATAGACGATCCGTCACCGCGTGCATTCAACGCCAAAGTGTATCTGTCAAGCAGACTATATGTGATGCTCCCCATTAACGAAGCCAGAGATTGGTCTTCATAAGTGCTTTCCGTTCCACCATATGGTCTGACAGCAGCCGCGCCCAGATTGTCGTAATGAAAGTTATTTGTGGGTATGCCCTTGGCATATACCCAGAAAGCCGTCTTTTGCAGCTTGCGGTATTCGCCGCTTACTCCGGCAGAGACCTTATGTGAGCCGAACTGCTTATTGAAATCCAGAGATACATTGCCGAGCCACTCCTCTTTCTTGAACTCGCCACGGTACACGTTGCCTTGTGCCCATACCCATGTCGGGCAGAATTGCCCGTTCTCGGTAGAACCGTAGAGGTAGGAACCGAAGGCGGAGACCCGCCAGTCAGTATTGATATCGTAGCTCAGCTTAATGTGGGCATCAAAGTTCAAATCCTTGGAGTCGTTTTTCTCTTCAAGCACTACTCCTGGCGGGTTGATGTGCGTTGCAGATTCGTTTTTTAGCCAGTTCCCATGTTCGTCAGTTCCGGCAGGGAAAGTCGGATTCTGGCATGCTGCGGAATAGAACAGCATCTGCGTGTCAAAGATATCATGGTTCTTGAACGACGATCCGAATACTCCGAACTCTCCAGTAAGTCTATTGTTGAAGGCTTTCTGGGTCACGTCAACTTTTGCGACAAAAACGCCATAGTCCATCTTCTTGATGATTGTGTTGTGGTCCATCAAGCCGAATGAGGCACGATAGTTTGACTGAGGTGTGCCCCCGCTGAATGCGAGATAGTGATTATTCACAAGTCCTGTGCGGGTGATGACCTTATAAGTGTCCGTGTTGAACCCTCCGTTATTGCAATAGACGCCCAAAGCCTTTGCGGTGGCAACATATTCTGTGGAATTGAGCATTTCCAGATGTTTGTACATCCGCTCGAAACCTACATTTCCTTCATAGGATATCTGAAAACCACGTCCTGTTCCTTTTTTCGTTTTGACTTCAATCACACCTGACGCTCCACGTGAACCGTACATTGCTGTCTCCGTGGCATTCTTCAATATCCGGAAACTCTCGATGTCTGCAGGGTAGATGGTTGAAAGGGTGAGCACGTCAGAAGTGACTCCGTCAATCAGCACCAAGGGATCATTGCCACCGATAATGGATGTCGTACCACGCACCCGCACGCTATTGAGCATAGCCATCCGGTCCAGACCGTTGGATGTCACGTTGACACCGGCTGCCTGACCGCTCAATATGTCAAGGGCGTTATTGACCACTCCTTTGCTGGAGTGATTTCCAACTATCTTTATGATGTCGCTTCCGCTCTCAGTGGAATCTCTCAGTTCTGCAGAAACTTGCTTTTGTGCGTGAGCCATTGAACAGCAGAGAGTCGCAAGGAGAAGTAGTATAAAGTCTATTTTGCTCTTTGCCATTATCTTTTTCTGTTGTTTTGGTTATGGATGCTTTCCGATAAGCAAAGATATGTTTTTATTGCTGAACAACAATAGGTCCGGACACGATAGTTTTTTTTGCAAAGGCTTTTATAAATGAGATTAAGTCCTTAAATTTGTAGAAAATTTACAAAATCGGGGTAATTATGCTGCTTAAAATTGAATTAGAGAACTTTTTCTCCATAAAGAACAGGATATTTCTTGACTTTATAGCGGCTAAGAGCAACAGCAGACAGGCAAGAGATTTATCCTACAATGTCATTGACTGGAATGGGACGAAAGTATTGAAGACCATCGGGCTCTTTGGACCTAATGCGTCCGGAAAATCAAACATCCTCAAAGCAATCAATTTTTGCTGCAGGATGGTTCTTGAGTCTCACCTGAACAATGAAGGTACGGTGTTCAATTTTATGCCGTTCAAATTCGATGGATATGACGCAAAGCCAAGTGAGTTCCTTATCGATTTCGTTTGCTCCGGGGTTGAGTATGAGTATTCTTTTGCATTGACCAGAACCGAAGTGCTTCGGGAGAGCCTGTACTACTATCCCAAGGGAAAGCGGGCAAAAGTATTCACTCGCGACGAGAATGCGGAAGAAGTCTATTCGTTCTCTCCTGGTATAATTGTGAAACCTAAGGATGTTGCAATCAATACCGGGAAAAAGAATCTGTTCCTCAGCAGGGCCAGTTCAATGAACCGTGAATTGCCTCAGGAATTGTACAGATACTTTCTGAATACTTTTCTTCTGGGACTTGTTGATTTGAACAGTGTCTCTGTAGAAGAAAATTTCAATGCATATAAGAAAGTCATATTAAAAGCACTATCCATCTGTGATACTGACATTCGCGACATAAAGGTCAGGCACGAACAAGTTCCGGCGCCAATCATGTCCTCCCCTGCCTCTCCGGAATTGAATTTCAGAATGATCGACATCCTCAGGTTTCAGACGATACACAAAAGGGCTCCGAATGTCGTTTTTGACCTTGACGTCGAGGAGTCCAACGGCACGAGAAAGTTGTTCCAGATTCTTTTGAGGCTTCTTGACGTTGTCAGGAATGGCAAATCTTTGATGATGGATGAGTTTGACATGGGGCTTCATACACGTCTGGCGGATTTTATCATTGACCTTATTCATGCATCTGAAAATTCCCAACTGTTGTTCACGTCGCACAATACGAATCTGATTGACATGAAACGTCTGAGGAAAGATCAGGTCGTATTCGTCAATAAATTGGATGACGGATCGACTGAGGTCTATTCTCTGTATGATTATAAGGATTTCAGAGACAATATGGATGCTGAGAAAGGATACATCCAGGGACGTTTTGATGCGGTTCCGTTTGTAGATTCAACTGTCATGAACTTGAAGCAACTTCTGGAGGACTGATTATGGCAAAGCAACGTACGGCATCTCCGTCACGAACGATGAAGCCTGTGTTCCTGATATTCTGCGAGGGCGAAACGGAGGAGACTTATCTGGATTATCTTAAACAGGCATATCGTTCTCCGATAAGGATTGTCCCCAAAATAGAGGGAGATAGTATTTCGCAGAGATTGATTGATGTCAGGAAGAAGGAATTGAAGCGACAGAACGTGCGCGGAGGTTGAAAAATCTTGACAATCCCTCATCCGGTATTTTCAATTTGATTTTGGCATTGGAAAAAAGCCTGCGATAACGAGGGCTATCAGGCAGATTTTTTGTCTTCGTTTTCCAAATCGACAATTTGAGTGCGAAACGATGTCTCTGGCCGGAATATGATGGGCTATGATGGTATCTTCAGTTTTTCCATATGTTTATGTACTTTTGCGACAAAGAAGCGAAGACATTTACAGCGGATTTTAGGAAGAAACC
>OHJB01000929.1_pt1 | contig 12690 bp, 7 predicted proteins | sample 1568431 | NCBI WGS metagenome assembly OHJB01 (sample SAMEA3879594, study PRJEB24766) | human gut metagenome | biome: human-associated habitat; feature: feces | place: USA | collected 1985/1987 | reverse complement strand
GCGCCGACCGGCGGCTGGCCATCTTTCTCACCGACGAGCTGGCCAAGACCGGCGGCGACGAGGTGCGCCCTGTCGGCACCGTTTATCTGGGCGCTGCCCGGGATGGCGTGGCCTACGTCAAGAAGCTTTTCGTCTCCCGGCCTGACCGTGCGCTGGTGCGCGCCCGGGCCGCACAGGCTGCGCTGGAACTGGCGCTGCGTCTGGCACAGGGCAAAGTCCCTGCCGGGACGCAGGCCCTCACCGCAGCCCAGCAGTCGGACGACGAAGCGCTGGCCGCACTGGATGAGGCGTTCGTCCGGTAAAAATCAAAAATGAGGGGTTGATGGGATTTGGCAGAGGAGACCCGCTGTGTACTGCGCCTGTACGGTGCGCCGCAGGGGCGGCTGGCGGCCGCTGTGGCGCTGTTTGCGCCCCAATGGAGGGCTGAGGCCCAGTGGAAGAGCCGGGGCGCAGAGACGCTGCTGGCTGTCCATGCAGATACGCCTTCTGGGCTGAAGAAAGCGGCCCAGAGCCTGCGCAGCAGCTTCGGTGCAGATGTGTATGGGGCAGGGGATACCAGTCTGGCGGCTGCCGCCGTGCAGGCGCTGGAAGCCCATGATCGTCTGCTGGCCTGCGGCGATGCCGCCGCTGGCGCTCTGCTGGAAGCCCGGCTCGAGAAGGTGTCCGGCGCGGAGAAGGTCTACGACTTCGGCACCATGAGCTACGCCGACGCCAAGACCGGCCCCCAGATCGAAAAGCGTGCCCGGGCCAAGCTCGGCGGGGAAGGGGACAAACCCGACCCTGTCCGTCTGGCCCTCGCCCGGGCGCAGGCGGCCCGCCGCATCGTGGGAACAGAGCTGGCCGTGGCCTGTGCCGAGCGGGAAAGCGACCATGTGCTGGTGCTCAGCACCAAAAAAGGCTGCTGGCTCCGCACCGTCTCCGCCGCAGATAACCCCGGTCTCTGGCTGCTGGATATGGTGCGCCGCGCCGCTGCCGGCCTGCCGCAGGCCGAGGGGACAGGCTTCCTTCCCGCCGGACAGGCCAAACAGAGCAATCCTCCGGGCCGTTCGCAGAGCAAGGACCCCACCCCGAAGAAGAAGCATCCTCTCCGCGTTCTGCTGGCGGTGCTGGTGATCCTGGCGCTGGCGGCGTTCGGTGTGGCATGGTATCTCACGGACGGCGATCTCGCCGCCCTGCCCCAGCGCCTGAAGACCCTGCATCTGCCCGAGTGGGTCACCCTCTGGCAGGCCCATGAGCCGAAGCCCGGTGCAAGACTGATATAAAACACAAAGGGGCCGCTTCCCGGCAGAAATACGGGAAGCGGCCTCTTTTTATACAGCACAAAACCCCGCCGCAATGGGATGCTTCCCAATGCGGCGGGGCATTTGTGTTAAAATACAGTCAAGTGACAGTGCTTAGAGCTGGCTCTGATATTCCTTGCGGTAGCCTTCCAGCTCCTTCTGGTTGCCATAGACGAAGTGGCCGTTTGCGATCTCTTCCCAGACCGGCTTGTCCACGCTGTAGTCGTGGATGGAGGGGTCGTAGACCAGAAGCTTCTTCTTCTTTTCCAGACCCGGGTCGGGGATGGGAACAGCGCTCAGCAGAGCCTTGGTGTAGGGGTGCAGGGGATGGAGGAACAGCTCTTCAGCCTCTGCCAGCTCCACGATGCGGCCCTTGCTGATGACGGCGATGCGGTCGGAGATGAACCGGACGACCGACAGGTCGTGGGCGATGAACAGGTAGGTCAGACCGCGGGACTTCTTCATGCTGTTCAGCAGGTTCAGCACCTGCGCACGGATGGAGACGTCCAGTGCGGAGATGGGCTCGTCGGCCACGATGAACTCCGGCTCCATGACCAGCGCACGGGCGATGCCGATGCGCTGGCGCTGGCCGCCCGAGAACTCATGGGGGAAGCGGGAGGCAAACTCCGGCAGCAGACCGACCTCGTGCAGAGCGTTCATGACCTTTTCGTGCAGGTCATCCTGATCTTTGTACAGGTGGTGGTTCAGCAGACCCTCCGCCACGATGTACTCGACCTTGGCGCGCTCGTTCAGAGAGGCCATGGGGTCCTGAAAGATCATCTGCACCTTGCGGATGACCTCGCGGTCCAGCTCCTTGGGGATCTTGCCGTTGATCTTCTGGCCCTTGAAGAAGATGTCGCCGCCGGAAGTCGGGTTGATGCGGCAGATGGCACGGCCAATGGTGGTCTTGCCGGAGCCGGACTCGCCGACCAGCGAGAAGGTCTCGCCCTTGTAGATGTCAAAATTGACGTGGTCCACGGCCACGAACTTCTTTTTGCCGGAGCCAAAGGTGATCTGAAGGTCTTTCAGCTCAATCAGCTTTTCGCGTTCAGCCATTTAAGTTGGAACCTCCCATCTTTCCCATTTTCTCACGCAGGTTCTGGATGGAGTGCGGGCGTTCCATCTTGGGAGCCCGGGGATCCAGATACCAGGTCTTTGCCGCGTGGGTCTCGGACACCTGGAAGAACGGAGGTTCTGCCACGAAGTCGATGGCCAGCGCGTGCTTGTTGCGGGGCGCAAATGCGTCACCCTTGATCTCATTGAACAGGTTCGGCGGCGTGCCGTCGATGGTGGGCAGAGCCTCGCCCTTGGTGCCCAGCTGAGGCAGAGCCTGCAGCAGAGCCCAGGTGTAGGGGTGCCATGCGTCGTAGAAGATCTCCTCAACGGTGCCGTACTCGACGATCTGGCCGGCGTACATGACGGCCACGCGGTCTGCCACGTTTGCCACAACGCCCAGGTCATGGGTGATGTAGATAACGGACATGCCCAGCTCCTTCTGCAGGTCACGGATGAGCTGCAGGATCTGTGCCTGAATGGTCACGTCCAGAGCGGTGGTGGGCTCGTCACAGATGAGGATCTGCGGACGGCAGGCAGCAGCGATGGCGATGACCACGCGCTGACGCATACCGCCGGAGAACTCATGAGGATACTGCTCGTAGCGGCGCTCCGGGTCGGGGATGCCGACCTTGGCCAGCATCTCGATGGCGGCCTTCTTAGCCTCCGCGCCCTTCAGACCCTGATGGTGCTCGATGCTCTCCTGGATCTGCTTGCCGATTTTCTTCAGCGGGTTCAGGCTGGTCATCGGGTCCTGCATGACCATGGCGATCTTCTTGCCGCGCACGCCCAGCCAGTCCTTCTCGGTGAACTTGGTCATGTCGCGGCCTTCGTACATGATGGAGCCGCCGGTGATCTTACCGTTAACATCCAGCATACCCACGAAGGTCTTGGTGAATACGGACTTGCCCGAGCCGGACTCGCCCACGATGGCCAGCGTCTCGCCGTCATAAAGGTCCAGCGAGCACTTGCGGATCGCGTTCAGCTTCTTGCCGCGCAGGCTAAAGGTGATCTCCACGTCTTTGGCAGAGATGATCGGTTGTCTATCCATTTTTGTGATTTTCTCTCCCATCTGTTAAACGTGGTTGCGCGGGTCAGCAGCATCCGAGAAAGCGTTGCCCATGATATAGAAGGAAATGGAGATGATGGACACGATGGATGCGGGGAAGACCAGCAGGTAAGGATAATCGAGGAAGAAGCCGCGCACCTTGCTCAGGATGAGGCCCAGCGACGGGGTCTCGATGCCCAGACCGATGCCCAGATAGGACAGGGTGGACTCGAGGTTGATGGTGGCGGGGATGCTCAGCGCCATGCGCAGGATGATGACGGAGACCAGATAGGGCAGGATGTTCTTGGTCAGAACGCGCCACAGCGGGGTGCCGAGGCAGCGGGACGCGAGGTTGTACTCGCGGTCACGGAACATGAACACCATGTTGCGGACGCGGCGGGCCATGACCAGCCAGCCGATGGCGATCATCGAGACGGCCATGATGGTGAAGCTCTGGCCGACGACCAGTGCGATCAGGGTCATGTAGATGATGTAAGGCACGTTGTCGATGAGGTTGTACAGCTCGGTGAAGAAGCGGTCCAGCTTACGGACATAGCCCCAGATCAGGCCGATGATGACGCCGAGGATGCTCTCGCCCACGGCGACGATGAGGGCCAGACGGATGGACACCTGCGTGGCGTACCACACCTGACACCAGTAGTCGCGGCCAAGGTTGTCGGTGCCGAACCAGTATTCGCTGTTGGGCTTCCGGAAGGCCAGAGAGGAATCCGTCACCAGCGTCTGATAATCGTACTTGCCGATGGCCAGTGCGATGAAGGAGAAGACCACGAGGAACAGGAACAGGAACAGGCAGACGACAGCAGCCTTGTGCTTGAGGAAGTTCTGGATGACAGAACCCCAGTAGCTGTAGTTGGAGTAGCCGACACGCTCGGCTTCCTCCGGAGAGTAATCGACGAAGTAGAACAGTTCGTCCTGCTTCTTGCCCTCAAAATCAGATGCTTTAGCCATCAGCGTGCGGCCTCCTTTCCGGTCAGAGTAATGCGCGGGTCAACCAGCATCATCAGCACGTCGCCCAGGAAAACACCCACGATGCCCAGTGCAGCGTAAAGGATGACCAGAGTCTGGACGACGTTCAGGTCATAGCGCTGGATGGCGTCGGTCAGCAGGGGACCCATGCCGGGAACGGAGAAGAACCGTTCCATCAGCAGAGAGCCGCCGACCGTTAGCAGGATGGACTGGGGGATATACTGCACCATGGGGACCATGGCGTTGCGCAGCACGTGCTTGAACATGATCTCGCTGGAGCTCAGGCCCTTGACGCGGGCCAGCTTGATATAATCGCGGGTCAGCTCGTCCACCATGTAGCGGCGGGTCCACAGAGCGTAGCCTGCGATAGACGCCAGCGACAAGCAGACGATGGGCAGCACGCTGGACGGGCCGACGTTGCGGGTCGAGTACAGCGTGGGGAAGCCCAGATACTTGGAGCCGAACACCAGCACCAGCGAATAGGAGACCAGAGAGGGCACCGCGTTGACGAAAACGGTGTAGGCCGTGCCGATCCAGTCAAAGACTTTGTCCTTGAAGGCGGTCTGCAGGATGCCCAGCAGGACGCCCACCACCAGCGAGATGCCGGCAGAGATCAGGCCGAGGCGCATGGAGACGCCGAATTTCTTGCCGATCACCTTCACGACGGAAGCGCCATTCTGGATGCGGCGGGAAGTGCCGAAGTCCAGATGGAGCAGGTCGTTGTAGAAGTGCAGCAGCTGGGTGCCGATGGGGTCGGTCAGACCGGCGGCTTCCAGCGCGGCGTATTTCTGCTCTTCGGTAAACTTCATGAGCTGTTCTTCCGTGAAGTAGTAGTCCGTAGGCAGGCAGCGCATCAGCAAAAAGACGATGGTTGCGATCAATAAGATCGTGACGAGCGACTGAGCCAGCCGCTTGACGGTGTATTTTAACATGATAACCAAACCTTTATAAAATAATCATCAGGCTTTGGTTGCTGCATTGAAAGCAGCGGAGAAAGCCTCGTACTCCTCGGTGGTGTAGCCGTCGCCCTGACGGGTCTCCCAGTTGATTGCCTTGTAGTTGCAGGGGCCGTACATGGCGTTGATCTTGGTGTACTCGTTGACGTGGGTCAGGCACCAGAGCACCTCGTACAGGCAGGGGATGCACAGTGCGTTGTTCAGCATGGAAGCCTCAGCCTTTGCGAATGCGGCATAGCGTGCATCGGTATCGGTGACGATAGCCTTTGCCTCGGTGACCAGATCGGTGAACTCCTGGTAATCAGCCAGCAGGTCCTTCTGGTAATCCTTCGGGTCGGCCTCGACGGCTGCGATCCAGGAGGTGGTCTGAGCGTAGTAAGCGTTGTCGTCGCTCAGGACTTCCTGACCCAGGAAGTTGACGGGGTCACCGAAGTCAGCGCCCCAGCCGTTCTGCAGGATGGAGTGCAGCTGGACGTTACGGACTTCCTTATAAATAGAAGAGACGTAGGTGCCGATGTCCAGCACGACGAAGTCATCGCCCAGGCTCTCGGAGAAGCACTGCTTCAGAACGGTGGCGGTATCCAGAGCAGTGGTGTCGCCGCTCTTGATGTAGTGGTGGCAGTGGACGGGGAAGGTGACGCCGATGGCGCTCAGCTCTTCCATGGCCTGCTTCTTCAGGTCAGCGATGTCGCCGCCGTTGTCGCGGAGGCGGATCATGGTCTTGCCGTCGTAAGCCTGACTGTCGAAGCCCATCTCCTTGGCGACCAGAGTGGTGTACTCCTCACCCTTGGTGTTGTAGCAGACACCGGGCATGGTGTAGTAGTCGTTCTCGCACTTCAGGGGGTTGATCTTGTTGGTGCGGGCGTAGTAGTTGGTGAAGTCGATGCCCTTGTAGAAGCACTGACGGAACGCGCGGTTGGAAACAGCCTTGTTCCAGTTCTCGTCCAGATTGCCGTTCTCATCCTTGCGCTGGAAGTTCAGGTGCATCTGGAAGCTGTACTTGGTGGGGCGCTTCTCGCACAGGAACTTGTTGTGCTCGTTGTTGGAATCGGAGGTGATGGTGGTCAGGTTGGACTCGGTCAGGTCGATGTTATCGACTTCGCCGTTCTCGTACAGCTGCAGGCCCATGGACAGGTCGGGGATCATGGTGATGGTGTGATGCTCGAAACGGGTGCAGTCGTCTGCAGCGTAGTAGTTGGGGTTGGGGATGAAGCTCTTGGTGTTCTGCTGGATGTACTCCTCGATGAGGTACGGACCATTGTACCACATGGTGGAGTAATCGCAGGCGCGGAAGCCATCGATGCCCAGCTCATTGATGAGGTCCTCAGAGGCGGGGTAGAAGCTGTTGTAGGCAGCGACAGTGTCGAAGTAGGGGCAGGGGTTCTTGCAGGTGAAGACCAGAGTGTAGTCGTCCGGTGCCTCGACGCCGACACCGGCAGCCAGCATATCCTCGTAGGTCATGTCAGCAGCAGCGTCGCCCTTGTCCTTGGTCAGGTCGTAGTACTCAGCAGCGCCCACGACGGTCTCAGAGGGCATGGAGGTGTTGAAGGCCTCGTTCTTGAGAGCGTTCAGGACCCACTCAAGACCCACGAGGAAGTCCTTGGAGGTCAGGTGAGACTTGACCTCGCCGTTGACGTCGCACCAATCGACATTGTCGCGCAGGTGGAAGGTCCAGACGGTGGAGTCCTCGTTGTGCTCCCAGCTGGATGCGATGGCGGGGACTGCCTTGCCGTAGCAGTCGAAGCTCAGCAGACCGTCCCAGCAGTTGGTGGTGACGTTCAGGTCGGAAGCGGACTGGCTGTACAGGAAGTTCCAAGTCTCCAGCTCACGGTTAGCGGTCTCGAAGGAGACGTAATCGGTGATGGCGTCGGCTGCGGGTGCGGCTGCGCCGGAGGCAGCACCGGAGGTGCTGGCAGCAGTGCTGCTGGAAGAACCACCGCAAGCGGCCAGGATGCTTGCAGCGCCCACGACGCCGGAAGCCTTGAGGAAGCTGCGGCGGCTGATGGAATGAGACTCAAAATTTGCGTTCATTGTGTTTTCCTCCCAATTATTCTTTCGTGTCTCGGCTCTATGGCGCAGGGTACAGTGCCCTGCCGATTTCCCACTCCTACGAGATTATCTGTCCCTCTGTATTACCAGAGAATACAAAAGAGCGCAGAAACAGACCCCTCTGTCTGTGTCTGTGCTCCTCCCGTAAAATCCTTAACACGACATATATTGTACCATCGAAATAAATGGTTGTCAATGGAATGGAAATCGCTTTTTCTTCTAAAAGAAAGGAATACGCCGTACACACATGAAATAAATTTACTTTACCGCAATGAAGAGTGATGAAAATAAGACAAAGCGGCCAAAAAAACAAAACAACAGGAGCTGTTCTCGAGGTGAGAACAGCTCCCGCTGTGTGGGATATAGGCCGGGGACAGGAGATCCCGGCGGGGAAAAATTCAGAAAAAGTTAAGCTTTTGCTGCGTCGAATGCCTTGGCGAACTCCTCGTACTGGGCCGTGGTGTAGGCGTCCTCGCTGGTCTCCCAGTTGACGTACTTGAAGTTGCAGGGGCCGAACATGGCGTTGATCTTGGTGTACTCGTTGACGTGGGTCAGGCACCAGCGGACATCGTAGTAGCAGGGGACGGCCAGCGAGTTGTTGATCATGTAGGCCTCGGCCTTTGCGAAAGCCTCATAGCGGGCGTCGGTGTCGTCCACGATGGCGTTGGCTGCGTTGACCAGGTCGGTGAACTGTTCAAACTCGTCTACCAGCTCCTTCTGATAATCGGCGGGATCCTCCGCCACCAGCTGGATGTTGGAGTAGTTGACGGCGTAGTAGGCGTTGGAGTCGTGCAGGATCTCCTGACCCACAAAGTTGACGGGGTCGCCGAAGTCTGCGCCCCAGCCGTTGATGACGAAGCCGTGGAGCTTGGGGATGCGGACTTCCTTTGCAAGGCTGGAAACGTAGGTGCCGAGGTCCAGCTGGATGAAGTCGTCGCCGAAGCTGTCGGTGAAGCACTGCTTCAGAACAGTGGCGTTGTCCTGAGCCACGGTGTTGCCGGCCACGAAGAAGAAGGGAGCCTTGACCGGGAAGGTGACGCCGATGGCGGTCAGCTCATCCATGGCCTGCTTCTTGAGGGCGGCGATGGAGTCGGCGGTGGACTTGCGCAGGTGGATCATGGTCTCGCCGTCGTACTTCTCGCCGTCGATGCCCAGCTCCTTGGCCACCAGATCAACGTAGTCGGTGCCTTTGGAGTTATAGCAGACGCCCTTCATGGTGTAGTAGTTGTTCTCACACTTGAGGGGGTTGATCTTGTTGAAGCGTGCGTAGTAGGGGATGAGGTTCAGGCCCTCTTGGAAGCAGCGGCGGAACGCCCGGTTGGCCACGGCCTTGTTCCAGTTCTCGTTGGGGGTGCCGTCGGAGTTGAGGCAGTTGAAGTTGAAGTGGAAGTCGTAGGCGTACTTGGTGGGGCGCTTCTCGCAGAGCTGGTCATTGTAGGCGTTGGAGCTGTCGGAGGTGATGGTGGTCAGGGTGCTCTCGCTCAGCTCCAGCTCGTCCAGCTCGCGGTTCTGGTAGAGCTGGAATGCGATGGCCCGATCGGAGATCATGGTCACGGTCAGACGCTCGAAGCGGCTGACGTTGGCAGCATCGTAGTAGTGGGGGTTGGGGATATAGCTCTTGGTGTTGCCCTGGATATACTCCTCGACGATATAGGGGCCGCAGTACCACATGTTGGTGTTGTCGCAGCCACGGAAGGTCTCGATGCCCAGCTCGTCGATCAGCACCTGAGAGGCAGGGTAGAAGCTGGTGTAGGAGGCCACGGTGTCAAAGTAGGGGCAGGGATCTTTGCAGGTGAACACCAGAGTGTAGTCGTCGGGAGCCTCGATGCCCACGCCTGCGTCCAGCATATCCTGATAGTGCAGGTCGGCGGCGGCAGCTCCCATATCCTTGGTCTTCTCGTAGTACTCCTCAGCGCCCACGATGTACAGGGTGGGCATGGAGGTGTTGTTGGCCTCGTTCTTGGAGGCGTTCAGCACCCACTCCAGACCGACCAGAAAATCGGTGGCGGTGATGTGCTCCTTCACCTCGCCGTTGCAGTCCACCCAGTCCACGTCGTCGCGCAGGTGGAAGGTCCAGACGGTGGAGTCCTCGTTGGCCTCCCAGCTGGTGGCGATGGCGGGCACCAGCTTGCCGTAGCAGTCGAAGCTCATCAGGCCGTCCCACAGGTTGGTGACGACGTTGGCATCGCTGAGGGTCTGGCTGTACAGCAGGTTCCAGCTCTCGATCTCACGGTTGGCAGACTCCCAGGAGATATACTCCTTGAGGGGAGTGGCACCGGTAGAGTTGGGGGCTTCCGCGCCGGAAGCGGCCGTGCTGCCGGAGTTGTTGGACTTGCTGCCGCCGCAGGCGGACAGCAGGCCGGCGGCACCCACGACGCCTGCGCCCTTCAGGAAGCTGCGGCGGGTGATGTTGCGGGACTCAAAATCGATGTTCATTGAGATACGCTCCTCCGAGATGTTGTTTTCCTTTTTTCCTATCCTAAATGCAAAAAACGGCGCGCTCCGGGTGCCAAAAACGCACAAAGCGCCCGGGACCGCACCTTTCGTATTCTAACATTGTGGGCAAAAGAAGTCAATGACATACAGCGCTGAAATAGAAACAAAATGGTAACGGATGCTTTTTTCTGAAAAATGACGGCAAAAAAAACGGTAAAGAATGGAAAGAAGTCATACCTTTACAAGATGACGAATGGATACAACGAAAGTTGGAAAACGCAAAGCGGCTATCTTTTTTCATAAAATCATGCTACAATACTACTGAATGAATCCTATATTAAGGAGTACACGGATGAAAAAGCTGGTTTCGATGTATCAAAAATATATGTTCCGCCCCATTCTGTATAAATCTGTCACCCGGGTGTCGGTGGTGGCCGTGCTGATGCTGCTGTGGGACCGCTACGTCAGCGACGGCACGTTTACCATGTGGCAGGCCCCGGCCCTGCTGCTGGGCGTCGTGCTGCTGATGTGGGCGTGGGTGAACTACCTGCGTCTGGACGGTGTGACCATCCATCATCTGGGCGAAGAGTTTAAGGATATGGGCAAAAAGAAGAAGTTCCACTCCACCAAGTCCATCGTGGACTTTGCCGATGAGCGCATCGTCTCCTTCGAGGAGCTGGAACCGGAAGAGCGCACCTATTGCAGTATGCTCTCGAATCTCATCCTGGGCGGGGCGCTGCTCATCATCGGCCTCATCGCAGGCGCAGTGTGAGGGCAGCGGACATGGCAGAAAAAAGCGAAAAACAGCTGGTGGTGGGCATCCTCGCCCATGTGGACTCCGGCAAGACCACTCTCTCCGAAGCGATGCTCTACCGTGCAGGCAGCATCCGCAGGCTGGGCCGGGTGGACAACAAGGATGCCTTCCTCGACACCGACACGCTGGAAAAGGCGCGTGGGATCACCATCTTTTCCAAGCAGGCCCTGCTGAAAACGGGAAGTACGAATATCACCCTGCTGGACACCCCCGGCCATGTGGACTTTTCCACCGAGACGGAGCGCACTTTGCAGGTGCTCGACTACGCAGTGCTGGTCATCAGCGGCACCGACGGTGTCCAGAGCCATACCGAGACGCTCTGGCGTCTGCTGCGGCGGTATCATATCCCGACCTTCGTGTTCATCAATAAAATGGACCTGCCCGGCCCGGGCAAAGAGGCGCTGCTGAGCCAGCTTTCCCACCGTCTGGGCGACGGATTCGTGGATTTCGGCGCAGAGCAGGCCGAACGGGACGAGGCACTGGCCCTCTGCGACGAGCGCCTGATGGAAAAAATGCTGGACGCGGGCAGCCTGACGGCGGAGGACATCATCCCGGCCATCGCCCGGCGGCACGTCTTTCCCTGCTGGTTTGGCGTGGCCCTGCAGAGGGAGAATGCCGGCGGACTGCAGGGTGTGGACGAGCTGCTGGCCGGCCTCGACGAATACACCCGCGCCGCCCCGGCGCTGGAAGCTTTCGGTGCGCGGGTGTTCAAAGTCTCGCAGGATGAGCGGGGCGAGCGGCTGACGTGGCTGCGGGTCACAGGCGGGGAGCTGAAGGTCAAGGCCCAGCTCACCGGCGAAGCGGACGGCGAGCCCTGGGCCGAAAAGGCCAACCAGCTGCGGCTTTACTCCGGCGCAAAATATACGCTGGCAGAGGCCATCGGCCCGGGGCAGGTCTGCGCCGTCACCGGACTGACCCGGGCGAAGCCCGGCACCGGCCTCGGGGCCGAGCGGGACAGTGACCTCCCGGTGCTGGAACCTGTCCTGAGCTATCGGGTGTGTCTGCCCGAGGGCGCGGATGTTCATGCCGCATTGGGCAAGCTCCACCGTCTGGAAGAGGAAGAACCTCAGCTCCATGTCGTCTGGAACGAGACGCTGGGCGAGATACACGTCCAGCTCATGGGCGAGATTCAGCTCGAGGTGCTCAAGAGCCTGCTGGCCGAGCGGTACGGGCTGGACGTGGAGTTCGACTCCGGCGGCATATTATATAAGGAAACGATCACCGAGGCCATCGAGGGCGTGGGCCATTATGAGCCTCTGCGCCACTATGCCGAGGTGCATCTGAAGCTCGAGCCGCTGCCCCGGGGCAGCGGGATGCAGTTTGCCGCCGACTGCCGGGAGGAAGAGCTGGACAAAAACTGGCAGCGCCTCGTGCTGACCCATCTGGAAGAAAAGCAGCACCTCGGCGTCCTCATCGGCGCGCCGCTGACGGATATGAAAATCACCCTCATCGCAGGCCGCGCCCATCTCAAACATACCGAGGGCGGCGACTTCCGGCAGGCCACCTACCGCGCCGTGCGGCAGGGCCTTATGATGGCAAACCAAATCAAAAAGACCCAGCTCCTCGAGCCGTGGTATTCCTTCCGGCTGGAAGTGCCTGCGGAGAATATTGGCCGGGCCATGAGCGACATCCAGCGGATGGAGGGCAGCTTTGACCCGCCCGAGACGGCACCGGACGGCCAGACCGCCGCCCTCACCGGTTTTGCACCGGTGGCCACTATGCGCAGCTACCCTATGGAGGTGGTCAGCTACACCCGGGGCAGGGGACATTTGAGCCTGACACTGGACGGCTACCGCCCCTGTCACAATGCACAGGAGGTCATTGCAGAGAGCGGCTACCAGCCGGAGCATGATCTGGACAACCCCGCAGATTCCGTATTCTGCGCCCATGGTGCTGGCTTTGTGGTGCCGTGGAGCGAGGTGCGCAGCCATATGCACGTGGAAAGCGGCTGGGGCAAGGCAAAGCCCGCCCGCCCGGAGACGCAGGCTGCGCCCCAGCGCCGCGCCATGGCCTACCGCGCTACGCTGGAGGAGGACGCCGAACTGCTCAAAATTTTTGAGCGCACCT
>OHJB01000926.1_pt1 | contig 12767 bp, 9 predicted proteins | sample 1568431 | NCBI WGS metagenome assembly OHJB01 (sample SAMEA3879594, study PRJEB24766) | human gut metagenome | biome: human-associated habitat; feature: feces | place: USA | collected 1985/1987 | reverse complement strand
GCCTGCGCCTCCTTTCTCCTTTGGACTACGGGAAGTATGCCTTGTATATCTTCCGGCCTGTAGTAGATTTTGTGACAGATCCGGCTGTATGCCAGCGTACCGTTGTCTCGGAGGGTCTGCAAGGTCCGGGGAGTTACATCAAGCAGGATACAGGCCTCCTGGTTGTCCATCCATTCCCCCATTCTCTTTTCACGGTGCTTTTCACAGAGGTCATCCGTAATTTGTGCCGCATCCTCCAGACTTTTCAGCATCCTTTCAAAGACACGCGCTTCGATAGTGACGATTTCCATAAGCGTATTCATTTGGTTCGGAACAAAAATATGAAGGGGGACCGCTCCGTTCCAAATCTTTGTCCTCAGATGGCATCAAATTTCATCAGATGTCAGCTGCCATATGACGGAGGTTTGCCTCCCATTGCAATCCGGGCAAGACAAGAGCTTGCCCGACGGTAAATAAAGCGGAACCGGAGAAAAAGACAAAACGGACATGGCAAAGGTAAAGAGTATATACAATAAGACGAAAACCATGCAGAACAGAGGGAACTGAAGCCCCTGTTTTTTCATGAGATACGGATATTTCGAAAGCAGGCAGGTCGGGGAACTTGAAATGCCCTGGGGATGGTTGGGGTTCTGGCAAAGAAAGAGGCTTCTTGTCACATCATGTATTTATATGTATAATATGCAACGTCCATGCGTCACATCGGTCACAGTTAGCCCCTATAATCTTCCATCAAATCAAATCCGTTGTCCGGGTGTTTGTTTCCATAAGTATTTTCCACGACGCCAGTCGCAAGGAAAATACTTATGGAAAGCGAAGCCGGAACACCCGTGACAACAAGGATTTGATTTACCTTTGATTATAGGGGAAACTGTTCTGTTTTCAATCGGTTTATTTTAAGGATTGAGTGAACTATATATATTCATCATGTTTTGCATTAAGTCAAAAGAATATGGAATATTTCTGGAAAAATCAATTAGAAACGAATAAATGAAGATATTGTAATTGGCATTCAATGACTTATGAGGAAAACCGATGAAGACTTCTCCAATGCCAAAGTGCAGAGAAACGAAAGGTAACGAGGGCGAACGGTTGCCAAATCATTACCCGGTAATCAGGTTAATTAATTGAGAGTCGGAGATTGTTTCTACTACCTGCCTCATTTTGCGTAGCAATGTATAACTTGCTGATAACTAATTTTGTAACAAAAACAAATAGGACTATGCGAAGTACATTCAAAGTGCTGTTTTACGTGAACGGCACTAAGGAGAAAAACGGTCTTGTTCCGATTATGGGACGGGTGACAATCAACGGTTCCGTAGCCCAATTCAGTTGCAAGCAGACCATTGCCAAAGAGCTTTGGAACGCCAAGGGCAACCGGGCAAAAGGAAAGAGCAGGGAAGCGCGGGACATTAATCTCGCCCTGGACAACATTAAGGCCCAAATCATCAAGCATTATCAGCGTCTTTCAGACAGGGAAGCGTTCGTTACGGCTGAAATGGTACGCAATGCCTTTCAGGGGCTCGGTACGGAATACGAAACACTTCTCGGTGCGTTCGATAAGGACAACGAGAGTTTCAGGAAGCGTATCGGTATAGACCGGGCGGAAGGCTCGTATCGGGTGCGGGTAAGGGCAAGAAACCATCTGGCGGCATTCATAAAGAAATGCTACAGGCGGAGTGACATTTCCATGCTTGAGCTTACCCCTGACTTCATCAAGGAGTACGAGATCTATCTTTCCACTGATGCGGGGCTTCATAACGCCAGTGTATGGTCAAACTGCATGTGGCTGAAAACAATTGTGGCGAAAGCCCATTACAACGGATTGACACCGAGAAACCCGTTTGCACAATATTGCGTCAACCAGAACGTCAAGGAACGGGAATACCTGACCGAGGATGAGATCAAGACGGTAATGGCTCACGAGTTTTCAAACAGGAAGCTGGCTTATATCTGGGATTTGTTTGTCTTTGCCAGCTTCACCGCCCTGTCTTTTGTGGATATAAAGGAACTGACCACCGATGACATTGCGGAAGTGAACGGTGAGAAATGGATACTGTCCAAGCGTCACAAGACGAAAGTGAATTTCCAGGTTAAACTGCTGGATATTCCCTTGCAGATTATCAAGCGTTATGAGGGGTTCCAGGAGAACGGGGTCGTGTTTCCCGACCTGAATTACTGGTCAATCTGCAAGTCGTTGAAGCAGATGATAAGGGAGTGCGGGATTACCAAGAACATATCGTTCTATGTGAGCCGTCATGGATTCGCAACGCTGGCTTTAAGCAAGGGGCCCCATCGAAAGTGTGAGCCGGGTTCTGGGACATACGAACATAGTTACTACGCAGAAGTACTGTAAGATCACCACCGAGAAAATTGACAAGGATCTGACGATGTTCGGCGACTGTCTTAACCGGTCGTTCCATGAAATTTCAATAACGATGTGACGGAAAGGGCGGATATGACTATCGTTGAAAACGGATGTGTGAAATTCCAAACTGTAAAGTATGGATGCCTTATCTTATCTGATTATAAATACTTATGTACCAATATAAAAAATGCAGGAAATGTTATTGCGCTTCCTGCATTTTTTCATATTTTTGCATTTGAAGAGAGAAAACTCTCTCTCTAGGACATTTTAGAATTTGAAGAAGCGTTATGCTTATCTTGTAGACTGGAAACCTGAGAAATTTCAAAGTACGACAAGGATAGCATAGTGGTTCTCACGCTATAGCGTGGGCTGCTATAACCATATCTGTCGTAAAGGTTTTCTCAGGACCTCCAGTTTAAGACGTGGCATGCAGTTCCACGCTTGAACCGAAATATAAAACATACCACATTGATTATCAGCAATACATCAACTAAAACTTTATGAAATGATACCATAAAGTTCCCGTTGTTTTTTATTTTCCCAAAAGGCATATTTCTATAGCAGAATTTCGATTCTTTGTCGGTAAGTCAAAAAATAATAGAGTTACCGATAAGAAATGTGAGCATTATTAAAAGAAACGACCTTCATTAATGAACATTCCCAAACATGATTTTTCGTTCCTAACGAATAAATTACTTAGCAATTCACCGTTTATTTGAATCATTTTTATATCTTTGCATTTGAAAAATCATCAAAATTTCAAAGGTATAATGACGAATGAATATTCCATGGATGGCGCAACTCTTAGACAGCGTATAGAAGCTATGCCTGAAGATTGCATTTTGTTTCGCTCAGATTTCCCAGAATACCACACGGAATTTGTGGGGAGTGTTTTGTCTGAGTTGACAACTGAAGGCATGCTTGTTAAAATTGCACATGGAATATATGCCAAGCCAAGAAATAGTCGATTCGGTGTTGTGCTTCCTTCGGTTGATAAGGTAGTACAGGCAATTGCAGTTCGAGATAACGCTGAGGTGTTGCCATCAGGTATGACAGCTCTGAATGCATTAGGACTATCGACTCAAGTACCGATGAATTACACATACCTTACTACAGGAAGCGAACGAACAATAAACTTATCCAATAGAAAAGTAGTATTAAAACGAGGCGTACCAAAGAATTTCTGTTACGGTACTCGTCTCATCTCTTTACTTGTTCAGGCTCTGAAAGCTCTGAAAAAAGAGAATGTAGGAGAAATTGAATTGAATGTCATCCGACAATTGGTGTCAAAAGAAACTGACAAGGAGACCCTTGTTAAAGATGTAGATATGATGCCTGCGTGGATGAAACGAATTATAAAACCAATGCTAACCGCTTAAAATAGATTTATAATATGGGAAAACTGTGGTTAAATAATGAAATAGTAGACCGTTTGGCAATGTTACAGCAAACGGAAGCAGGACATCCTGGTGTTAATCAGGTAGCTATTGAAAAGGACTGGTGGGTGACTGTTACGCTGAAGGCATTATTCCAAACAGATTGCCGTGATTCTTTAATCTTCAAAGGCGGAACATCGTTGTCAAAAGGTTTTAATATCATAGAGCGTTTTTCTGAAGATATTGATTTGGCAATCAGCCATTCATTCTTTGGTATTGAGAAGACTGATAAAAGTCAGCGTGAGAAATTACGCAAAATATCACGAGCGTATATCCATGAGACTCTTTCTGCTCAATTAGATGCCAACTTGAAAGAAGTAGGAGTTTCTGGTTACACTATAGAAAATGTATCTCAGGTACAAGATAAAGAAGGGAAATGGCGACCGATAGATTCAGATAAAGATCCTACGGTAATTCTATTACACTATCCGTCAATTCTTGAGGATACGATAAATTATATTCCTCCACGTGTAAAGATTGAAATTAGTTGTCTTTCAATGGATGAACCTACGGAATTACGACAAATCCGTTCTCTAATAGGTGAAAGTTTTGATGGCGAAGATACCGATGCAGATAGTTTGGCCAGAACAGTGGTTCCTACTCGCACGTTCCTTGAGAAACTATTTCTTTTGGCAGAAGAGTTCCAAAAGGAAAAACCACGGAGCGTCCGAATGTCTCGCCATCTTTATGATTTGGCAAAACTGATGGATACAGAATATGGAGTAGAGGCCTTATCAAATAGAACACTATATGATGCCATTGTTGAGCATCGTAAGGCTTATTATGCATTGAAGTATGTCAACTATGATTTACATGCACCATCTACCATCAACTTTACCATACCGGAATCGGTTATTGGTGCATGGCAAGATGACTATACTGATATGAAACGCTTCTTCATTTATGGTGAATCTTTGGAGTTTGAAGCACTTATGCAGAAAATGAAAGAGTTGCAAGAAAGAGTGAAGATTTTGTAAACAGCCTAACCATCGAACAATTTTGTGCCAAATAGCTAAAAATATAAAAATCAAACTTGTTGATAAAATGCCTAACGCTGTCCAGAAGATGGAATTTGCATTGTTCTAGTCGGATGTTTGAAACGATAAAATCATAGACAGATAAACTAAAATAGTCATAATATAAAAATATTCAAATATGGATCAAGTAGCATTAAAAAGTATTGAAGACGCTGTTTTTCAGTTTGATATCAAAAGATATATTGACAATACCACAAAAACAGATGAGGAGATTAACGAGAAATACCTAAAGGGCGAAGTGCGTATTGTAACAGAACAAGCTAGATATCCATTGAGTACAATAAAAGATATGTTCAATGGAAAAGACTACATCCTAAATCCAGATTTCCAAAGAAGGCTTAGATGGGATCGTATTAAACAGTCTAAATTGATAGAGTCTTTTATTATAAATGTTCCTATTCCTCCAATTTTTTTGTATGAAAAGGATTATTCTGTATATGAAGTAATGGATGGACTTCAGCGAATCACCGCGATAAAAGAGTTTTATGAAGATAAATACGCATTGGAAGGTTTGGAAATATGGCCAGAACTTAATAGCAAAAAATATTCATCACTCCCAGAACAAGTACGCAAAGGTATTGACAGAAGATATATTTCATCAATTATTCTCTTAAAGGAAACGGCAAAAGATTCAGAAGCTGCCAAGGCTCTGAAACAATTAGTATTTTCGCGCATAAACAGTGGTGGAGCAAAATTAGAGGATCAAGAGTAACGCTTTATACCCAGGCCCATTCAATGACCTTACTATTGAATTGGCTCGAAATCAAACTTTTTGTGATATTTTTGACATTCCTTTACCAATAGAAACAGAAAATTTAAGTGAAGATATGATAAGTGCAGATTTAAGGGAAAATTCAAAATACAGAACTATGAAAGATGTTGAAACTGTATTAAGGTTTTTTGCTATGCTTAAAATAAATTTCTGGGAAAGTATAACTCTGTCTAAATATTTAGACTTATTCTTGGAACGTGCAAATAAGCTGCCAGAAGATGCTGTTGCATATTATAAAAATCTATTTGAGCGTACCATACAGTTAGCATATGATATATATGGCGATAAAACATTCTGTATGTGGAAAAAGAATAGTAAAGGAGATATATTTCGTTGGACCAAACGAGCAACGACTGTCTTATATGATCCCTTAATGGTCGTATTATCGGAGAATATTGATAAAAGTGAGCGCTTGGTTTCTTTGAAAGATGATATTGTCAATGGAACAAAGGAACTATTTGAAAAAAATGATGAGTTATTAAATGGCCGTAATACTTCATCCTCTAATGTAAAAGAACGTATACGAATATTTAGAGAATATTTTAATTCTTTATAAGGTTATGATGGTCAGTGCTATTGCTATGTTACAAAAAAGATTGGATAGTATCAATACCCATATAAAAGTCTTAAAAAGAATAGAGAATATCACAAAACAACAAATTGAGAACGATGACTTTAAGTATATCCAATCCAAGCAAACAGATGAAAAAACATTTAACTATCAAGCAAATATAATATCATTATATGGAAGTTTAGAATTTTTTATTGAAGAGGTATTTAAAGAGTACATTGAACATTTGAGACATATTATACCACAATACAATTCATTGAATAAAAAAATAAAAGACAATTATTTTGACAATGTTGCGAAATTACATAGTAAGCTCCATTATGCTAAATTTTCACATATAACAGAATTGAAAATTGTGCAAAATTTGGAAAAAGTTATTGTACAAGATAATAATGAAATTTTAGCTGAACCTTTTTTGGGTAATGGGGGCAACTATAAGCATAGCATAATTTGTGAATTAATGAGTTCTGTTGGAATAGATAATGTTGATTGTAATATCATCCAATTAAGTCCTTTGTCTGATTTATTATTGGAGTTAACTCCTGATAAAGAGCAGCAACGAAAAATGGTTGCAATGCGTCTTGAAGAGTTGGTCAATAGACGTAATGAAGTAGCACATGGGGCAATATCTGATGATATTATTAATATTGATAGTTTTGAGGATATGCTTAAATTCATAACTGTTTATTGTGAATCTCTTAACAAGCTATTAGCGTATGAATTATTAGCATATAAGTGGGAACAAGTCCCATCAACAACTTATACTCCGAGTAATGTTTATGGCAATGCAATTGCAGAACTTAAAGTAAAGAATATTCACTTAAATATCGGCAAGAAATTATTAATCAAAAAACAAGACTATCCAGAGTATATTGAGACAGAAATAATAGGACTTCATATCAAAAATAATACGACAGGAGATATAGAAGAGAAGGATAGCATTGATATAAATGATGAAGAATATCTAATCTCCGTAAAGGTATCAGACAAATTAAAGATTAATAGGGAATTGAAATTTATTTAGATAATGATTAATACATAGTAATAGCCTGCGGGATGCAGACTATTACTATGCTTAGATGCTTTGTTCGATGATTTTTATTTCAGCATTGGTTAGTCCATATATACCATAAACGATAGTATCAATTTGTCGTTCTAACGATGATGTATCATGATTAGGATTAGTCTTTTTAAGAGCAATAATCTCATCAACTATTTTGACAATTGAATTTTGGATATCAGAAGAGGTCTTTTTAATCGGGATTTCTGACAAAGGCTTTTGATATAATTCCAATGTCTCGCCCTTACGTTTCCCTTTGTGATATAACCATATATAGTACAATTTTGAGTTAAGAAGCCCCAATATGTATTTTATATGGTAATCCTTATTAGGTTTTGTAATATAATATACATCGGCACTTGCGTACCAGTCGCATTCATTATAACCAAATGTATTGGTTTTACTCCTTTGTGGGCATACGATTTTAGCGCACGTAAAAATATGAGGATGCGCAGTTCCCCTTCTTAATTGATGCCAATACTCGGTCTTTTCATTGTTTATCTCTCGAATCCTTGTTAAAATAGGTTGATATATCGAAAGACAAGATTTTATAATTCCTTGTTCACTTAAAGGAGTGTCAGATGACGAAAATATCAACTTCTTGTTGGTTGCTTCATTAGTGCAATAACGGCTTATATCTGAATTTTTATAAAAGTCTTTATAGAATGGATAATTCTGAACTAATTGAATAGTATCGCTATCTCTAAAATAACTACAATCCAACACGAACACTCCGTCATCTTTGTGTATATCATTACATTGGATATAGTCAGCATCGGCATATTTCATATTGTGGTTGGTGATACTATCACAGCCTCCCATAATGCCAGCATTAACTTCTGCAATATTACCTAAAGTATTATTCCCTAACTGAATTTTATCCAGCAATGATGATAGCGGATTATCTCCACTACTATTTTGTAAACGAATATAATTCTCCTCTCCATCGTATAAATCTTCTTGTACAATATTGGCATAGGTAGTATCTTCATCTATATGGCTAATTATAGAAGTAAACATTAGGGGATTTAATGCACCCTTTTTGTGAACATCTATAACTTGGCATTTACAATCATCTTTCCCTTTAGAGAAGGAACTAATCATATTATGCTGTCCGGGAGCATTCTCAAAAAGACGCAGTTCTCCAAGATTAAACAAGGTTTTGATGTTCATTCTATCTTTAATATCTGCTCGAAGTCTTCTTGCTCCTAATGCTGTTGGATAATAGTTCGTTGTAATAAATGTTGCTACACCGTGTGGAGATAACATATTGAATGGAAGACATTGCCAAATTGCAGGCCGATGTGGAGAAGACACAAGAGGGCAGGAACACCATCCTCTCGTGGTTCGGCAAAGGCGACCTTGCCAAAGCGAAAAAGGAACTCTCGGACAAGGACGAAGAGATTGCCGGACTCAACAAGCGGCTCAAGGAACTTCAGGCAGAAAAGGCGCGGTTGCAAGAGCGGCACAAGCTGGAAATCGGGAAACTGCGGGACGGTTATCAGAAAGAGATAGAGGCAGCCATCCGCAAGGTGGAAGCTGCCGAGCGGCAGTCAAAGGAGAAAGATACCGTCATAGAAAGGCAACAGAAACAGATAGACTTACTTGACCGTAAGGCAAACCCTCATCGTTACAGTCGCTTCATATCTGGACACGTGTCGGAGAAGAACTCTATGAGGACACCAAGTTCCAGATAGACTATGATGTGGCCCAAAAGCATTTCAACGGGCAGATTACGGACGAGGAATTTGTCAATGCCGTATTTGAGTCGCAGGAGCAAGTAAATGGGAAGCAGGCCGAGCTGTTGGGTGCGGTTTTCGCCCTTGCCATTGGCAGTCCGGCACAGACTCATGTCGGTACTGGTTCTGGCGGCTCATCCTCTAACCTCTCGTGGGGTGAACAGAAAAACAAACGTACGAATAAAAGATAAGACTATCAGAATATCATGGTAAGAGACAAGCACGATTTTCGGAAAAGATAAAATCTAATGGACGCTATATTCGTGTTAAAAGACATAAAGTGCAATTTTGAAAGAAACAGTTGTGTTAGTACAAAATAATTTTTGTACCTTCGTGTCCAAAATATGACAATTCACATTAAGGAAATATGGAAGGTAAAAGAAATAAAATTAGTATAGAACAAGCAAATCCATTTACGGGATTTGACAATGTTGTTAATTCAATTAGCGATATAAAAACCATCTGTACTAATATTGAATTCAAATCTGAAGCTGGACTTATTGTCTCCCTTCCTAACAATGAAACAAGTTTATTGGCTGATTCCACTCCAGAAGAGCTTCTTAAATTTGATACTGGCTCTTCAATTGATGTTCATTATGATCCTGACGGAATAGTATGCAAAGACAACGGTCAATACGACATATACAAGAATATTATTTCAAAAACAAATAGTGGAAATATCTATAGTGCCCAAATCATTGACAAGTTAAAACATGGACTTCTAGTTACTATTAATGGATTACAGTGTTTTTTACCAGAAGGACAAATTGGGTTAGAAAAAGGGAATTATTCCCAAACCTATATCAATGCGATTGATGTCAAACTTATCAGTATAAAACTTAAAGAAAAAGAAGGAAATAGATTTCTTCCTATTGTTTCGCATAAAATTATTGAAGATGAAAAGAATGCAATTGAAGCACAGGATAAACTGCGAAACATAAAAATTGGCTCCATTATTCAAGGAACTGTGAAAAATATTACAAGCTATGGAGTATTTGTAACTCTTTTTCCTACTATCGAAGGTCTTATTCATATAACAGACCTATCCTGGAAAAGAGTATCGGATCCTTCTGAAATTCTATCTATTGGACAAAATATAAATGTTATTATCCTTGACATAAAGCAAATGAACGATGGCAAAACCCAAATCAGTCTTGGCTTGAAGCAATTAACACAGAGACCATGGGAGTTACTTGATAAAAATTCCAAGAAAGGAGACGTAGTTTCTGGCTCAATATGTAACATCACCGATTATGGTATTTTCATAATGCTTTCTTCTGGGGTACAAGGACTAGTTCACAGAACAGAACTATCATGGAATCCCAAAATCACATCCAAAGACTTTCATAAAGGACAAATTGTAACCGCCAAAATCATCAATATAGATTGGGAAAAAGAAAAGCTTCTGTTAAGTATCAAACAGATGCAGGCTGACCCATGGGAAGATATTGAGGGTAAAATCGCTGTAGGTGATGTCGTAAGAACAACAATTTCTAACTTTACGAATTGGGGAATATTCGTGACAATTGTCAATGGTATTGAAGGGTTAATTCATTTATCCGAACTTTCTTGGACTGAAAAGATTAAAAAGCCCCAAGATCACTATACATTAGGAGAAGAACTGAAAGCTATAATAATCTCAATAGACAAGAATAAAAAAAAGATTGAGTTAAGCCACAAACAAATTCAGCCAAATCCTTGGCAAAAATACTCCGTTGGCCAGCATGTAAATGCAATCATTCTTGAGATTGAGAAACATGGTATTCAGTTAAAGTTAGAAGATGATAATTTACCAGCAATTATACCTGCAAGATTGGTGTATAGGGATTATAACTTTGAAGAAAATAGCAAATTAGAATGCATTATACAAGAGATTGACGAAAACAAAAGAAGAATAATCTTAGCAATTGCATAAAATGGGATTCGATACAAATCTACAGAAAGAGATATGGTTAAAGCATATTGAGGTGCAGGAGCGAGTTCTTCAACTAAACTCAGTACCTATTGCTATCGAGCCAGAAACCATACTGATATCCGGACAACGGTTAAAGCTTAGAGTGTGTCAAACAGATGAGCTAGATACCAAAATAGACAGAGTAAAATCTTTCTTTGGTGTCAGTGACGATGCCATTGACAACAACAATGATACCATCGTCTGTGATGCACGCTTTAATCCTGACCCATATGATATCTCTCAATTAGCGGAAGATTGCCAGAAGCACTATATCCAACTATCAAGAAACCCAATTATTGAGGGAGTTATTCGCTCGCAGAAATCAACTTTTACAAAATGCGTCAAAATATTAAAAAAACACGGAGACAAATATGCTGTTGATAGCAACAGACGACTCCAGGTCACTGTGGATACTCTTCGAAAACTGGATAATGATGCCGATTTTCCTTGTGACATTCTTCCAAAGATCGCCAGTGGAATATTCAGCATCTCACCAACGCCTGTTTATTTCATTCGTAAGTGGTTGTCCATTGAATGCCACCATCTTCTCAAATACGAGAATGTCAAGATTGAAGGTGTCGAGGAACGTAGATTAAGACGAGTATTGACTATACATGATAATTATTTCAGTGAATCAGCACTACAGAGGCTCAATGAACTTTGGGGATTAAGATTATTCTCTTTTGATGTAATAATCGAGGTTTCAAAAGACATCATGAAGAACTACGATTTTAAGAAATCGTTATACGACTTCCCTGAGTCAAAGAACGGAATCTTTCATTATCACTTCAATGCCAAGTCCAATGACAACAGTGGAAATCTGTCCATAATCAAAAGGAAATGGCAGGTAGATTTACTGAAAGATATATGCACTTCTGAGTTCGGAGAAAACAACTACCAATTTCATGTAGATTACAACTATCTATATGATTCTAAGTTATATCATCAAAATATTGATGGCATAAATCTTTATGATTTCTTCCAAGATTTAAAAGACAATATTTCAGAAGAAGGTATTTCCATCAGTGAATCAAAGCAGTCAATTGGCGTAGATTTTGACTGGAGGATTACTACCCCTGAGCAACTACGTATTGAACTAAGCAATAAATATGATGACTTAGAGATGTCAATTTTTGCCGACCATAGATGCAATGTAGAAATAAATGACAAGAATGCAGAATGGGGAAAGATAGAAATGTTTCTAAAGGAAAATTTCTCATCTTTAAAGACTTACATAAGTCCAAAAGATGGGTCAATGCACTTTGTTCAAGAGTATCGCACACAAGAACAAGCGTCTCAATTCCATATTTCGTTATCATCATCATTAAATCAATTAAGAGAGTTGGGCTGCGAATTTGAAATACATCAAAATCCTGTAGGAAAGAAAAAATACCTGTTGCATATTGATCGGAATAAAATTGCCGAAAACAAAGAAAATGTGGTAAATACTCTTCGTGGAGCAGAATTCACAGTAAATGATCATTCTATAGGCAAATTGTTTAAAGTCATTTTTCCTGAACTATTATTCGATATTTCTTCTGCAGACTATAATTTTAGTGAAAAAGGAGCTCTTTCATTCAGCCATATTACTCCGAACCTAGAAGGGGATCTGGAAAAAATCAAACGACTGAAAGACGCTTTCGATAACATTTCAACAGGAAAAGGCGTTAAGAATTCCAACATCAGCCAATTCATCTTTGATGCGATAAAAGCAGCTCCGACCGAAGATATCGAATTCTACACTAACGAATCGAGCAACTTTTACAAAGATATCAAACGTAATTTGCTAAACAAGCACATTAATCCTTCTCAGCTAGATGCAATCATCAAATG
>OHJB01000925.1_pt1 | contig 12769 bp, 12 predicted proteins | sample 1568431 | NCBI WGS metagenome assembly OHJB01 (sample SAMEA3879594, study PRJEB24766) | human gut metagenome | biome: human-associated habitat; feature: feces | place: USA | collected 1985/1987 | reverse complement strand
TTAAATAAATAAAACAATTTATATTGTTGCTAATTGGAGCGGTCGCATTTGAGACAGCTCCAATTAAATTCTTCTACTTTCTCTACCTGAAAAAAGTAGCCGATTTGTGTGTGTCGGGAAGAATGGTTAATTTTGCCAAAAGTGTAAAAGAAATTGTATTGATAATATACGCCCCCCTAATGGGGCACGAGGAACGAGTGCCCCTCTGTTCAAATTTTTAGATTATGAGTATAGATTTTAGTAAGGTTGATTTGAATAATTTTGATTTTGATACTCTTCCTGCGGATGAGTACCGGGAGTTCCTTCAGGCTTGGTCGGATTATCATGGTCGGATGAACCGTGTTTCTGTGGATGTGTTGGAGCAGGAGTTTGAGCGTAAATCCGAATATCTTCAGTGTGGGGAACACTATGAGTTGTCTGAGCTTTATCCTGATGAGTTTGTTGAGTTGTTGTTTGAGAGGAGAGCTTTTGAACAGGGAGAGGGAATAATACCCTTTGAGGAAGTACAGAGTTATGAATACCGGTTGTGGCTTGACCAGAAGGTTCGGAACAAGGCTTTGAGGTCAGAGTCCCCCTCTTCAGATAAAGATCAGTCAGATAAGATTGATTACAGTGGTTATCGTATGTGGAGATATAACCCCGTGGTGTTCTACAAGGATGGGAAGAAGAACAGGCATCGGTTGTTGCTGAAGGATGATGGTGAGAGCCTGAGTTTCCTCAATGGGCGTGACTTTGCAATATTGTCTCCGGTGACTTATGTAGGACGTACCAACTCTTACAGGAACGCTCGGTTTCTTTATGCCTTTGCTATAGATCTTGACGGTGTGAGTATGCACGAGGTTCGGATGTTGTTGCGTGGTATGACAACAGGGGTTTATCCTGTCGCTAACATCATAGTCAATTCGGGGCATGGAATTCATGTGTATTATTTGTTGAAGCGACCGATTGAAATGTTCGCCACTCGCCTTGATGCGTTGAACAAGATGAAACGTGGTTTGACAAAGATTGTGTGGCTTGTATCAAAACTTGGTGCGGAGCGAGCTCAGGTTCAGAGCGTGGTACAGGGCTTCCGTGTGCCGGGAACCAAGACAAAGTTCGGCAAACCTATCCGGGCATTCTGGAACCGTTCCGCGCCCATGCACACGCCGGAGGAACTGAATAGCTTTTTAGGGCGTGCTTTTGGTTTGTCTGATGAAGAACTCGGACAGTTGACAGATAAGACTCCGCATAATCCGTCCCGTGTGACGCTGAAAGAGGCGCAGGAACGATGGCCGGAGTGGTATGCCTCCCGAGTCATCGGACGCAGGAGAGTGGGCAAGAAGTGGCAACTCAATCGTGGATTATATGATTGGTGGCTGAATATCCTTAAAGACGGTCAGCAGGTGGAAGTGCATCACCGGTACTGGTGCATTCTTACATTGGTGGTCTATGCCGTTAAATGCGGTGTGCCTCGCGATGAAGTTCTTGCTGATGCCCTATCCTTGGTTCCGACTTTTGACCGCAAGACAGAGACTGTGGATAATCCCTTTACGGAGGATGATGTAAACGATGCCATGAGAGCGTATGACGAGGAATATAACAAGTGGCCGCTTAGGGTTATTGAGACAACCACAGGTATAAAAGTAGAAAGAAATAGACGTAATGGACGAGAGCAGAATGTCCATTTACGAAGAATTAGAATGCTTCAAGAAGTAGATTATCCTGATGGCACATGGCGTAAAGGGAATGGACGAAAGATTGCAACTCCGGATAATAGTCCTCATGCGAGACTCGTTAAGGAGTGGCGAGCGAAGAATCCGGATAGCAAGAATAAATCTTTGTGTGCCCGGGAGACAGGTCTCTCCAGACCTACTGTTACTCGGTGGTGGGATTCTGCCGAACAAGAACCACTAAAACAATAAAACATTAAATAAATAAAACAATATATATTGTTTTATTGCCGGGCTTGCGAGTAGGTTTCATGGTTTCATTCAAGAACCATAACCATAGTATGAATGTTATTTGTAAGGAAAATATCTACGCCAGAATGTTCAGGCAGAATAATTTTCAGAAATATGAATTTTCAAAACAAATAACAAATGCTTTATCAATGGATGAAACAGAAGAAAATGTTGATATTTTAGCAGTCAGAAAATCTTTTGAGAAAGATCCAAGAAAGGTCATCGAGATAGAGATGAACAAGGACGGCATATTCTCCGAGAGAACCATATATGCCATGGAAAACACGTTGAACATGAGCCTGCTTTCGCCCCCTGAGGGGCCGAAGCTGGCAAATGAGGCAGAGGCTCTGTTCGTGTTGTCAAAGAACGGACATATTTTGGAAACTGTAGAGTCTGATTTCATAGAGGGTTATATCTCTCCGATGGTTTACCGTTCTTCCTCGATGAAGTTCCCGCAGGTTCCGATTGCCCCGAAGTTCGTGAAGATGATTAAGGATATGAACGCAGGAAGCGGTGTCCCGCACGCTACGATCACATCTACAATCAACAACATACTCGACCGCTTTTTCAGTGGGTATTTGCTTGTAAGCAACCGTGTCAAAATGGGATACGGCAAGGTCGAGGAATAGCACAGGCATCCTCCGGAGGTAAGGTGTTTCAGGCGGTTCCATCGCTTGCGCGAGAGCAAATTTTTCAAATTTACCATAGCTTAATAGGGCAAAATATTGGCGAAGCCACCGCATCCACTCCGTTGGGATGCTATATTTAACCCTATTAAGGCATGTGGCTTTGCCCCCTACAACCCCCACAAGGGGAGTGGCCTCTCCCCTTCCCGGACCCTCGGACAAGGGCTTCCAGCCCCCGTCACCCCCGGGCAGAGAGTGACCCTCTCTCTGCACTTTCCGGCAAAGGGAACAGCTCTGCGGCCGCCGTTCCCCTTGCATCCCTTCCCGGCCGTTTCCGTCCACCTTCCACTGAAAATATATGAGCCACTATACAGTCTGCCATTATGAGAAATGCTACGGTCCACCGGTGTCCTACTCCACCCATATCGAGAGGAAGAAGGCGGACGGAACGGAGCATGTGCCGTACAACATCAAGCGCAGAGACCTTACCAAACATAACAAGGAGTTTATAAAGGAAGCCCGGGAGATTGGCCGCAGCGCAGCCATCGAGAAAAGGCTTGATGCTGTCCGTCATCAGAAGGATGCCGACGGCAATGAATACGAGCGCAAGATCCGGAAAGGTCAGATATGCTGCATCGAGATCCGCATGAGCGCATCGGTCGAGGGAATGGCTGAGATCATCGAGCAGGGCAGGCTGATGGAGTGGTGCCGGGAGTCTATCAAGTGGGCGCAGAGAGAACATGGCAAGGAGAATATCGTAAGTGCGGTTCTGCACATGGACGAGGAGACTCCGCATCTTCATGTGTCGCTTGTACCTGTCGTGTCCGGAGAGAGTAAGAAACAGAGGACGACAAAAAAGAGAGCCGCCAAGGATAAGGAGAAAGCGGAGAAAAACGGGGAGGAAGCCCCTAAGAAGAAACGCCGCTACAAGAAAAAGGCGACAGAGGAGACCCTGCGGTTGTGTGCCGATGATGTCATGACCCAGTGGGATCTGAAAAGGCGGCATACCGAGTATGCCATTGCGATGGCTCCTTTCGGGCTGGAGAGAGGCGAGGAGGGAAGCCCTGCCAAACATAAGGATCTTGCCCAGTATTATAAGGAGCAATACGAGCTGCAACGCGGGCGGCTGGACGAGTTACTCAAGGAACTCGCCGGACAGGAGGACTTGGTAAAGGAGAAGAACCGGGAGATTCTTAAAAAGGATAGTCAGATCCGGGAGCAGGAAAAGGAACTGAACGAGACCAGGAGTGAACTCACTGAAAAGAAAAATGAGATAGCCCGGCAACAGCAGCAGCTCGACAAACTTCTTCCGTTGATAGTGAAGGCGCAGGACAGGCTCGATACTTATACTGAAGCCGGAGAATATGCCGAGGGGCGCATAGAGTCCGCTGACCGTCTTCTTCAGGCGGCGGACAGCAGGGAGAAAGAGGTTGCCAAGGTTGAGAAGGAGGCATTGGAAAGGATAAACAACGCCTCGATAAGTTTCCTTGCCAAGAAAGAGGTGGAGAGGCTTGCAAAGGAGAATGCGGAGCTGAAGTTGCTCGTGTCCGGCAACGCCACCGCACTGGAGAGAGAAGCCGCTGCCACTCGGCATGAGAAAGCCGGGAGAGTGAAGGCGGAACAGGAACTGCAACTGCTGAAGAAGACCGTGTCCGGCTCACAGACCGCACTTGAACGCAGACATCCCGATGAAGCCCGGCTGATCAGGGAACTTGTGTCGATTGAGATAACCAATCCCGAATGGCAGGATTGTATCCTTGATGGAGGTGTGCTTCGTCTGAAGCCGTATGCGTTCACAGATCCGGCAACAAGGAAACGTATTCCGGATGAATACTGTCAGGCTACAGAGATAAAGGTCGAAGGAGAGGGAAAGGATTCCTTTATATCCATCTGCGGTAAGCGTATCTCCGATTTCTTCCGGGATATCTGGGCAAATGTGAAGGCTGCACTTGGAATAAAGCAGCGTCAGGAGGAAGAGAAAAGGAAGCAGCAGACACAAAAACCGGACACCGGACAGACTCAGGAACCACCGAGGAAAAGCAGGGGAATAAGACGGTAGGAATAATGTGCAATGGCAGTCGACTTGCCGCATCAGGCGGCAAGTCGACTGCCTAATACCCCCTTGTCGGGGTCATGGCGATTTCCGTTGCCGGATTCGTTGTCGAACAGCAAGCTGAATCATTTTGTTTTCTTGCGTTTGTCGATGGCTCTGTAAAGGGTTGCCCGGCTGATTCCGGTTGCCTTGGTTATCTCATCTATCGAGTGCAGCTTTGAGTCGTACATCTTCAGAGCGGTATATACTTTGCTTTCATCAGACTTTGGTCTGCCTCCCTTACGTCCTCTTGCCCTCGCAGCTTCAAGTCCTTGCCTTGTGCGCTGCCGTGTGAGATCTCTCTCAAACTGTGAGAGTCCGGCAAAGATTGTGAGCAGCAGATTGCCCTGTGGTGTGGTGGTGTCGAGCCATGTCTCTCTCAGTGATTTTATCGACGCTCCGGCTTCATGTATCCTCTCGATGATTGAGAGTAGTTCCTTGACGGAACGCCCCAGCCGGGTAAGTTCCGTTATTATCACGGTGTCTCCGGAGCGGAGTGAGTCCATCATCCTGTCAAGTTGCGGACGCTCCTTTTTAACTCCGGATATCTTCTCACTGTATATCCGCTCACATCCGTTCTGAGTGAGCAGATCTGTCTGCCCCTCGAGGTTCTGCCCGGTGGTCGATACTCTTGCGTAGCCTATGATCATGGTTGGAATAGTTGGTCTCCGGTAACCTGAATGGGGATCTCAAAAGAATTGCTGTTCTGGAGAACACCATTTGATGTAATGAGGATTGGATGTGCGACTTTGCTACGTGGAATATAAAGGTCGAATATGCTTAGCCTGTTGTGAATTTTTTTCAGTTCACTGTCGGTCAGACTATATCCAGCCGGGGCATATTTAATTTCACAGATGTTGATTACATTGTCGGCTCTGTCTATGATAAGGTCGATCTGTGCGCCGGAATGCTCATCATTCTTCTTGACATGCCATGAATAAAGATTAGCAAGGATGCCGGAAATGCCAATGGCATATTTTATTTGTCTGGTATGCAGGAGGCACAATCTTTCAAAGGCAAGTCCGCACCATGTGTGATATGTCGGTGTCTGCATTGTTCTGACCCAATACTCTTCATCTATACCGTGTGCCATTTTCACGAACTGATAGTAGAACAGGGTATAGCAATCGACAAGCTGATAGATTGCATCCCTGAGTCTTTTATCAAGATGGCAATATTTACGGACGAATCCACATTCTATAAGATCCTCCAATATGCGACTGATATGCCCATTGTTATCAAGTTGTGCTTTTGTTATAATCTCATCTCTGGTTAATCCGGCTTTTTTTCCAGATAGGGCTTCGACAACCTTTATATACTTTTCAGGCGTATTGAACATGGATGAGTATATATAGTTGAATTCATTGTGCAGTTCTCCTTCCTCTTTCAAGAAAAGATTATTGATGTTCATACCCATGCTCATATTACGTTCCAACTTTGCCCAATAGAACGGCACACCACCCATGACCATGTATCCCTCGATGATCGTGTTACGGTTAAAAGGTAATTTCATAGACTGTACCAGTTCTTCACATTCATGTAGGGAGAATTGTTGGAGCCGGAGTTTAAATGTCACACGGTTGTATAACCCTCCCTTGTTTCGGAATATTTTGTTGATTATCCAAGACGTAGCACTTCCACATATTATTAGGAGTATATCCTTTCTGGCAGAGGCCCATCCATTCCAAAAGTGCTCAAAAGCCGGAACAAACTGAGAATTGCGAGCATCCATCCAAGGAAGCTCATCAATAAATATAACTTTTCGGGCATCATCAGATTTCTTTATAAGATGTTCCAACAGAAAAAAAGCATCGAACCAATCTTTGGGTGGAGCTTCTTTTGGATCTAAACCTTGCTCAAGCAGATTTTGATAGAAGACCTTCAGTTGTCGCTTAGTGCTTGCCTTGAATACACCACTGTAATGGAATGTGAACTTATCCTCAAATGTTTCCCTGATAAGATAAGTTTTACCGATGCGACGGCGTCCATATACCGCCACAAACTCTGAATGGTCAGAATCGTAGGCTCTTTTTAGTTTGGAGATTTCTTCCTTGCGTCCTATAATCATTGGTTGGTATTTTTTGCAAAGATACAAAAAAATATTGGAATCGTGGCTATAAGTGGGTTTTAATAGGCATTTGTAGCCGTAATTCGATTGGGGTTGAGCTTCACTTAGAGGATATATATTGAGGAAATAATCGACTTATTTCCAAAAGTGGTATAAGTTTACTACTTATAGCCGGAAATCGTGATTCTCAAAAAATAAAGATTGAAACATTAATGGTATTTTGATTTTGACACGCCTTTTGGAACGTAAAAAGGCTGGATCCTCGATACCGGGAACCAGCCTTTTAGATTGTATCAAAAACGGTCGTTTTTTCACTACCTAATGCTCCGACAATAGCCGTTACTTTCCCTTTAGTTATGGCGGACACATCTGTCAGAGTCTTTTTAAATGCGTGTGGATTATACTTGAAATCCACATTAGCCAATACAATGGATTTTTCCGTATTAAACTCGGATATATGATTTTCATTGGTCTCCTCATTCTTACCCTCATGTATCTCTATATGACAAACGTCGGCATACATCATATGACGTATGCCGACGTTTGTCATATAGAGTATATTTTAATACATAGAAAGCCCTAAATCTGTTAAGACAGTTGATGCTTTACAGAAAATGCCCATATTGGAACCATTAATTGTAGCGGCCCCAATGTTAATTCCATCGGCTTTGTTTAATTTTGCATCAACACCATAAACAAGACCTCCACTATCTCCATTTATACTTGTATATGTAGCTTCGCATATATTTGTGAGAGTATTGCCATTTGATGCAACATGTTTCCCTACTATGCTTTTTACTGTTCCAGAAGAACCAGACAGACAACTCTTGGCACAAAGAGTTACTGGAAATCCAACGGAGGGGTTAACTGTAGATGCAGATAGCGTTTTTGAGGTTGTTCCAATAGTATTGGATAAAGTATAATTAGTGTCGGTGATTGCTAAAAATGAAGCATCAACAGAACCTTTAAGTTGAGATTTTACACAAGAGCCTATTTGTACAGCTTCTGTTCTACCGGAATAAACAGGGTCTCCTACGGCTGCTAAATGTCCAGAAGTAACTAATCCAGTGCGTTTACTCCCTGAATTTTCCTTTGCTCTAAAACCATAGGAACCAGCATAGAATTTATTGTCGGATATAGATTTTATTATAGCTGGAAAACCCAGGCGCGGATGACCCCTGGGGCCAGGTTGATTTGACCCCCGAAGCCAAAATCGGGATGACCCCTTTGCCCAAAATAAAAATGACCCCTGTTGACATAGAGCCACCAGGGGATTTTATATGTATCTTTGGTTTCCGTTTTGGCCGACGGGGGATAAAACCAAAGAAACATGAATACAAAGTTAAAAAACATTCTCCTGTGTCACGCATCGGGAATGGGAATAAAAAGCATCAGCAGTGCTTTTGACATCTCGAGGAACACGGTGCGGCGCTATGTGAGAATGTATCAGGACAGCGGCATACCCGCTGAAAAGCTGCCGTCGCTGAGCGATGCGCGGCTACAGGAACTGTTCTCCATACCAGGAGCACGGGAACACAAACCATCGGAACGTCAGATCCGGCTCGAAGCCCTGTTGCCGGAATATGCGGCAAGGCTCTCCCGAAAGGGCATGACAGTCAAGCATCTGTACGAAGAGTATCATGCTGACCATCCCGACGGATACCTTCGTGCGTCCTTCGGAATGAAACTCAGGCAGTTCATGCTCCAGACCAACGCCATAGGCCATGTGGAGCACCGCGCCGGTGACCAGATGTATGTGGATTTCGCCGGAGACAGACTGGAGATAGTCGATGAGGCGACTGCCGAAGTGCGGAAGGTCGAGGTGTTCGTCGCCATACTTCCGTGTAGCCACTACACATACTGCGAGGCAGTGTGGTCCCAGAAAAAGGAGGATCTGATAAAGGCATGCGAGAACGCCATCCGTTTCTACGGGGGTGCCCCGTGCGCCATTGTGCCGGACAACCTGAAGTCGGCGGTCACGCGCAGCGACCGCAACGAGCCTGTGATCAATCCGGACTTCGAGGCCTTTGCCGAGCATTACGGATGCGCCGTGGTCCCGGCCCGGGTGCGGCACCCCAGGGACAAGGCACTGGTGGAAAACGCAGTCAAACTGATGTACCGGTCTGTGTATGTCGATCTTGAGGGAATGGTGTTCCATGACCTGGAGTCGCTCAACGATGCAATCCTCAGATCTCTGGAAAAGTTCAATGCGCGCAATCTGACCCGGCGCAGGGAATCCCGCCGTCAGCTTTTCGATTATGTCGAGAGAGACAGCCTGCGGCCTTTGCCCGCGGACCGCTACCAGATGAGACAGCGGACGGTTGCCACAGTCCAGCGCAACAGTTACGTAACGCTGAACAAGCACCACTACAGTGTGCCGGTACAGTATGTGGGCAAACGCGTGGAGATGGTATACGACAACGATAAGATCGACATCTTCCATGGCTTCACCCATGTCGCAACGCATCACCGCAACGACACTCCGTACGGGTACACGACAAAGCCGTCCCACAATCTGCCGGGGCGCAAGGGAAGCTGCGAGAGTGACTTGCAGGAACTCCTTTCCCGCGCCGCCGTGATCGACAACATTGTCGTGCACTACCTGCGTGCGGTCATCGAGGACAAGCGTTATCCAGAACTTGCTTTCAGGGCCTGCCGTGGCATCATGAACCTGGAGAAAAAGTACGGGCAGGAACGCCTTGTATCCGGGTGCGCCGCGGCCATGGACGCACGCCGCTACAGCATCAGCGACATGGTGGACATCCTCGAGTCCGGGGCGGACGCGGATTATCTGCCGGGAGCCGAGGCTGATGACCGGGAACCTCATAGACCGGCCCACCGTAACATACGGGGCAAAGAATACTTTGCCGCCAGCATAAAACAATCAACACAGGACAACAACGCAGAAAATGGAAACAAACGATAAAACCTCCCCTGTAACTCCGGAGAAAGACCGCAACTCTGTCTCTCTGGATCTCATGCACCGCATGCGCCTTCACGGAATGGCCGCCGCTTTCTCCGAAAGCCTTCAGGCGACCTTCGCCGAGACAATGACACCTGACAGCTTCCTCAACTGGCTGCTCTCCAGGGAATGGGACCACCGGGTGGCCCGTAACATCGAACGCCTTGTAAAAGGCGCGAACTTCAGATACAACGACGCATCGGTGGCGCAGATCGACTACACGCTGCCGCGTGGCCTGGACCGCAACCAGATGGAACGTCTTGCCTCGCTGGATTTTGTCCGCAAAGGAGACAACCTGTTCATCACAGGCTGTGCCGGCACGGGCAAAAGCTATCTGGCCACAGCACTGGGATACGAGGCCTGCAAGGCCGGAATGCGTGTCCTGTACGCAAACGCCTCCAAACTGATGGGCACTCTGAAAATCGCAAAAAACAAAGGGACAATCGAGACGGAACTGAAGAAACTCGAGAAAACGCAACTCCTTATCCTCGACGATCTCTTTCTGGTTCCCCTCGATGCTAAGGAGCGCGCACACCTGACGGAAATCATCGAAGACCGACACGGACGCAAGTCAATCATCGTCACATCACAACTCCCCGAACTGGACTGGTACGACGCCATCGGCGACACCACAGTGGCGGATGCCATCCTCGACCGCATCGTCCACACCGCACACCGTATCACACTCACCGGCGAAAGCGTCCGTAAACTCAAAGCCTTCAAAGGCAGATAAGCCAAAATAAAACTGACCCCGTCGGCCAAACTCTTCAGGGGTCAAAAACAAATTATTTTCAGGGGTCAAATCAACCTTGGCCGCAGGGGTCATCCGCGCCTGGGTTTTCCAATAGCTTCGGAACCAAGAGTCAATGAAGCGTGAAGATTTATTCGCTCTCCTTTGACAAATGTGAGACAAGGATGGTCATAAACACTTTGTCTAAAATCTGTTATTGCTGCGTCTGAAATGTCCTCAAGCATAACCATTACAGAATTGTCTTCTGTCATTAAGGCGTAACCAACAAAATTGTCGGCTATTTTCTTAGAGGCTGTTGATAGAGCTTGGTCTATTTCATAGGTGGCGTTGAGAAGGTCTTGATAAGAATATTTACATGCCTTATATCGGACTAACTCACTATCAGATATGACTGTTGATATTGCCGAGCGAGAGTTGGTAAAGTCTCCTGTAGTTAATATAACCAAGTAACCATCGGAATCTATATAGAGACCACCGAAATCCTCGGGATAAGTCGATTCGCCAGTTCTGGAGATGGAAGCTATTGATTCATTAATCTTATTGGCAAGAGTGTTTGATTCGCTAGCACGGTCTAAATACGATTTAGACGCTTGTGTTTCTTCCTGTGTGTCAGTTGGCAAGTCTACCTGATCAGAACAGCTCATCATGAAGATAGACAGCAACGCTATCATGAATAATTTGATTCTCATATTCAGGTTTGTGTTAAAGGGTTATTAATATAGTTAGTATGGGAGGCTGCACATATTTTGTGCGCACAGACTCCCATACGAGGCGAAGTTAATTGATTTTAGGGAATCCTCCAAATATATCCATAAAAAATCCATAAAGAATTCTAAGCCAAACAGCTCAGTGTTAGACTATGGACTATTATGGGAAGAAAAAATGAGATAATACTCAACAACTTTATTGCAGAAAAAATTTGGTAATTTGAAAGTAATTACTAACTTTGCAACAATAAAACAATATAAAAATAAAACATTAAATAAATATAGCAATATAAATGGCCGAAGATAGAGTGGAAGAACTCAAGAGGACATTGCAGCAGAATGAGGTTAACGTCACCAATGCTCATGAGGCTTTGGAGCACCATCTCAATCAGCTGCACCGTCTTGGGGCAACCTTGGAAGATAACGTGTGTGAAGTCCTCAGGAAAGTGATTGCTCAGGCAGAGGCTATCGAGGAACTTGACCGAATAACAAATTGGACATGGCGAAAATAATAGCGATAGCCAACCACAAGGGTGGTGTGGCTAAAACAACAAGTTGCGTAAATATAGCCGCAGCCTTGGCAAAAATGGGCCGTCGGGTATTGTTGGTGGATGTAGATCCACAAGCGAACCTTACGAGCAGTTTCACTGACGAAAGCAAGATAGAGACTTCGATCTATGATGCAATGAAAGGAGCCCCTGCACCAATCATGCACATATCGGAGAACCTTGATCTGATACCGTCCCACATAGACCTTGCCGGAGCGGATATGGTATTCAGTAATAAGATTGCCCGGGAACAGATACTGAAGAACATCCTTGAAGAACTGAAGGCTGGGTATGACTATATAATTATAGATACTCCACCGGCTCTTGGTTTGGTAACAATCAATGCTCTCACGGCTGCTGACAGTGTGATCATATCAATCTGTGCGGAAACCCTCCCTCTCCGAGGATTGGTGATGCTCGATGAAATGATAGGAGATATCGCTCAAAGCATCAACAAGGGGCTTCATGTTTCGGGCATCATAATTGCCAAGTACAATCGGCGCAAACTTGATAATGCGGTTATCGAGGCTATTCGTGACAAGTATGGAGATAAGATATTCAAGACCTATGTGCGAACTTGTGTGTCGGCGGCTGAAGCTCCGACCTACCGCCAAAGTGTTTTGGATTATGCTCCGGGATCAACTGTAGCGGAGGACTATAGGGCACTCGCAAAAGAGATAGATAATCGGACAATATAAAAATAAACCAAGATAACAATATATAAATAAAACAATATAAAAAGTATGGCAAAAAAGACATTGACATCAGGATTGCTTGGTACAGTGACAGGCTTGAGCAAGGAGGCTGAATCAGTATCTACTAATTCGGCTGTTGCCCCTGTCGAAATGCCAAAAGAAGTGGCACCTGAAACGCCCGGACAATCCGATAAGCGCAGACCGGGAAGACCGTCTGCCAACTCTGGAGAACCGGAGATATGTGTGACATTCAAACTTCCGGACTCACTCGCCCAGGAAATAAAGATGCTTGCCGTGGTTGAACGTACAACTCAAAAGGAGATCATAACGGCAGCACTGAAGGAGTATGTTTCTCAAAGGGTAAAATAACAATATAAAAA
>OHJB01000920.1_pt1 | contig 12826 bp, 10 predicted proteins | sample 1568431 | NCBI WGS metagenome assembly OHJB01 (sample SAMEA3879594, study PRJEB24766) | human gut metagenome | biome: human-associated habitat; feature: feces | place: USA | collected 1985/1987 | reverse complement strand
GTGAGGTCGTTCAGCAGACCGACATTTGTGGCGTTCTCAGGAAGAAGAAACTGTTCATCGATCTCTGCGATCCTGTTCTCAAGTTCCTCGATGGATGCCTCAAGCTTCTTCAGGTCATTTGCCTTCTTGCGCTGCCTTGCCGCCTCAGCTTTGCTTTCCTGCCATGAGAGCTTGGCCTGTGAGACAGCGGGAGCGGTCTGGGCCGGTGCGTCAGAGACTCCGCTTATTGGAGTGAATGGACTTCCTAAATCTGTGGAATACGTTCTGTGGGTCTCGTAGTAATCGTAATTGCCTATATAGCTTGTGAGCTGTTTGTCCCTTAACTCGATGATCCTTGTGGCCGTCTGGTTGATGAAGTATCTGTCGTGGGATACATACAGGACAGTGCCGGTGTAGTTCCTTATGGCATTCTCCAGTATCTCTTTTGATGTGATATCCAGGTGGTTCGTCGGCTCATCCAGAATAAGAAAGTTGGCGGAAGAGAGCATCAGTTTGGCAAGGGACACACGTCCACGCTCGCCACCTGACAGATCCTGTATCCTCTTGAACACGTCCTCACCTGTGAAGAGGAATGCCGCAAGGACATTACGGATTCTGGTGTTGGACAGATCAGGGTAGGCGTCGCTTATCTCATCGAATATGGTGTTGGACATCGTGAGTACCTGATGTTCTTGATCGTAGTAACCGATCTTGACGCGTGATCCAAGTATGATAGCTCCGGCATCTTTGGATACAAGCCTGTTGATCATCTTCAGTATGGTTGTCTTTCCGGTTCCATTTCCACCTATCAGGGCGACGTGTTCGCCACGTTTGATATCCATATCTATTCCTGAGAACAGATTATTGTCGCCAAATGATTTGGAGAGTCCTTCGATCGTAAGAACATCCTCGCCGCTTAAGACATTTGGCTCAAGAGTGATCCTCATCTCGGATGCAACCTCGGTTGGCTTGTCGAGACGTTCTATACGTGAGAGCATCTTCTCACGGCTCTCTGCACGTTTGATGGACTTCTCACGGTTGAACTGCTTGAGCTTCGTGATGACCTCTTCCTGATGCTTGATCTCCTGTTGCTGGTTGAGATATGCCTTCATCATGTTCTCACGGATCTCTGCACGCTTTTGTGCGAAGTAGGTGTAGTTGCCATTGTATACCTGGCTGTGGCCATTGTCGAGCTCGACTATCTTGGTCACGATCTTGTCAAGGAAATAACGGTCGTGGGAGACGATGATGACGCTTCCCTGGTAGGATGACAGGAAGCCCTCAAGCCATGAGATGGATTCCATGTCCAGATGGTTTGTCGGCTCATCGAGGATGATGATATCCGGCTTCACCATGAGGAGTCTGCCGAGTGCAAGTCTTGTCCTCTGGCCACCGGACAGAGAGTCCGTGTGGCGGTCATAATCCTCCTTGGAGAAACCTAGTCCTTTGAGAACTCCATTTGCCTCGCTCTCACAGCTATAGCCGTTCTTATATTCGAATTCGTGGGTGTAGCGGTTGTAGAGCTCCAAAGATTTCTCAAGCTCCTCACCGGACTGCTCAGCCATAGTGTGTTCAAGTTCGCGCATCCTGTTCTGAAGCTCAAGGATAGGCTTTAGTGCATCCATCATGACTCCGCGGACAGTGGTGTTGTAATTGCTCTCCTGATACTGGGACAGATAACCGATTGTCCTGTCCTTTGACACTATGACCTGACCGGAGTCAGCACTTTCCTCACCCATTATTATCTTGAGAAGAGTGGTCTTGCCGGCGCCGTTTATGCCGACTATAGCCATTTTCTCCTTTTCCTCAAGATGAAAAGAAATATTGTCCAATATAACATCTGTGCCAAATGCTTTGCAGATGTTCTGACAGTCTAAAATCATAATTTAACCTCTCATTTGTGTTCTAGCCTTTTAATTATATATACAAGCCTTTACTTTCGCAAGAAAATGGAGTGGATTTTATACTATAAGGGTGGAATTGCACTGTTTTTTATAAAATGTTCATATTATTTTAAGCAAAATACACAATTATTGTGATATACTAGATAAAGATATGCGTGGATATAGGAAAGACGCCGCAGGGCGGATTGATATATAATTACAGAAAAGGAATGATGGAATGGATTATAGCATCTATGACTATAATAGTGACGAGAAGCTTCTTCAGGAACAGGAGATAGAGGAGATCAACAATGTGAAGATGAGTCTGCTCAACACTCTTGTCACGAAGCTGAACAATGCGGGAATATATTTTAACAGTACATCGAGAATCAAGTCAGAATCGTCACTTCTGCACAAGCTGGAGACTGGTAAATACTCCATGCAGGAAGGTGGAAGAAAGATTCAGGATATCATAGGTATACGAATCAACCTGTTCTATCTGGAGGACATGGATATATGTGAGAAGATACTTGAGGAGACGTTTCTTCTGGACAATTGGTCCAAGACGAAGAATGAGGAGAACAAATTTGAGGCACAGAAATGTAACGGTGTGTTCAGGATACCGAGCAAATATCTGCGAAACATACCTGCAAGTGTGTGGAACAAGCCATTTGATCAGACATTTGAGGTACAGCTCAGGACGGTGCTCTTCGAGGGTTGGCATGAGATAGAGCATGAGATGAGATATAAGTATAAGCTGGGTTCTGATTCCAAGGAGACCGATCTGTGGACTGGACATGAGGATCTGTCCAGAGTCATGAACAGTATCATAGCCAATCTGGAGCTGTGCGACTGGTCTATCATGCAGATTTTCAACAGTATTCACGACTCACAGTACAAGGAGAAGAACTGGGAGAATGCCATAAGAAGCAAATACAGGCTCAGGATCACGCAGGATCCGCTTAAGCCTGAGCTCAGGGAATATCTGGACAACAATCCGGATATCGTGGCGCAGTTCCACACTGTGAGCAAGCGCGAACTGGTTGAGATTCTGCTCAACAAGAAGTATCACAAGGAGCTGACTCCTGACAGAGTTATTTATCTGATCAACAAGGAGATAGTCCACAACGAGTATATATCAAGGCTGCTTGACAAGGAGCAGTTCGTTCCAGCGGTAAGACCAGAGGTGAAGACTGAGATAAAGCCTATGGTTCCGAATGTTGTGTACAGCCACAGGGTAGGAATACCTGCGGCGGGTTATGACAAGGCGTGTGAGATCATATACAAATGGGTCAGAGAGCACATCAGTATGGTGTTCCCACAGATGCCCGAGGAACTCACGAGTGTGGATTATTCCACCATAGGATATAAGGTATATATAACATATGAGGCCGGTGAGTTTCATATGGATTTCCAGCACATAAGCAATTCAGAGGCTGGTGTTATATGGCATGTGACAGTGGATATGGTGAGTGCCGGGGATATATATGATGTGAATGTGGAGAACATATGTGAGACCATCAACGTCAAGGAGAGAAGATACAGCAGGCCAAAGTTCATGAAGGATATGTTCAATCAGGTTGGCTTTGTAGACGCCGGGATAGTCATGGAGGAGGGATCAAGCCCTGAGGAGATCAGCTATGACAAGCTGAATGCGATTGTTGAGAGCCCTGACAGATATATGCCGATCATAGTCATAGTGAAGCCGGATGAGATACCGGACTGGGCGATAGACTGTGATGGATATATACTCAGAACGGATATGCTGAAGAAGACCCTCAACGGTTTGTGTCATGTATATCTGTGCAGTGGAGACTGCAAGAAGCGCTACGAGGAGGAGTACGGTAAGGAATCCGTGGATGGTGGAGTTATGATGTGGGAGAAGAACAGTAACTACCCGATATTCTACTCCATGGATATCATCAACCAGAGCTTCTTCGAGGAGGTAAACCACAGCATCAATGAGAATGTGGAGTACGAGAAATCCTTCAGATATTCGCTGAGAGAACAGGTTCACGACGAATATCTGAAATAACACAGAGGTAGGCAGACCATGAAGAAATGGTACAGGATAGCAGCCGTAGTGGTTGTCATGGTGGCTGTGATTGCTATGGTCATCATATCAGGCGTGAGACGGTCAGGTGAAAGTGAATATACAAGGAACACGATCACCATGGGAACGGCTGCGTCATTTACAGTGTATGGAAGCCATGGCAGTGAGAATATAGACGGGATGCTGAAGCTCATAGACAGCCTGGACAAGGATGTGCTGTCATGGCGCTCAGCGGACTCTGAGATATACAGGGTGAACACCACATATAAGCCTGATGAGGATATCACGGTGAGCAGCGAGCTTGCGGGTGTGCTGAAGCAGACGCTTGACATATCGAGGGCTCATGACGATCTGCTGGATATCACCATACGGCCTTTGGCGGATGTGTGGGGGATAGAAGATGGCAGGACAGAGATTCCATCACAGGCGGATATAGACAGTGCACTGAGGCTGGTGGATGTGTCAAAGGTAAGTGTGGATGGCGATACGTTAAGGATATCAGAGCCTGGTATGATGCTTGATCTGGGAGCAGTCGGCAAGGGATATGGCTGCGACATGGCAGCAGAGTATCTCAAGGGTACTGATGCGGCCGGTGCATGTGTGGCCCTGGGCGGAAGTATAGTTGTGTACGGAAGCAAGCCTGATGGTACAGCCTGGAAGGTCGGTGTCAAGGATCCGAGAGCCGGAGAGGGAACGACCATGGGCGTCATAAGCTTTGGCGATGGGGAGACGGCATTTGTATCCACATCGGGAGATTATGAAAAGTATTTTGAGCAGGATGGCAGGAGATACCACCACATACTTGATCCCCGGACAGGATATCCGGCATGGAATGGCACTATAGCGGCCACGGTAGTGTGTGATAACGGACTGACCAGTGACGCCTTGTCTACACTGTGTATGCTGATGGATAAGGATAAGGCTATGAAGACCATTCAGGAGTATGGTGCGGAGACCGTCATCATAGATGAGGATAAGAATGTGTATGTCAGTGAAGGCCTGAAGGACCGATTCACCATAACGGCAGAAGACTATAAATTGGCAGAGTGATGTGAAGATATGGCAGGATGGTTTAGAAAAAAAGATCTGATATTGTGTGGAGTCCTTTTAGTAGCGGGAATTATATGCTGGCTTGTCATGCGGCTTGTGCTTCCGACGGGCAATACCGCGGATGTGTATATAGATGACAAACTGGTGCAGACCATAGACATGACAGTCGACGATACCTATGAGTTCAACACGGACAGGGGCAGCAACACTGTTGTGGTTGAATCTGGGAAGATCAGTGTCGATGATGCGGACTGCCCGGATAAGGTGTGTGTGAATATGGGCTGGAAGAGCAGGAGAGGAGAGACTATAACCTGTCTTCCGCACAAGCTTGTCATAGAGATACAAGGTGGCAGGGAAAGAGATATAGATGTGCAGTAGAGATAAAAATGATCAGAAAAGTTCAGAGACGGCGGTGGATAGAATGCATGGCTGGAGTACAAAAAGGATCACATACACAGGTATGTTCGTGGCCATAGCCATGGTATTTTCCTATCTTGAATCCATGATCCCGGTGAATATAGCTGTTCCGGGAATCAAGCTGGGACTTGCAAATATGGTCACCATAGTTGTCATGTACAGGCTGAGGATATCAGATGCGTGGATAGTGTCACTGGTGAGAGTGGTGCTGTCGTCGCTGTTGTTTGGCAATATGACGGTTATGGTATACAGCATGGCGGGAGCGGTGTTGTCACTTCTGGTCATGACGCTTTGCAGGAAAAAGGATCTGTTTGGTCTCCTTGGAACGAGCATACTGGGCGGAGTGAGCCACAACGCAGGGCAAATAGCAATGGCAGCACTTCTCATGAAGAGTGGAAATATCATGTTGTATATGCCGGTGCTGTGCATATCGGGAACTATAGCCGGTGTGTGCATAGGCCTGGCGGGAACCATGCTTGTCAGAAAGCTTCCGTCCATAGAATATTAGAATGATATCCGAATGAATTTATAAATGATCACATGTAAGATACAGAAAAGACATAAGTGTCTATATCTTATATGTGATCGTTTTTTTTGCGGATAAGCAGAAGAATTTCCATATTTTAAAATGATAATATATCCCCATTTAGGTTGTTTTTGAGGGCTTAAAGCGTTATTATATAGGGAGATTTTTTTAATAAAAATATATAAGGAAAAGAGGTAGAACATGGGTTTGTTAACATTTCTGGGCGGAATTCATCCATATGAAGGCAAAGAATTGTCAATGGAAAAGCCTGTCAGAGAATACCTTCCAAAAGGTGACTGCGTGTACCCGCTGAGTCAGCATATAGGGGCACCGGCCACACCTATAGTGAAGAAGGGCGACAGAGTCCTGGTTGGTCAGAAGATTGCGGAGACCAGTGGCTTCGTGTCAGCAAATATACATTCATCCATATCGGGAAAGGTCAAGGCAATCGAGCCGAGATATGTGCCTGGTGGATCAAAGGTTGAATCAATAGTTGTAGAGAATGATGGCCTGTTTGAGGAGATCGACTTTGCAGCAAATGTAAAAGATCTGTCCACTCTGTATAGAGAGGATGTGAAGGAGATCATAAAGGAGGCCGGAATAGTAGGAATGGGCGGCGCCGGTTTCCCTGCAAATGTCAAGCTGTCCCCGAAGAACGAGGATGCGATCGACTACATAATAGTAAATGGCGCAGAGTGTGAGCCATATCTTACTTCGGATTACAGAAGGATGATGGAGGAACCGGACAAGCTGATACTGGGACTTGAGATATGTATCAATCTGTTTGATCATGCAAAGGGAATCATCGCCATAGAGGATAATAAGCCAGAGGCAATAGAACTTCTCAGGGATAAGGTAAAGGACAATGACAAGATCGAAGTCCATGTGATGAAGACCAAGTACCCTCAGGGTGCCGAGCGTCAGCTCATATATGCTAACACTGGAAGATATGTCAACTCCAAGATGCTTCCAGCGGATGCTGGATGTATAGTTCACAATGTTGATACCATCGTGTCCATATATGAGGCAGTTATAGAGGGAAGACCACTCTACACAAGGATAGTCACCATAACAGGTGATGCCATAGAGAATCCATGCAATCTTATGGTGAGGATAGGAACAAACTGTCAGGAGCTTATAGAGGCTGCAGGTGGATTTAAGGATGGTGTGGTTCCTGAGAAGGTGATCTCAGGCGGTCCTATGATGGGAAAGGCACTTTTCTCATTGGATGTTCCTGCAACCAAGGGAGTGTCGGCACTGCTGTGTATGACACATGACGAGGTGGCAGACCTTGAACCGAGCAACTGTATCAGATGCGGACGCTGTGTTGATGTGTGTCCGGGACGTATTGTTCCTTCGATGCTTGCTTCACTGGCTGAGCATGGGGATACAGAGGGATTCCTTGCTCACAACGGAATGGAGTGTTGTGAGTGTGGATGCTGTTCGTATGTGTGTCCGGCGAAGAGACATCTGACACAGACCATTGCGGGAACAAGAAAATCCATCATTGCGAATAAAAAGAAGTAGGAGGTGTACACATTGGATAATACATTTAAGATTTCGTCATCTCCACATGTCAGAGATAAACGAAGTACACAGAGCATTATGCTGGATGTGATCATTGCTTTGCTTCCGGCAACCGTATTTGGAATCATCAACTTCGAGCTGAACGCTATGATACTTATACTCACATGCGTGGTCTCATGCGTGCTGTTTGAGTGGCTGTACCAGAAGATGATGAACAGAAAAGTAACCATAGGCGATCTCAGTGCAGTTGTAACAGGACTTCTTCTTGCACTGAACCTCTCACCGGATGTACCGGTGTGGATGGCGATACTCGGAAGTGCATTTGCCATTATAATAGTTAAACAGCTCTTTGGAGGACTGGGATTCAACTTCATGAATCCAGCGCTGGGCGCAAGATGTTTCCTTCTCATATCATTTGCAGGAAGAATGACATCATTCTCGTATGATGGTGTGACAACTGCTACACCTCTTGCAGTACTCAAGAACACAGGGGATCTGGCAAATGTCAATGTACTCAATATGTTTCTTGGAAATATACCGGGAACCATAGGTGAGACATCAGTTGTATGTTTACTTGTTGGTGCGGCTTATCTTCTGATCAGAAGAGTTATAAAGCCGGTTATTCCATTTACATATATAGGAACATTTGCGGTGCTCATTATGATATATGCGGTTGCATCGGGTAGAGGTTTTGATCTTACATTCCTCGCAGCACACCTGTGCGGTGGTGGTCTGATGCTTGGAGCATTCTTTATGGCAACTGACTATGTTACATCACCTATCACACCTGCGGGTAAGGTTGTGTTTGGTGTGATACTTGGTATACTTACATTCTGTTTCAGAATATACGGAGGATCAGCAGAGGGCGTATCATATGCAATCATATTCTCCAACCTGCTTGTGCCACTCATTGAGAGATGGACACAGCCGAAGAGCTTCGGAGAGGGCGCAGAGCTTGCAGCCCAGGGTGACACAGCCGGAACAAAGTCTAAGATGGATACAAAGTCGATTGTTATAGCAACTATAGCAATCATGATAATCACAGTCATAGCAGGATTTGCACTGGCTTATGTATATAAGATCACAAAGGATCCTATAGCAGTTACAGAGCAGAAAGCAAAGGAAGAGGCATATAAGGCGGTATTCGATGATGCGGATTCGTTTGACAGCTATGCTGACTTTGATGCCGATGCGGCTGCAAAAATCCTGTCAGATGCCGGATATAACGCAGATATAGATGAGATCGTGGAAGCAAAGGGCAGCGATGGTTCAGCACTTGGATATGTTGTGACTGTCACATCACATGAGGCGTATAGTGGAGACCTTCAGCTTGCCATGGGAGTCAGAGCGGATGGAACGACAAATGGAATTTCATTCCTGTCACTCTCAGAGACTGCAGGACTTGGTATGGAGGCTGACACAGACAGCTTCAAGTCGCAGTTTGCAGGCAAGAAGGTCGATAAGTTCCAGTACACCAAGTCAGGTGCCACAGTGGACGAGGAGATAGATGCCCTGTCAGGAGCTACCATCACAACAAATGCGGTTACCAATGCGGTGAATGCGGGACTTGAGTATGTGAAGTCCATAAATGGCGGTGCTGCTGATTCATCTGCAGCGTCGAACGGAGGTGACAAGTAATGGGAAAATGTACAGAGCGTTTATATAATGGTATTGTGAAAGAGAACCCGACCTTCGTACAGATGCTTGGAATGTGTCCGACACTTGCGGTTACATCATCAGCCATCAATGGCGCAGGAATGGGACTTACGACCACATGTATCCTGGTGCTCAGCAACTTCATGATCTCAGCACTCAGAAAGGTTATACCTGATAAGGTCAGAATACCATCATTTATAGTTATCATAGCTTCGTTTGTTACTATCATACAGTTTCTGCTGCAGGCGTACCTGCCATCACTCAACAGCAGCCTTGGACTGTATATACCACTTATAGTTGTAAACTGTATCATCCTTGGTCGTGCCGAGGCATATGCTTCCAAGAACAAGGTACTTCCATCTATATTTGATGGACTTGGAATGGGCCTTGGATTTACAGTTGGCCTTACACTTATAGGAATGTTCAGAGAGCTTGTCGGAAAGGGCTGTGTATTTGGATTCCAGATACTTGGAGATGGCAACTTACTTCAGAACTCATCGGGAATTATAAAGGGTATAGGCAATGCACTCAGCCTGTACACACCTATAACAATATTCGTACTTGCACCTGGTGCATTCTTCGTGCTTGCATTCATCATAGCATTTATCAACAAGAGAAATGCAAAGAAGGCAGCCGAGGCACTGGCAAATGGAGAGGAGATCCCGGCAGCATGCAGACCGGACTCATGTGCAGGCTGTATCAATGCAGCATGTTGTGGCAAGCTGGTTTCAGAGACTCCGGCTCCTGTAAAGGCAGCAGAGGCTCCGGCGAAGCCTTCAGCGGATGCAAAACAGGTTAAGAAGCAGGAAGAGACACCTGCAGCGGCAGATAAGGATGCAGCAAAGAATACAGCGCCAGAGGCTGACAAGCCAGATGAGGCGAAGAAGGATGAGCCAAGACTCAGCCCATATGCACCGACCAGAGAGTCAGTCCTCGCCGACATAAAGCTTGTTCCGAATGCGACAGGAAAGATGCTTAAGGAGCATGCTGAGGAAGTTCAGCAGGAAAAGACGCCAGATGAGGAGCAGCAGACTGTTACAGAGACTCAGTCAGACAGTCAGGACAATCTCCAGAATGAGAAGTCAACAGAGCAGCCAGCCGCAGAACAGGAAGTAGCAGACAAAGTGGCAGCAGAGCAGCCATCAACGGATCAGCCGACGGAAGCAGAGCAGCCAGAACACTCTGCAGAGAACGAGCCAGCAGATTCCGACATAAAGCTCAAGGAGACAATGGCTCATATAAAGAAGAAAAAAGGAAAGGGAGGTAAGAGATAATGAATATTTTATTGTTAGCCATCGGAGCGGCACTTGTAAATAATGTTATCCTCAGCCAGTTCCTTGGACTGTGTCCTTTCCTTGGAGTGTCCAAGAGTGTCAACACAGCAACCGGAATGGGAGCAGCGGTTGTGTTCGTCATGACCATAGCTTCATTTGTCACCAGCGTTGTGTATTACGGCATACTGAGAAGATTCGGACTTGAGTACCTCAACACCATAGTGTTCATCCTTGTGATCGCAGCACTTGTACAGTTTGTTGAGATGTTCCTCAAGAAGAAGGTCAAGTCATTGTATGAATCACTTGGAGTTTACCTTCCACTGATCACGACCAACTGTGCCGTGCTTGGTATCGCTCTCTCAAATGTACAGAGCGGTTACGGTATACTTGAGAGTACCATCAACGGATGTGGCTCTGCAGTCGGATTTACTATAGCCATAGTGATACTTGCAGGAATCAGAGAGAGACTTGAGCACAGCCCTATACCTGAGGCGTTCAAGGGAACCCCTATAGTTCCCATCACATCAGGTCTTATGGCGATTGCGTTCTTCGGTTTCTCAGGATTGATATAAGGAGGGTGCGGATATGACAGGAATATTGATAGCTGTGGCAGTCGTCGCAGGCGTAGGTATTGTGATAGGTATCCTTCTGGGTGTCGCAGGAGAGAAATTTAAGGTAGAAGTAGATGAGAAAGAAATAGCAGTAAGAGAGCTCCTTCCGGGAAATAACTGCGGTGGATGTGGTTATCCGGGATGTGACGGACTGGCAGCGGCCATCGCCAAAGGTGAGATGCCGCCATCAGCGTGTCCTGTTGGAGGCGAGGCAGTGGCAGCGAAGATCAGTGAGGTCATGGGCGTGGAAAACGCTGAAAATACAAGGTATGTGGCATTTGTCAAGTGTGCAGGAGACTGCGAGAAGGCGAAGGATGTATACGAGTATGTTGGACCAAGGGACTGTAAGCTGGCACAGAACAATCCAAACAGCGGTCCTAAGGCATGTACATATGGATGTACAGGTTATGGCTCATGTAAGGCAGTATGTGAGTTCGGGGCTATTGACATTATAGATGGAATTGCGGTAATTAATAAGGAGAAGTGTAAGGCATGCGGCAAATGTGTCACAGAGTGTCCGAGACACTTGATAGAGCTGGTTCCATATGATGCAGAGAGACTTGTCAGATGTAATTCCCATGACAAGGGTCTTCAGGTCAAGGCAGCCTGCAGCGCAGGATGTATCGGATGTACACTGTGTGCAAGGAACTGTGAGGCTGGAGCCATCACGATAGACAGAAACCTTGCTCACATAGATCCGGAGAAGTGTACAAATTGTGGTGCATGTAAGGCCAAGTGCCCAGTAAAGATAATATCGTAAGAAGGCCCCGCCGAAGGTGGGAGATATAAGGAGAAAATTATATGAGATGCCCATTTTGCTCAGCAGATGATACAAAGGTTATCGATTCCAGACCAGCGGAGGATGGAAGTGCGATCAGAAGGAGAAGACAGTGTGACGCCTGTGGTAAGAGATTTACCACATATGAGAAGGTGGAGACCATACCTCTCATAGTCATCAAGAAGGACAAGAACAGAGAGACTTATGACCGTTCCAAGATAGAGTCAGGTGTCATAAAGTCATGCCATAAGCGTCCGGTTTCAGCGGAAGCAGTCACAAAGTGCATAGATGACATAGAGAACACCATCTTCAACATGGAAGTGAGAGAGATAGAGAGCACGACCATAGGTGAGATAGTCATGGATAAGATCAAGGATCTTGATCAGGTAGCCTATGTAAGATTTGCATCAGTGTACAGAGAGTTCAAGGATGTGAATACATTTATGGATGAGCTGGGCAAGCTGCTCACCAGCAATTCGGAGAAGCGATGATAGAGACATACAACACGATATTACAGGAGGGGCAGGACGAGATAGTCGAGAAGAAATCACGATTCATCGGCTATGCAGTCCCTGTGTCCTCGGAGGAAGAGGCATATGCCTTTGTCGAGAAGATCAGGAAGCAGCACTATGATGCAAGGCACAACTGCTATGCATTTGCCATAGGCAGCGAGAATACATTGCTAAGATTCTCTGATGACGGAGAACCGCAGGGAACGGCTGGAAAACCCATCCTGGAGGTTATCACGGGAAATGCGGTGGTTAATATATGTATAGTGGTTACAAGGTATTTTGGTGGAACACTGCTCGGAACAGGTGGTCTTGTGAGAGCATACACCGAGGCAGCCAAGCTTGCATTGTCTGATGCGGGTATACATAAGATGCAGCTTATGAAGCTGGTGAAGATAACCACGAACTACAACGATTCGGGTAAGGTACAATATCTTCTCAGCAACAGTGATGCACTGATAGACAGTACGGATTACACTGCAGATGTGTGCTTCAATGTGGCGGTGCCGGCTGACAGCTATGGATGTCTGGTAAAGCAGATCACAGAGTCTACATCTGCGAGA
>OHJB01000918.1_pt1 | contig 12841 bp, 9 predicted proteins | sample 1568431 | NCBI WGS metagenome assembly OHJB01 (sample SAMEA3879594, study PRJEB24766) | human gut metagenome | biome: human-associated habitat; feature: feces | place: USA | collected 1985/1987 | reverse complement strand
AATCATAAATGCTCAAAAGAGAAATATTGATTATATATATAAGAAAAGGACGTGTTTCAAATGAGTGAAAAGACAATGTTTCCAAGAGAAGACCATACAGAAATGCTGTTTCAGAAGATACTAAACGATCCATGGGCGTGTGACAGGCTTATGGAAACCTTCAATGAAAATCTGGTTTACAACGATGAATTTGATGTATCACTTCCGGCAGAAAAATTTGCTAAAGCTCTCTTCAATGCATATACCAACCGCGATCTTTCCGCACTGCTTATGTGTCTGTGCAACAACACCGTATTTGATTTGCTGCGCAATTCATATATCATACCGTACAGGTTCAATGCCGACGGACACCAAAATCCGATAATCATGACCGATGAACACGGAAATCCGCTGCCCGAATATAAACACATATCTCATGACAAGAACTATATACATTTTCATGAGATATACAATGATATGCCAGACAAAAAGGATATCTACTATGCACAGGCTTACCGCTACAGTCACACATATGATTCCGAGCATATGACTCCCACGCAGCAGGTCATTGTAAAGCATGACGGAATACTCTTGATACGAGAGCTTCCCGATACCGTAAAACTCAAGGAGACTGAGGCTGAGGCTTACTCTGCTGTATGGGATCTGATGATACAGATTGAAAAGGAACTTCCTATGGCATATGTTTTTTACGGTCAGGATTCTCTTGTGGAAAATGACAAGCGGTATGATGAAATTGGTATTTTCCTGCGAAGCTCTCACTTCCTAAAAAATCTTGAAAAACATGTACAAAAGGCCGAGGCGATAATTTATGGCAGATAACAGCTACACAGATATCATGGAAAAAAATCATATGGAAATCCCCTGGCATGATTATGCCAGACAGGATGGAAATATACTCATAGATAAGGCAGGACTGATTGAAAAAGCCTCTGTAATCGGACGTGTCGGACTCATCATGCTCTCCTGCGGCACAGGAGCCTGGCGTGTGAGAACCTCCATGAACCGGCTCTCAAAGGAGCTTGGTGTCACATGTACAGTGGATGTCGGACTTATGTCAATCGAGTTTAACTGCTTTGACGGAAATGACTGTATATCACAGTCACTCAGCATAGCAAACACAGGTGTAAACACATCAAAGCTCTATCGCATGGAGCAGTTTGTCGACAATTTTCCTAACGAGGAAGCTCATCTGACCGGCGAAGAAATCCACCGTCGACTCGATGAGATAGAGCAGATTCATGCCATTTACTCCCCTGCAAGGCTTGGACTTGCAGCAGCTATAGCATGCTGTGCCTTCACATTTTTGCTTGGAGGAGGCCCTATTGAAATGATACTGGCATTTGTAGCAGCCGGCATCGGAAATCTCATACGTACAAAGCTTATAAAACATCATTTTACTTTGTTCCTAAATATAGCGGTATCAATTTCTGCCTCATGCTTCATATATGCGGCATTTTTAAAAATTGCAGAGATGGCTTTCAATGTACCATCAATTCACGAAGCCGGATACATCTGTTCCATGCTCTTTATCATACCCGGATTTCCGTTTATCACAAGCGGAATCGACCTGGCAAAGCTGGATCTACGCTCCGGTCTTGAACGCCTTGCCTATGCAATAATAATAGTCATGGTAGCCACGATGTTTGCATGGATTATGGCGCTGCTTCTGCAGCTTAAGCCTATGGACTTTGAAGACCTGAATCTGACCCCCGTACTACATCTAATCCTGAGGCTTATAATGAGCTTCTTCGGTGTGTTTGGATTCTCAATCATGTTCAACAGTCCAGCTCCCATGGCTGCAACAGCTGCTCTTATCGGTGCCATAGCAAATTCACTGCGGCTTGAGCTGGTAGACCTGACAGGTATGCCTGCTCCTGCTGCTGCATTTGCCGGAGCTCTCACAGCAGGGCTTCTCGCATCATTTATCAAGGAAAACAACGGATATCCGAGAATATCCCTTACTGTTCCATCCATAGTCATAATGGTTCCGGGACTTTATCTGTATCGGGCTATATACAATTTCGGCATAATGGCACTTTCGGATGCTGTTTCATGGTTTGCATCAGCAATCATGATTATCATTGCACTGCCGCTCGGACTCATCTTTGCAAGAATACTAACTGATAAGACGTTTAGATATTGCACGTAACAGAATCATAAACATTATAAGCAGACTTGTTTTATACCATTCAAATTTCGGACAGCACAAGCTCTGCACCAACATCCAAATATTAAACTCAAAAAACAAGGAGGCATTCATCATGCTTACAGCAGTTACAGGAATAAACTGGGGAGACGAGGGAAAGGGTCGTGTCATCGACCTTCTCGCAGAACATGCGGATATCGTAGTCCGCTATCAGGGTGGTAACAATGCCGGACACACAGTAGTTAATAAACAGGGAAAATTTGTCTTAAATCTGCTTCCATCCGGAATACTTCACCCAGATGTAGTATGTGTGCTCGGTGACGGAATGGTTATTGACCTAAACCATCTGTCCAATGAAATTGCACAGATCAGAACACAAGATATATCTGTTTCACCAAAAAACCTGAAATTATCAACAAGAGCCACAATTTCAATGCCGTGGCATAAAATACAGGATGAGCTTGAGGAAGAGCGCCTTTCAAAGTCAGGAGCAGCCTTCGGCTCTACCAAACGCGGTATTGCCTATGCATACAGCGATAAATACCGTAAAAAAACAATCCGTCTCGGTGATTTACTCCACTTAGACGAAGAGAATGTACAGGCCAGACTTAAGACCATGCTTGAAGCTAAAAACCTTGAGCTTGCAGGCTGCTATCATCAGGAGCCTATGTCTCTGTCAGCTCTTTTGTCATGGTGCAGGCAGAAGGCTGCAAAATATGCACCTTATATCACAGATACCGGTGCATTCCTTGAGGATGCACTATCAAAGGGAAAGCGTGTTGTACTTGAAGCACAGCTTGGTGCAATGAGGGATATAGACTATGGTATTTTCCCATATACTTCAAGCTCCTCCACCATCTCAGCTTACGGTCCTATAGGTGCCGGTATCCCCGGTGCCTCATTAGACCATGTGGTCGGTGTACTAAAGGCATACTCTACCTGTGTTGGAGCCGGACCATTTGTCGCAGAAAAAGCTATGAACGGTGAATGGACTGAAATGGTCCGCAAGTATGGGGGCGAATATGGTGCTGCCACTGGAAGACCACGTCGTGTGGGTCCATTTGATGCCGTTGCAAGCCGCTATGGTCTAAAATGCCAGCATGCCGACAAAATCGCACTGACCAAGCTGGATGTCCTAAGCATCATGGATCAGATTCCTGTTATCACAGGATATCAGTATAAAAATGCCGTAACAAACGTCTTTGACCCTACCGAAAATCTGGAAAAATATACCCCGGTAGTCAAAATGCTGCCGGGGTGGAAAACCGATATATCAAATTGCAGGTCATATGATGAGCTGCCTGTAAATGCTAAGCGCTATATAAACTTCCTTGAGGACATGCTAAGACACGAAATACAATTTGTCTCAGTCGGAGCTGAGAGAAATCAATATCTTCTCAATGGTAAGTGGCTGTAATTGCCTTTAACATGCTTTAACCGACCTCTATGCCATTGCCATATTATTTTTCTGATTTACTAAGATATTGTATACACGAATGTGCTGCCACATTTCCTTCTCCGACAGCCTTCGTATACTGGTATGGCCTGCCTGTGCAGTCTCCTGCCGCAAAACAGCCTGCCACATTTGTCTGCTGGGCTCTATCCACCAATATATGTCCGTTTTCTATTTCAAGCTGCGGCATAAGCTTTGATGGTGCGATGGAGTTCCTGAGGCAGAATACTCCGTCTACGCTCTCAGTCTTTCCGCTTCGAAGCGTAATTCCTTCCACAAATGAGTCTCCAATTAATGCTATAGGTACATCCTTTGATATCTTTACATTTGGAAGCTCTATTTCGCTGTCATTATAGGCCGGGAAATACAATACCTCTGTCGCAAGATCCGCAAGATATTTAACCTCATGCTCATACTTTTTGTCATTACATATGACAGCTATCCTCTTATCCTTGTAAAACATGCCATCACAGGTGGCACAGTAGCTGAGCCTTTTTCCAAGCAGCTCATCCTCCCTGTCCAACTGCTTTGCAGACATCACACCCATGCAAAGTATGAGAGTCCTTGCCTCATACATCTCATTGTCTGCAAGCACCATAAAACCGTTTCCTGCAGGCATGATATTGGTCACAGTCTTTTCTGTTATATCAATTCCCGCAGCTCTCCTGTGAGCGTCAAAGCGTTCAAACAGCTCCTGTCCGCTTATCTGTGGAAATCCGGGATAGTTTGTGATTTTCTCTGCCTTTTGCACCTTTTCGCTTAGGTTCTTCGAACCAAACCAGATAAAATCCTTTTTATATGTTTTTAAATTCAGGGCTGCCGACAGTCCGGCAGGACCTGTTCCTATTATTATACTATCGTACATGCTATGCTCCTTGTACCAAATGTTTGTATATATTTAGACCTTATATATTATAATTAAAGGGGCAAAAGGTATTTTGACCCTCATTTATGATTAATCAGATTACTACATGCTACGCATTCCCGTAATCTGACTCCACCTCGAAAACCACTTAATGTAAAACAGCCGCAAGTAATTAGTCTTCTCTAACCCGATTACAGTTTAATACACCTATATAATTTCGTCAACCGGCTTCTGTGAGCCTTACTCGTTACTGTTCACACCTAACAGTGTGACCGGCAACGAGTACAAGCTACTCCATAGCTTAGATACAGTCGAATTATACTTCTTTGCACAGCAATGCCCTGACAAAACGTCAGGGCCGGGTATCACATGCCACAGATGGCATATAAAATGGCTTCTAATACCGATTCCTGCAAAGAGGCTGTCTTCCCACACATATATTATCCTTTGTACGGTCACGAAGCTCCGGCACCGGATTTGGCGCCACCTCAAAGCGATAATCCTCCCCGTTTTTGCGGATATAATCCTCAATAAAGGTATGGCTCATTACATTTCTTACCGGGTCATTGACCAGACGCTGATATCTGATAAATGTTTCAGGAGCATTGGTTCTTACATCCACATACCTTTCACGGCATGCTGTGTCGTTTACCGTACTGCCAAGCACACACCTGACATACTCAATATTGCTCTCAAGCACAAGAGGAGTCGGGAACTCAGCGTCAAGGATGACTTCCTGCCAATCCTTTTTCTCGTACTGTCTTAGCAGCTCAAGTGCAATATGCAGATGCTTAAGCTCCTGTTCAAACATAAACTGCCATATGCCACGTATTCTTGTATCCGTCTCAGTTTCATAACAGCTCCAATACAGCCAGCACTCGACATACTGATGCACAAGGAGATTTTCAAGGCGGCTCATGCATGGCTTCAACAGACTGCCATACTGTGTGACATGCTGTTCCTCGACCATTCCGATTTCCTGATATAGCCTGCGTCCCATCTCATCAGGCCAAAGTGCCGCTGTGTTCATATAGTAGTTCATAGTCTGCTGTTCTGCTGCTGTGATTACGTTTGCAGCCAGCACATCCATTGTCGCAGGGCATTTATCCGTCATCGGATATCGTATTGAATCATATGGGTGCCTGTGGTGTGAAATAGTCGGTCTGCCCGGTGTGATTTCTGTATAGCCTCCGACAAGCTTCTCTGCGTGCTCACCTGTGGTAAAATCAAGATAATCTGCATAGCGGTACAAATGATCAAAGTCCTCGAGCAAGGCAAAATCGAGCGCAGACTTAATATTTTTGTCATTTACTCGTTTTGCAAGATGCGCAGTCAGATCAACCGCCAGCTGCTCGTAGCCTATGGTGTGCTCCAATGCCGACTCATCTGCCGGCTTTAAATGTGTGAGTATTTTCTGCTGCTGTTGCTCACTTTTCCTGATGTATGCAAGCTTTCGTCTAAGCTCATCATCACCTACGCTTCTTGAAAACTGATGTGAAAACCACACGTTTTCAAATTCTGTACCATTCATCAATATGATTCTCGTCCTTGTATACGGATTTACCTCATTTTTGTTATATGGTTTTACCCAGAATTTCTCCCAGTCAACAAATAAATCGCCGGTTCTCTCCGGCCTCATTTTAAATGGATTCATAATAAAAACATACCTCCTTCATGCTATTGTATGCACGAAGGAGGTATGCTGTGCGAATGAATCACATTCTAATAATTTGTCAAATATATATGTGTATTTAGAGTTTTTCGAATCAGCCTCATAAGAGCCTTTCCTGCTCTATTGTTTTATCCGATTCAAGAATTGCTTCTTTTAATTCAGCAAGCAATCCTGCATCCTTTTTTTGAAGTTTTTCCCTAGTTGAAGCCTTAAGTGGTATTCCAGCGTCTTTTTTTAATGCTTCCTCAAAATCCGCTACCCCCATTCTATAAGGCATTAGTTTTTCAAAAATTCTATCCTTAATAAACAAGAATATGCTTATCCCTCCAAAATCCATATCTCCCCAATGGAGGAACTCACATTCCTTAGATACAATAAGGCTTAATTTCTTTAGAAAATACACTTCCTTAGGAGTAAAATAACCATGACAAAAAATATACAAGGTATTCTCATCATATTGCATACTTTCATAGTTAGCCTTATTTTCTATGGTCATAATTCTTTTGCATCCTGCAAGCGAAACCGGACTTGCATGCTCAAGTGTCTGCGTATTAATAATGGTTCCATAAATCTGCTTTGACGTATCAATAACACATGTATCATCAATTCTATATGACAATGGTCCCTTCCATTCCATTGTCTGTGCATATGACATAATGCCATGCATCTTCAAAATTTCAAGCCCCGACTTTTTTTTATCCTCTTTGGCATCATCTTCCTCTCCCTCTGTATCATAATCCTCCATATCCTTCTCATAATATGGAGAATATTTAGTCAGAATTGATACCATCTTTTGTCGATAGCATTTTTCAAATTTCTTTGAATCTTTAAAAACCTTTGCACTAAAAACACGCTCCCACACAGGCTCCTTTATTCTTGTTATAGCATTGATACACTTAAAACGCATATCCTCCTCAGCCTCTGTGACACTCTTTCCGGCTTCCAGACGCCCCAAAATATCATCATAATATCTGCATATCCAATCGCAGTCACCAACCTCTGATTTCCACTGCTTTACAGACTCTATCAATCTTAGCTGTTTTGCTCTTGAATCCTCAACACCCTCAAGCCGACACAGCTCCGGTATGCTGCTGACATCACAATCAATTTTTTTAATATCGCTGTTGACCTGAATCCAACTAATTCTTATCTTCCCATCGTGGCCTGCTTGTGTATTATTCTCTATGAACCTTGCCTGATCGATTAGTTTCCGCCGTCCACCAACAAATTCCATCATTTCTGTTATTTTGTTAAAATGTTTTTCTCCGGTTAGTTTTCCTGACCGGTATCCTTCGGTGTCTGTTTTTTTAATAATATAGCCTGCAAGCGTGTGCTTAACTGGAGTTTTTCCCATAGCATAATACCCCTATAAAACCATTAATACGTCCTATCACTTTTCCTCAAACAGCTCGATTTCCTCGCCAAGTGGTCCTTTGCAGAATGCTATGCGCGCCGGAAATACCGGTGTTGATGTGATTTCTATATCCTTCGGCTCAATAAATACCTCGTATCCTGCTTCTTTTACAGCCTCTACACACGCATCCACATTATCTGTTGCGAATGCGAAATGACGAATCACACCTTTGCCCGGTGCATCATCTCCATCGTTAAAAATCTCAACAATTCCGTTTCCGGTATCAAGCATTATTCCTGCCTGCCATTCCCTTGCGACCGGGATTCCCAGAATGTTTTTGTAGAAATCTATTGTCTTTTCATACTCATCTGTGCTACTGCACTTCATTGATACGTGATGTATACCTTTTATTAAGCTCATTGTTTTTCTCCCTTTAATTTTTTGGAGCTGTTTTGTGATTTATAGTGATTTCAGCTACTTTTTCCCGCTATTTTTCCGGCTTTTGGGCTGAATTTTAGGAGCTGTTTTGGAGATTTCTGCAGTTTCAGCTACTTTTCTCGCAATTTTTCCGGCTTTTGAGCTGAATTTTGGGAGCTGTTTTAAAAGATTTAGTGATTACAGCTCCCCAAGGTCTGCCTACTATGCTATCAATCCCTTGTAAACCATAAATTGGTACCTTGAAAACTTCACATTTTCAAGGTACCAACCATTTTTTATAAGGTGGTTTTGACCCTTAAATCATGTCATATAGACTTAAAAAATAATTCACAAAATTTCAAATGAAAAATTATCTATTATATCTAGGACCTTTAGTACTAAAAAGATTTCGCATATGTTACATAAAAATGAATAAATAGTAAAATTTACCAAAATTTTGTAAAGTAATTCTCTATATATCCCAATAGTCGAAAACCAACGAAAATATTATAATATAAGTACGAAAACGTGCGAAAGGGAATTTTCGTACAAACATAATAAGAAAAGGAGAGGAAATATGAGAAAGTTAAAAGAACGCTTTCACAGGAAACATGGCGTTGTAAGCCGTATCTTTAGTATGGTACTTGCACTTGCTATGATTGTGACCATGGCTCCGGTAATCGGTGGTGCAACCACTGCATATGCTGCGAGCCCGACAATCCGGTTATATTTGGACAAACCAAGTACATGGAATACACCGGTTGTCAATGTCTGGGCTGCCGGTGCTACGGTAGATAACCATAACGCAGGAAATGCCAACATTTCACAATGGGGAGATGGTGGTAAGGAAAAACCAAAGCTTGCATATGAGGAAAGTTCTAGACTCTATTATGTAGATGTACAGAGCAGTGAGTGGACAGGTTTTCAGTTTGTTGATGCAGGTTCTACTGAGAAGGCTGCACCGGAGATAAAGACAGAAGGAGCTGCAATTGAGCAGATTAAGACTTTTACTTCTAATACAAGCATTTATTGTTTATTGGATGGCAATGGAAAATATCAGTGGTATAAGGATGCTTCAAAGAAGGAAACATTGATTCCAGAGTCTGTACCAACAGAATGTGACCTGACTATTAATTATAAGAGCACATTAGGCGATGATGTTGCAGCATATATATATAAGGAGACCAATAAGCCGGCAGGTGAATGGCCGGGAAAAACCATGACTGCAACAGCAGGTCATGAAGGCTGGTATACAATGCATCTGACATTAGATAACAGTACAGATTATAATCTCATTTTAAATAATGATGGACATGGAAAAAAGTTAGACGACGTAACACTTTCTACAAAATGAAAGGCAGAAGCAGAGTACTGGTTTGATGGTTCTTTGTCAGAGACAAAACCTGCCGATTGGAAATATGTAACAACCATTCATTATCTTGCTTCAGGAATGGGAAGCACTATTTACAATTATATGTGGGGAGCAGATGCCTCTGCAACAGGAGCAGGTGTTGGAAAAGAATGGTCAAAATGGCCGGGCGGACAGATTAAAGAAAATGCTGACCATTCCGGATGGTATGATGTAGTATATACACAGGATGTAAAACAGAATTTCAGCTGTATTTTTAATAATAACAGTGGGACACAGACGGATAATATTGATGTCTCTGTAACATCAACAAGTACTGAACTCTGGGTTACCGGAACCCAAGCTGGTGGTGATACAACCGTATATAAAACAGCACCGGACAGCTGGGAGGCACCGGTTCCAGACCATACATTTACAATGTATTATTACAATGAAGATTTATCAACAGACACAGACATGGGAAAAGTTGATATGTGGATGTGGAATGCCGGATTAAATGGATCATATGTTTTTGATGAAACAGAATATGATGCTGCAAATAATGTGACATGGTTTAAAAAGACCATTACAGTTGCCGGCAGTAATGTGGGAAAAACAGTAGGATTAAAGGCACGTTATGACATAACACAGGGATGGGATGGCGGCTCTGATACCGCAGACCGTTCTTTTACAATAAGCGGTGATGAGAATGAGGTATTATATTATGTGGATGGTTCAGATCCGGTTCATGAGAAACCGACAATCGTACCAACGGAAAAGAGATACCTTGTATTGGATTATGAGAATCCAGGATTAAAAGAAAAAGGAATTACACCACAGTTCTATACATGGTCATCAGGATATGCTTCAGTATTAACCGATTTTACATACGTAGGTGGAGATAAATGGACAGTAACGATTCCTGCAAAACCATCCTGCACAAAGGTTGATTTTTGTATTGCATTAGATTCAACAGGTGACCCATGGATTAAAGATGGTGGAGACCATTCCGTTACATTCCCTTCTGACCAGAAGGTTATCTATGCCAGCATGAAAGCCGGCAGTGAGCCGGAAATTGCTATGCCATATAATACTGGCTATGAAGTAGATGCAGAAAATCAACAGGTATCATATTACTATCGTGATGATGCTGCATTTGTAGATGGCACCTTAAAGGATATGACAGTATCTGTTGATGTAGACGGAACAGAGTATCCAATGACATACAATGATACAACAAAGCGTTTTGAGTATGTAAAGAGCGGCTTGACAGATGGTAAAACACATTATCGTTACAAAGCAAATGGAACTTATGTTGTAGATGCATTCAATTCAAACAGTGAAGAGTACAAGAAAGCAGATTACTCATATTTTGAATACTATAAATTAAATGCAACAGTTACAGCAGCAGTTATGAATAAATCTTTTAACTACAACGAAAATGATGTTGTTAAGTTTAAGGTTGAACAGGATAGTTCAGATAAGAAAACATTAGAAGTAGCTAGTGCTAGTATCGATGTTTCTTCTCTTGGCGGAAGCAATGCAATGCCGATTGAACCTGAACTGCAGGCAGTTACTATTTCTGCAACAACAGACACAGCATTAGGAGTTAAGACATTACCAATTACTGTAACAGACCAGTATGGTAATAAATTCAGTACTACAGTTGATGTTGAAATTACAGACCGTGTGAAGAAAAATGAAAATGATTTCGATTGGGATGAAGCTGTTGTCTACTTTATGATGACAGACCGCTTCTTTGATGGCAATGAATCTAACAATACAGCAAGTGGTGCAGATACATATGGAAAAAACAACCCGGGACTGTATCATGGTGGAGATTTTGCCGGTGTAACAGCTAAGTTAGATTACTTACAGGATTTAGGAGTAAATACAATCTGGCTTACACCAATTGTAGAGAATGTGAAAGGTGTAGCTGTAACAGATGAGGGTAAAGAAGATGTTCCTTATAATGCAGCATACCATGGATACTGGGCAAGTGATTTTACAAAGTTGAATCCTACACTTGGTACAACAGAAGAATTTGAAACTATGATTAGCGAAGCACATAAACGTGGCATGCGTATTATGGTTGATATTGTTGTAAACCACGCAGGATATGGTTCAGAATCAACATTTGCTGATATGCTTAGGGATAAGAGCATCAGTGAAGGTGATATTAAATCATGGCAGGATGGCTTGCCGGATTTTGCAACAGAGAATGCAGATGTCAGAGCAAAATTAGTAGAATGGCAGACATCATGGATGAAGGATTATGGTGTTGACTATTTCCGTGTAGATACAGTAAAACATGTTGACAGTACAACATGGGCAGCACTTAAGAATTCTACAACAGAAGTAAATCCATCCTTTAAGATGATTGGAGAATATTATGGTGCAGGATATGCATCAAATGGTAGTACCTTAGGTACCGGTCAGATGGATGCAGACCTTGATTTCGATTTTAATGACCAGGCAACAAGCTTTGTCAGTGGTAATATTTCTTCTGTAGAAAGCTTCCTTTCTTCCAGAAATACAGCACTTAATAACGCATACATGACAGGTCAGTTCTTAAGCAGTCATGATGAAAATGGATTTAAGGCGTCCTTAATGAACGGCAAACAATATACCGAGGATAAGGCAACAGCAGCAGCGTTAGTTGCAGCTACCTTACAGCTTACTGCAAAGGGTATTCCGGTGATCTATTATGGTGAGGAAGTTGGCTTAAGTGGATTAAATAATTATCCGTATAATACCAATAGATATGACATGGATTTCTCTAAGGCAACAAAGGACAATGTCACATATCAGCATTATAAGAATTTGCTGAGCATCCGTAATGCATACACAGATGTATTTGCAAGAGGAAGCAGAAAGGTTGTGGCAAGTTCTAATGAGGAAGGCTATGATGTAGTTTCAAGATCCTATGGAGGAACAACCTTATATGTTGGTATGAATATCAAGGATACCGCAAAAGAAGTAAAAGTTCCGGTTAGCTTAGCAGCAGGAACAGAGGTAAAGGATTTATACAGCGGTGCTACATATACTGTAGGAAGTGATAAAACAGTTGCTGTTACAATTCCAGCAGCAAAGGATGGTGGAACAGTTATTCTTACTGAGGTGAAGAAAACAGTAGATCCAACACCGGCAGACCCGGGCAAGAAAGATCCAACACCAACACCAGTAAAGAAAGATGGAGTTATTTCCGTAACAGATAAGGCAGCTATTGAAACCAAAAAAGCAGCTCCAAAGAGTGGCGATGACAATGAAGCAGCTACATATGTATGCTTACTTGGACTCGCAATGGTTGCAATCACAGCAGCTACATATCGCAAGAAAAAAGCTTGCAAATAAAACAGCTTTTAAACTAAACATTTTATAAACCTCTTAGATGCCGCACCTTCGGGTGCGGCATTTTGCTATAAATTGGGAAAGAAGTCGTATTGCTATCATCATGTTAAATACATTATAATAAGAAGAAAACAGCTAAGGCTGTCAAGGAGGAAAAAATAAGTAATTGAATATATTGTCAAATGTGATTAAATGTGTTTAAATATACTCAAAGGAGTAAATTATTATGAATACA
>OHJB01000912.1_pt1 | contig 12923 bp, 5 predicted proteins | sample 1568431 | NCBI WGS metagenome assembly OHJB01 (sample SAMEA3879594, study PRJEB24766) | human gut metagenome | biome: human-associated habitat; feature: feces | place: USA | collected 1985/1987 | reverse complement strand
GCAGTTCCATCGCACGCATTGCGCCGCCGGTGTCATCCGCAAAGGTGACGAGCAGACGGATGTACTCCGAGATAAAAGTCCCGATGCCCGCCCGAGCTGCGACTTGCAGAGCCACAAGGCCGTTTGCGACTGTCATACCCACGACCGTCAGCGTCAGTGTATGCTTACCAAACAGATAAATCGCACCCGCCACAAACAGCAGATTTGTCATCATATAGATGACATTCTGGGAGCCGCGAACAATAAACGCCAAGTTTTGAAATTCCGAGATCCAGATACCCACTGACCACATCCAAAACAGCATATAGGGAAAAGAAAAAAGCAAAAAAAAGCGCATACAAAATTTTGCTCTTTCAAATAGCGGATGGATGAAGAACATTGCGCATGCCCAGCCGAAAACCAGCATATTGATGGCATACTTCAAACCTACCGGCAACCGATAGCAGGCGCAGTAGAAACTCACGGTCATGAGTACTATATACAGCCCCATCCCGCCTATCTTTACAATTTTGTTCTCAAATACATCCATTCGTTCTAACATTCCTGTCTTGTCCCTCGCCGTGGCTCAATTCACATCCACGACCACCAGTTCCGGCTGGTTGAAGATGCGTGGGAACGGCTCCGAATCGCCGAGGCCGCGGCTGATGACCACCTGTGACTCCCCCATCTGGTTGACCCCGCTGGTGTATTTGGGCAGAAAGCCCTGACTGGTAGACCAGAGGCCTTGACTGCCGATGCGCACCTGTCCGCCGTGGGCGTGGCCGCTGAGCACAAGGTCGAACTGGTACAGCTCCAGCGAGGTGTCCAGAACCTCCGGGCAGTGGCAGATGAGGATGGTGCAGACGTCGTCCAGCTCGTTCGTCTCGCCGTTCATGGCGTCGGCCACTGCGCGGGAGTTTTCCCGCTCCAGCTGGGCGCGGGGCCACTCGAAAAAGCCGCCGATGCGCAGCTTCCTGCCCTTGAATTCCACGTCCTCGTAATTGCCGTTCAGCCAGTGGACGCCGGTGGCCTGAATGTCGTCAAAAAGAGCGTCGCTGCCGCCCGCATACCGTCCCGCCCACTCGTGGTTGCCGGGGGCATAGTATACCGGCGCAATGTCCACCAGCTGGTGCATCAGGTCGAGCACGACGTGGTAATCGGTGTCCGTGTCGATGTTCATATCGCCCGCCACCGCGATGAGGTCCGGGGCAAGGTTCTGTATCTTCCGCACAAGGTCGGCATTGTCTTCGCCGTACTCGTGGAGATGCAGGTCGGACAGCAGAACGATGCGCAGGTCTTCTACCGGCTTATCCACCGTGACCGAATAAAACGTCGTGATGAAACTCTTATTCATCTGCAGATTGTACAGCAGGATGCCGCCCAGCACAAGCACGACGGCCAGCAGCCCTGCCAGAATTTTTTTACTCATCTTTCCCATAGATCACTCTCAGCTTTCGCTCTTCAGCGGCGACGACTCAGCCGCCTTCCTTGCATTTTCGGCCTCCTGACGGGCCTTTGCGTCCGCGCAGCGGCGGATGGCCAGCCGCAGCAGGGCGCGGATCTCGTAGGCGTCATCCTTCGCCGAGTTGGAGACGCCCGTAAAGACGCAGGGGCCAAACACAGCCAGCTCGGTCTTGGCCAGCAGACTGCTCAGGCGGTCGATGCAGTTCCTTGCCAAGTCGATGCTGCAATCTTCCAGCAGGACGATGAAGTGTCCCGCGCCGTTGTAGCCCACAAAGCCCAGCGTCCGGAAGACGTATTGCAGCTGGTCGCCCAGCGCCCGCAGCGCCTTGTCGCCGTCGTTGCGGCTCATCCCCGAGAGGTCGACCTGAATGTGGATGACGGTGAACTGGCCGTTCAGACGAACGGTGCTGTAGCGGTCCACCATGGCGTCGCACCGCTCGCGGTTGGGCAGGCCGCTCTTTTTGTCCACATAGAGATAGTAGTCCACAAAATCGCCCAGCCGTCCGAGGAAGATGGCGCAGAAGCAGCCCAGAAAGAGGAACAGTATCACCGACAGGGCCGCATAGAGCTTCAGGTTGAGCTTCGCGTTGACCACGATGCTGTTCTTCATCTTGATGTTGTCCGCGCCGTTGACCTGATTGAACTCCTCGACGGTCTCGATGGAAAGCTCATACAGACTGGTGAATTTCTGCACCAGCTCGTCGATGCGGTCGCTGGCCCACTGGGCCTCGGCGCTGGCGGGGTCGGTGTTCCGGGTCACGTCGGCGTAGGCGTCCAGGATCTCCTGTGCCTTTCCCTGCGCGATGGCGGCGTCGATGCGCTCAGCGTGGAGGTCGGCGTAATGCCGGATAAGCTTATCGTAGGTGGTGGTGACATCGCCGGAGGGTTGGGTGGTGTAGTCCCGCACCACATCGGTGATGATCTGGGTCTCGCCGCCGTCGGCGTTCCGGTTGGCCGAATAGACCGCTGCGCCGTCCAGCGTCTTGTCGCCGAACTGGTCGATGATGTCCTTGGCCTCAGAGATGTTGTTGTTCAGGCTGTCGATCTGAAGCTGGTAGCGCAGGATGGCGTTCTTCTTGGTGTTGACCAGAAGGGTGTGGTCCCGCACCAGCTTATTGTTGATAACGTAGGCGTAAAGGTCGTTCAGGGCGTTCTGGGTCAGATATTCATACTCCGATACGAGGTCCGAGAAGGAATAGCCCGACTTCACGCTGTAAAAGCCGTATTTCTCTTCTGCCTTTTTTCGCAGAAAAGCCGCACTCTCGTTGGCGTTGTTGCGCAGGATCTCCACGCAATCAATATACTCGTAGTTCGCCACCGAGACGTTGCTGGCATTGTTCGGGAAAATATCCGCGTCCACATGGGTCTCGCTGTAATACTGAAAGTAGTTCGTCAGCACTGAGTCCAGCACATTGCGGGCGTAGTCGGTGGCGTCCTTGCTGTCCACCGTGAAGGAGACCGCGTAGGTCGTGGGATAATACTCGTATTCGTCGCCGTTGGAAAGAGCCGTCTCCTTTTTGGTCTCTTCGTCCTCCGGGATGACCTCCTGCACCGAGATCCGGGGGCGGATGGACTCGGTGCTGGCCGTCAGGCCCAGATCCTGAATGGTCTTGTTGATGACCGATGCCGAGGTGATCTCGGAAGGGTCGATCCTTGTTCCGTCGGCGTTCAGGCCCTCGCTGGCGTTGGGGCCTGCGTACTGGATAACGGCTGTGGCCGTGTACGACTGCCGCGACGAAATAAACTCATACACGCCCAGACAGCCCACCGCCGTGACGAGCACGATGACGAACCACCATTTTTTCAGGTAGCGCAGCAAATCAAAACTTTTCATTCTTCCTCCATCCTGTCCCAGAGACGGATATTATTCGTTCTCCATCCGCTGGCGCTGGCGCCGGACACACACTTGGACGACTGCGCCCAGATAGCAGACCGCACAGACCAGCGCGGCCAGCATCACGCTGCGTTTCACGTTATAGCGCTGCATGAAAGACATCTGCGGCTCACTGAACATAAGATAGCTGTGGATGCGCTGGGCGTAGCAGTCGGCGTCCAGCTCCCGTGTCGCGCTCACGATGTCCGCGAGCTGCTGGGTGATGTTGTCCACCATGGCCTGTGCCATCTGCACCTCATACGACTCGGTGTACTGTTCCAGCGCCGTGACCTTGGTGTTGTTGGTGGCGATGCTCTTCTGGGCCTCCACCGCCGAGCTGAGCAGCTCGTTGGCCTGCAGGGCCAGATCGTCGATGCCGATCTTGGTGCGGGACATATAGAACGCACCGTCGTTGTCATAGGTGGGGATGAGCACCGAGGAGACCATCTTGTTGTTGTAGTTGTCCAGAATGGTCATGTAGATCGCGCTCTTCTGGGAGTCGCTCATCTCGTCCCACCGCAGGGTGCGATTCAGCTCGTTGAGGTCGTCGATGCAGCGGAAATTGTTCTTGGCCACGCCTTTTTCCCAGATGTAGCTCTGGTATTCCCGGAGGGTATAGCCCTGCAGGTTCTGTACCTGTTTCTTGATGGCACTGTAGCTCTGGCCGCTGGCGGAGAGATAGGAGCCGTCCTGATCGTTGCGCACCGTGAGGTAGTTGTTGACCCGGTCGATCATCATGCTGAAGTAGGAGCCGATCTCCTCGTAGTCCATGTCGCTGTAGTCATCGTCGATGTCCAGCGAGGTGGCGTTGACCCGGTAATCTGCGGTGAACCGCTTGAGGTATACCCGGCATATCTCGTCAAGGAAGTCCTGCACCGTGATCTTCCCCCAGAGCGTCCACGGCAGCTTGACCGAGAGATAATAGGACGAGCTGATGTAATAATCGTCCTCCTTGGTCACGATCCGGCTGGTGGTGGGGCTGATGGAGATGCAGTCCGCGAGGTCGGCGGTCGTCAGGTCGTCCTGCAGGCCGGTGGCCTGTAAGATGGCCTCGAGATACTCCTGCGTCAGGAACTCCGACTCGCTGAAGCGTGCGCCGTTGGGCGTCTTGCCGGTGACACTCTCCTCGTAGTTCAGGGACATGGTGGTGCTGGCCCCAAAGCTCTTGACGGTGGTAAGTACGAACATGAACCCCAGCGTGCACACCACGCCCACGGCAAAGAGCCAGCGCACCTTCTGCACGAAGACCTCGAACAGAAGGCGGAAGGAGAGAAGGCTGTTGAGGAAGTCGTGAACGGACGAAAAGGCCGGTCTCCTCTTCAGGCGGTGCTTCCAATGTCTGCGGAAGCGTCCCCGCTTTTCCCGGGGGGCTTCTGCCTCCTCGGCTTCGCTGTCCTCTTCCGGCTCGCCGCCCTCTTCGACGATGTTCAGCTCTGCCCAAGCGGCGCTCTCCTGCTCAGGCGGACGCGCCGACCCAGAGCCGCGCCCCCGTCTCTCTTCCGGGCCGACTTTTCCCTCATGCTTCGGTTTTCTTCCCGCAGATCTCATTCGCAGTTTTCCTTTTCACTCTCTTTATGGTCACGCCCTGCTGACAGGTGCGCATAATTCAACTATTATATAATACCGCAATTCGTTCTTAATTACAACTACTCCGGAATTTTTCACATCCGTTCTGCCGCATTTCAGGGCATTTGCGGGGCCGCCGACTGTCTTATCGCTGAGCTTCATGACGCCGTCGATCAGGACATCGCCGCCGCAGTTGGAGAAGAAGGTGCCGAGAACGAGGAAGTAGCCGTCGGGAGCGCCGAGCAGCGGCAGCAGGCCCCCGAAAAAGAGTCCTGAAGCGCGCAAAAAGCACCGGCTTTCTCACGAAAACCGGTGCTTTTTCTCATGGTTCTATTCTACGCCCGCGCGGGCAGAGGAAGAGCGCCTCAGCTGCGGTACTCGGCGGGCAGCTGGTCCATGCTCTGCCACTTGGCTATGGCCTCGTCCAGCTTCATGCCCTTGGCCACCGCGTCGCGGCGGCAGGCGTTGACGGCCTGGATCTCCTTCATCTTCTCGCCGGTCAGGGTGTAACCCTTCATGGCGATAAGGGTAGCGGCCCAGGCCACCATCGGGATGATGCAGAACAGCACGATGACCACCCAGTTCATGCCGGGGGTGTAGGGGTCGTACTGGGTGGGCAGGCTTTCGAGGCCGACAAAGCTCACCGCGATGCCCACGACGGTAGCGGACAGGCTGGACACCAGCTTATCCACCAGGCTGAACAGCGTACCCATGATGCCGGGGATGTAGTTGCCGCTGCGGTAAGTCTCGTAGTCGGAGCAGTCGGCGACCATGGGGATGGGCATATCGGCGGTGGCGTAGTATGCGCCGTAGCCGATGCCGAAGAATGCGATGAAGAGGATGGTGTAGAGGTTGATGGACAGGCCGTTGTTACCCATGATGGACAGGGTGAAGGCGTCGCTGCGGCCCCAGAGCAGCAGCAGGACCAGCACGCCGATGTAGCAGATAAATGCCACGCTGACGTACTTCATCAGGCTGGCCTTCTGGCCCTCCTTCTGGCTGGTGCGGACGGTGAGCAGGAAGAAGGGCACGCTGAAGACGTAGCCCAGCACCATCATGGGCAGGTACAAGCCGTCATAGTTGCCCATCATGCAGCCGTACAGCATACACAGGACGGTGGTGTTGGTGGCGATGGAGAGAGCCAGCTTGCAGCCGGCACCAGCCACCATCAGACGCTGCATGGGGTTATTGTTCTTGATGATCTGGACGTACTCGTGCAGCTTGACCTTCTCGCTGACCTCGCCGCCGATGCCGAAGTACTTGGGCTGGTCCTTCTCCCAGATGCCGATGATGGCCAGAATGGTGAGGAGGATGGAGATGACGATGCCCACAGGAGCCAGAGTGCGGAAGAAACCGGCAGAGGCGTAGCCGCCCTCATAGTTTTTGGCGAGGATAGGGGCAAAGAACTGCATCGCACCCATGCCCAGTAGAGAGCCGACGGTGTTGAAAATGGTGAACAGGGGGCGCTGCTTGGGGTCGTTGGTCAGGACGGTCTGGCCGGAGCGGGTGCAGCTGGTCTGGAAGGTGTAGCCGATGACCCAGACTGCGTACAGAGCCACGAAAGCCGCATAGCGCAGGAACATCGAGCTGGCGGGGATGAGCGGGGTCAGGCAGTACAGCACGAGGATGCTGGCTGCCATGATGAGGTTGCCGATGACCATGAAGGGCCGGAACTTGCCGAACTTGCCGTTGGTGCGGTCCATCAGGGCGCCGATGATGGGGTCGGTGATAGCGTCGAACAGGCGCATGCCGGTGACCATGACCGAAGCGAAGATCATGGACAGGGCCAGCACCTTGCTGCCGAAGGTGGCGATGTAGGAAAGCACCAGCACATAGTACACGTTCGTCGCGCCGTTGTTCAGCGGGAACAGCACCAGCTGGTAGGTCTTGGCGCGGTTCAGGCCCGGCGCCTTTGCGGTTTGTTCACCCATTTGCGGTGTCTCCTTTTTTCTTATAAAAAACGGCAGCCTGCCCGCCGTTCTGGGGGACAGGCTGCCATTCATTCTTAACAGTTGCGGAAATCTGCGCCGGAATTACTTCTGGTCAGCTGCGGGAGCGGTATCGACCATACCCTTCTTGGCCTTGGACAGCTGCCATGCGCACAGGATGGTCAGGACGGCCATCACTGCGATGAGCGCATAGATGGCAGTCTGCCACCACGGGGTGACGGTCTTCAGGGTATCGGTGGAAGACCAGCCGTTCATGGCGTTGGAGTTGACCACGGTGTAGAGGATGTGGTGCATCGCATTGCGCATCTGAGTGACGATGTAAGCATCGTTCTCATAGTTTGCAGCCTTGGTGGTGTGGATCTTGGGCATCGGGCTGTCCCAGATGTCAGAGCCGGCGATGAGGCCGTCCACCAGGTCCATGTACTGGCTGGAACCAGAGAAGTCGGTGATGCACATGCCGCGCATACCCAGCTCGCCGCGCAGGAAGCCGGTCAGCAGGTTGGCGTTAGCGCCGCACCAGGTAGCACCCCAGCGGTTGAAGCCGGTCATGACGCTCCAGGCGCCGCCATCGGTGATGGCCTTGTCAGCGACTTCCAGATAGATCTCACGAGCGGTCTGCTCGTTCAGCCAGGTGTTGACACCGCGGCGGCTGGTCTCGGAGTCGTTCAGGGCCACGTGCTTCAGGTAGACGTAGACGCCCTTGGACTGGATGCCCTGCACCTCAGCAGCGCAGATGGTGCCGGCCACGAACGGATCCTCAGCGTAGTACTCGAAGTTACGGCCGCAGTAAGCGGTGCGGTGCATGTTGATGCCGGGGCCGTACAGGCCGGAGTAACCCATGGCCAGGCAGTCCTCGCCGATGCACCTGCCGACCTCGTTGATGAGGTCAACATTGAAGGTAGCAGCCATGACATCCTCGGAGGTGTAGCACATTGCGGATGCACCACCGGTCAAGGCAGCGGTCAGACCCTGAGGGCCGTTCTCGTCCTTGGTAGCAGTCTTGCCGATGGAGGCAGCGGCTGCGGTGTTGTGGAAGCCGAGGGTGATGGTGTTGACCATCTCGCTGTAGGTCAGCTGGTCCAGCAGGGTATCCCACTCGGGATCGTCGAAGCTCTTGCCGATCATGGAAGCGAGGGTCAGGCCGTTCTTTGCGCCCAGAGTGGGCATCTCGACGCTGTTGGCCTCAGAGCCGTCGTACTTGGTGAAGGCGAGGCTTGCAGCCAGAGTCTCGTTGGCGGTCAGCTGTGCAGGAGCGGTGGGGAAGGTGCCGGTCCAGTCAGAGCGGCTCATCCAAGTGACACTGCCGGGAGCGTCGCTGCTCTTGTTGGGGTCGGACTCGTCAAACAGGTTGGTGATGGCGGTGCCATTTGCGCCGGTGGAGAAGGTGGTGGTGTCGAGGGTGTCGTTGGTCCACTTCCAGACGAGGTCGGTGTTGCCGTTCTCGGTCATGCGGCCATTGGTGTTCTCGACGGTGTAGCCCTTGGCAGCCAGAATGTTGTTGACTGCGTTGTGGGAGTCGGTGGCAGCAGTGAAGTAGTAGTCACCGGCGTCCACGATGTAGGTCTTGGCGTTGTTTGCGTCGTAGGTGCGCAGCTCGCTCTTCGGGACAGTGATGGTCACGTCCTCAGAAGCGCCGGGAGCCAGCACGTTGGTCTTTGCGAAGCCGCACAGCTCAGCAGCAGCCTTCTCGATGCCGTTTGCCTTGTCGTAAGCGGTGTAGGGAGACTGGAAGTAGATCTGGACGGTCTCCTTGCCGGAGAAGGTCTTGCCGGTGTTGGTGACCTTCAGGGTGACGGTGAAGGCATCGTCAGACTCGGTCACATTGAAGTTGGAGTATGCGAAGGTGGTGTAGCTGTCGCCGTAGCCGAAGGGGTAAGCAACAGTGGTAGCCCAGTTGTAGTCGCCGGCCTTGGCGGTGCCCATGACGACGTCCTCGTAACGGGTCTCGAAGTAGCGGTAGCCCAGGTAGATGCCTTCCTGGTAGACACTGTACATACCCTGCACGTCAGCACCCTCGGTCAGCAGGTTGTACTCTGCTGCGTTGGGGTAAGCCTGGGTGTAGAAGTTGTACATAGCGGGGTTTGCCATGTTGTCGTACAGATAGGTATCGACCAGAGAGCCGGAGGGGGTGACAGCGCCGGACAGCAGCTGGCCCACACCGTTGATGCCGGTCTGGCCCACGTCGCCGATCCACATAGCAGCGTCGATGCCGTAGTCCTCACCGCAGATCTCGGGGTTGAGGAAGTCCAGCTCGATGGCGTTGGAGCTGTTGATGAGGACGACGATCTTCTTGAAGGTGCCGTTGTCCTTCAGAGCCTTCAGGTTCTGCAGCAGCTCGATCTCTTCATCGGACAGAGCGAGGTAGTTGCCGTCGCCCTCCTGGCCGGAGATCCAGCTGTCGCTGGTGCCATTCTCGCCGCTGGGAAGGTCTGCGCCCTCACCGCCGGAGCGGGAGAGGACCACGATCGCAGCGTCGCCGTACTCAGCAAAGCTGGACTCAGCGCTGGACAGAGTGCTCCAGGGAGCCTCGTTGACAGCGTACTGGGTGTTTGCCTCCAGAGTATCGGAGATGGAAGCAGGGGTCAGGCGGCTGTACTTGCTCATCATGGAGTCAGAGCTGTACAGGTCCCACAGGGTCTGGTTGATGGTGATGCCCTGAGCTTCCAGAGCCTGCTTGAGGTTGGGAGCCTTGCTGGTATCGACAGAGCCGGAGCCGGTGCCGCCGTACATCAGGTCCACAGAGCCGTGGCCGAACAGGCTGACCTTAGCGCCGCTGGCCAGAGGCAGGGCATTGTTCTCGTTCTTCAGCAGAGCTGCGCCCTCGGCCTCGACCGTCGCACACAGTTCGGCCTCGTAAGCCTCGCGCTCCTCATCGGAAGCAAAGCCCTTCTTGAAGTATTCGGTATCGCCGGTATTCTCGCCGTGGATGATCTTATAGGTAGATGCATTCAGAGCGACGTTGATGGTGGTAGCGTACTGGTTTGCGATGATGTTGCCCACGATGGCAGCGACGGTCAGGATCGCCGTCAGGCCGGTGAGAACAGACCACAGCCGTACTTTCGGTTTGGTGTTTTTCACGGATTCTCCTCCTTTTTTCTATAACAACCGCCGGTCGGCGGAATGTTTCACAAATCAGACCCAGTTTGCACTCTTGGACTTGGTCTTGACCAGCTTGTAGCTGGGGTTCGGGGTGTCCACATGGCGGAAGGACGCGGTATCGATAGAGTCCCCGGCCACGGCCTTGACCTCGATGCTGCCGGTGAGCGGCACACGGAACTGGAAGACGTGCTCGCCCGTCTGCTCCGAGAGCTTCTTCCCGTTGCAGTAGAGGGCGACGGACTTCTGGTTGGAATAGACCTTGACCTCGATCTCGCTCTCGGTGCGGTCGGTAAACCGCTTGGAGCAGATGTGGACGAAATTCTCTTCGCTCCACCATGCTTTATAAAGGTAGAAGCTGTCCTTCTTGGTCTTCCGGTCGAAGGTGACGAGGCCCTTATGGTTCATGCCCGGCTCGCCGCCCTGGTCGCGAGCGTCGGCTGCAAAGTCGAACATATTCCAGACGTGGGTCGCCCACATCCACTTATGCCGGTCGAAGCAGCGGAGCATATATTCGTGGTAGACAGCCTGATACTCCTCGGTGTGATCGCCGCGGCGGGGCTTCGCGCTGTGGAGGTTCGGCATACCCTCGGCACCGTACTCGGAGAAGCCCAGCGGACGGTTGGGATAGACCAGATGGAAGAAGTCCATCCACAGGTCGTTCAGGAACAGGCCCGGCACATACCAGCCGAGGTAGAGGTTCCAGCTGACGAGGTCGGTGATGTGGGCCACCGGGTTGAAGGGGCCGCACATGGCGTAGCAGGCCAGCGTGGTCAGGCGGGTGGGGTCCATCTTGTGGCACAGGTCGTTCAGCTCGCGGTGATTGTCGAGCATATCGGCCTTGTCCTTGGTGGAGATGGTGATCTCATTGGAGACGCCCCAGCAGACGATGCAGGGGTGGTTGTAGTTCTGGACGATCAGCTCTTCCATCTGGGTCAGGGTGTTGGCACGGCCGTTGGTCATGTGCATGGTGATGTAGGGAATCTCTGCCCAGATGACAAGGCCCTTTTCATCGCACAGGTCGTAGAAATACTGTGCGTGCTGGTAGTGCGCCAGCCGGATGGTGTTGGCACCCATTTCCAGAATGATGGAAATGTCCTCCTCCATCATTTCGTTTGTCAGGGCAATGCCGGCCCCCTTGCGGTCCTGATGGCGGGAAACACCGCGCAGCGGATAGCTGCGGCCGTTCAGTATGAAGCCCTTCTGGGGGTCAAACTCAAACTTTCGGCAGCCGAAGCGGGCAGAAGTCTCTTCACCGTTGTCCAGCTTGGCAGAGACGGTGTAAAGGAAGGGATCGTCCACGCCATCCCACAGGCGGGCATTGTCCAGGGTGAAAACAGCCTTTGCAGTGCCGTTTTCCGCCGGAGCGGTGATGCTCTGGCCTTCCAGCGCAAAGGTAACGCTCTGTGCACCCACCACGGCGGCTTCCACAGTGACTTCGGCGGTCTTAGCGGCAAGGTCGGTGACGATGGGGGTCACCTTCAGAGCCGGTGCGCCGTTTGCGGGCAAAGCGAAATGCTCTGCCGGAACGATGTGCAGAGTTACATCGCGGTAAATGCCGCCGTAGAAGGTGAAGTCTGCCTTCTGGGGGTACACGGTGTCGTTGTCGCTGTTGTCCACGCTGATCGCCAGCAGATTTTCCTCTTTGAGATGTTCGGTCAGGTCAACCCGAAAGGTAGAATAGCCGCCCTTGTGCTCGGCCAGCTTTTCGCCGTTCAGGTAGACTACAGCGGTCATAGCGGCACCGTCCAACTGCAAAATTGCTTTGCCGCCTGCCGGGATGGCGGGCTTTGCCAGAGCCAGCGTATACCAGCAGGTGCCGCGGTAGTAATCGTTGCCGCCGTCCTGACCGTCCACGGCGTTCCATGTGTGGGGCAGGGTAATGGCCTCGCCCATCACGGCGGTGGGGATGCCGGGGTTCTCCTTGGTAAAATGCCAATTGCTATGATTCAGCAGGATGGTCTTGCTCATGGTAAAAACTCCTTTATGAAAAATGGATAGAATCAGCAAAAACCGAAAGAGCGTATGAGCCCTTTCGGTTTTTGCGGGGTGTTACTGCATGTGTTCTGCAATCACTTCATGACGAAGGGCGTCTTTCTTATCTGCGATGCGCTTCTGGACGTTGACCATTTCCTCCTTGGTCAGGGGACAGCCCAGCATGGCCATCAGGGTAATGAGCCAGCCCAGCATCGGCAGACCGTACTTGATGGCAAGGGTCATCCAGAAGATGCCGGAGGTGTAGGCATCCGTGGGCTGGGGCATCGTGGTGGTGTAGCCCAGAATAGCCACGGCACCGGTGGCGATGACAGCAGCCACCGAGGTGATGAGTTTGTCGATCAGGCTGTAAGTGCCGGAGACCACAGCCGGGATGTAACGGCCGCTGCGGTCCAGCTCGTAGTCGATGGTGTCAGCCATATAAGAGGTGTTGGAGGTGGTGATGCACATATTGGAGCCGTTTTGCAGCAGGGTCAGCAGCACGTAAACGATCATGTTCCAACTGCCCATCACGCCGATCTGACGGGTATCTGTGAAGATGAAGAACAGGATCAGCACAGAGGTGATGGCCATGCTGATGCAGGTCCAGGTCACGATGCCCTTCTTGCTGCCCTTTTTGCCCACATATTTTGCGCCGAAGGCTGCAAAGAAGATAGAAGGCACCATGCTGATCACGCCAAGGGTGGTGGCAAGACCCATGTTGCCGATCAGGATGCCGTTCAGCATGGTGTTGATGATGGCCTGGCTGCCCACCTCCTGGTAGCACTCCTGGTGGTCGCAGACGTTGTAGATGTAATAGGTCTTCTCCTTGCCGTCCTTTTTGCCGGTAAAGATGCAGCCGATGTTGGTCTTGCCCTTGGTGCGGGGGCCGAGGCTGGCAGGGTCGGGCAGGAGGGCCTTGAGGAACTGGATGGGCACGATCTCCTGACCGTTGAACTGGATGGGCGTGGTGGAGAGCATCCCCACGTCCTCGAGGCAGCGCATATGGTCGAGATAGCTCT
>OHJB01000911.1_pt1 | contig 12926 bp, 12 predicted proteins | sample 1568431 | NCBI WGS metagenome assembly OHJB01 (sample SAMEA3879594, study PRJEB24766) | human gut metagenome | biome: human-associated habitat; feature: feces | place: USA | collected 1985/1987 | reverse complement strand
AAAAGCGTGCTCTTGCCCACGTTGGGCAGACCGACGATACCTAATTTCATATATACTCATTCTCCTTCGATTTTTCCTTGATTTGCAAGGGTTTTCGGGTTTTGGCGTTTCGGCTACTACGCCATTTTTACGCCATTTTCGCATTGAGTTTTATGTCAGAAAACCCTTTTGACTCAAACTGCCGTACAGCTTGGTCGAGCGAATCGGTAGTTACATGAACATACCTATCCATCGTTGTTTTGATACTGGCATGACCCAATAGCTTTTGCAGCACTTTCGGCTGCATACCACTTTCGATGGCTCTTGTGGCGTAAGTATGGCGTAGAGCGTGCATACAAAAGCGATTTATCCCTGCCTCGTCGCAGAGCTTGTAAAGGTGGGTATCATAGGAGCTGTTCTTCGCTGGCTCTCCTGTACGCCAGTTGATAAAAACAAGGTCACGCATAACAAGCTGTGAGGTTGTGCCTGTGCGCCTGTCTATGTATTCAAGCGTCTGTGAAAGCAAGGGGGACTCTTTCCTGTTATCCCGGCTATCCCAAATGCTTTTCAGAATATCGTAGGCTCTGTTCGTCAAGGGAATTGTACGATAACTCTGTTGAGTCTTTGGAGGACCTGCACGCCAGTATTTTTGAGCGTGCCTAAACTCCAAAGTCTTGTTGACCGTAAGTGTTCGTTTTTCAAAGTCAATCGCATCCCAAGTTAATCCAATCATTTCGCCAGTACGCAAGCCTGTTTCGAGGATAAGGGCGTATTGGTTATAGTTGTGGGAACGCTGGGCAACTTCAAGAAAACGTTGTTGGTCATCGCAAGTAAGAAACTTTATATCATCCACAGCACGAACTGGCTTTGTAAACCGCACACCATCCATTGGGTGTCTGGCAATCAAGTCATTCATTTTCGCCGCCTTGAACAATGTACCCATAGCAATATAGGCTTGTCGGATAGTAGAACCAGCATAATCAGCGTCCATCCGAATCAAGACTTGCTTACAGTGCATGGGCTTGACATTGGCAATCGCCATTCTACCGATAACGGGCTGAATGTTTTTGGAATATCGCTCCCGATAATTGCGGAGCGTATTAGGGGCTAAGTCACCTACTATATTTTCAATCCAGAAACTAAACCATTGGTCAACCGTTGTTTCGGTGGCAACAAAAACTTCTTCGTGCTTGTCGGCATATTTCGCTTCTTCCATCCAATTCCTTGCTTCGGGAATAGTCTGAAAATACTTCTCATGCCTTTTTCCTGTTTTATCAACAAATCGTGCGCTGTATAAACCGTCCTTTCTTTGGTAGATACCCTTACCGCAGTCTTTTCCTTTGAGATTTTTTCCCATGAAATGCTCCTTTCCCTTGAAGGGAAATGGACGCACTGCTACACGATAAGTATAGCAGATTTCGTCCATTTCCTCAAGTAGTTATTGTGAAAAACTCTCCGGCAATTTGTAAATTTTTCGGAACTTCTTATATCACCAGTTTCTCACTGATGAATTGCTCAAATTCCTTTCGTTTGACCAGCTTCTTTGTGCCGACAAACAAAACGAAGGGGCAGTTGGGCGAACGCAGCATACTGTCAATCTTGTTAATGCCGATATTGCTGTATTCTGCCGCCTCTTTGGTGGTCAGCGTCATTTTCAGATGAATCGGAACGGTGCCGATGCAATTCTCCATGTAAAAGCTCCTTTCTTGGGTTTATCAGCCGAGCAGACGAGCCGCCGTTTTCAGATTATCGGCAGCGGTGCTTTTGCGGAAGCTGTCTCCATCGAACATGATCGGGACGCAGACTTCCAAGATGCGGTCAAAAATGCGGCGGTCATCCAGATCGGCAGCTTGCTTCATAACGGAAAGCGGGATATTTGTGGTGACGATCATGGGCTTGCCTGTCAGCAGCCGCTTGTCAACCACATCGAATACGCGCTCCTTGCCGAAGCTGGTGTTACGCTCTGCTCCCAAATCGTCCAGTATGAGGAGGTCGGGGCGCATAAGCGATTTCATGTAATGGTCGCGGTCTGCACCGAAATTGCCCTGCATATGGTTGACTACATCAGACATTCCCACAAAGAGGACAGACTCCAGACGGTCAATCAGAGCATTGGCAACACAGCCAGCGGCATAGGACTTTCCTGTGCCGACATTTCCGAACAGGAGCAGCCCGATTCCCGCTTTTTTGAACTCGTCCCAGTTCTGCGCGTAGCCCCTCGCCTTTGCAAGCTGGGGCGTTGTAACTGCGGCTGACTCAAATCGCCAGCCAGCGGCAGGCATATCGCGGAACGCTTCGCTGCGGAGCATCGTCATGTAGGACATTCGCTCATATTCCCGGCGTTCGGCTTCTTCCCGTTCTCGGCGTTCGGCAGCGCACTTGCACATAACCGGGTGCTTGGTAAAGCCCTGTGCCTGAAGGTCTGCGGGGTAAAAGGCTTCTTTCGGTGTGCGGCACTTGCCACAGTATTTCAGCCCATCAGCGGAATTGATGTAATCGTCTGGTGCGGCATTAGCAGCTTCAACGGCATCAACCATTTTCGTAAAAATCGGATTCATAGACACTCTCCCTCGTTATCGTCGTAGGTGTAGTTTTTCGCGCTCCTGCCCTTGCTGTCCTCGTCCAGCCACTTCTTGATTGTGGCGTAATGGTTGGCGTAGTGCCTGTCGTTGGAAGCCATGTACCGGGACAGCCGCTCAATGTATTCGGCAGCTTTGCCGGGATAAGCCGTTTCCAGCCGGGTACATTCCTCGCCCGACAGGAAAACATTTTCAAACTCTCCATATCGGCGGCGCGTACTCTCTACTCTTTCGGTCTTACTATGTTCTTTATATTCTGTATCAGTATTACTTGCGGGCAATTTCTGCCCATCAAGAGGGGCGGTTTTCTGCACTTCTGAAAGGCAGCCTTTGCCCATCAGAGGGGAAGAAAGCTGCACCCCATCGGGTATTTGCAGAAACAGTCTGTTTGCCTTTGTCAAGCCCTGCCGGACGCGAGTCAGCAGCCCAGCATTTTCCAGTTCACACAAGGCGGTTTTTACCGTTCTTTCGCTCCGATTCAGGTCATTCGCCATCTGCTTGATTGTGTAGATGACATACACATTTCCGTCCTCTGATACCCACCCTGATTTTTGCGAAAGCATCGTGCGGTTCAGCAGGAGGGCATAAAGCAGTTTGGCGTTGATGGAATGTTCGCTGACTACCATAAATTGCGGCAGAGGAATGAACGGTGGGAGCGAGGTATCAATCTTGATATAGATGGCGTATCACTTCCTTTCGGTGTCTGCGGTATTCATGGCGGTGTTCCATCGGGTCCGCGAGGGGAGTACGCAGATGTGCCACCCTTTTTTGCCCTCTTTGACCGATAATGTGGGCAAATAACGACAACCGCCCGGAAACTCTGCTTGCAATCGTGGACGCAGCGGCGGCAGAGCGTGTTGTACGCCTTGCGTCCCCGGTCATTCAGGAAGAACGACCATTCCAGCTTTTTTGATTTGCTCATGCGCGGCATATCTGTACTCCTTTCCCGAATTACAATTCGTTTCTCTGCTGTACTTTCAGCAGCTCCCATACGTCAGCCATCCGTTCTTTCAGCTCGGCAACGTCGGCATCGTAGAAATGCCCGGTGCTGTTGATGCGGCGGCAGACGTGGTTGATGTTCGTGGCAATCCTGCTAACAGCGGCAGCTAACTTTTTCTGCTCGGTGTAATCGACCTTGATGATGTACCCGTCAATCAGCATTTTCCGGGCATACGCGCCGAAGTTGCGGGTGCCAAGCTGGTTCATCTTGTGGCGAACCATGCTCAATTCCTGCTCATTCAGGCAGATTTCTTTGCGGATGGGTCGTGTACGGTCTGGCATATCAAAGAACTCCTTTCACTTTACAACGGACACCTTTTTGCCGTTTGTTGAGTATGGCGGCAAAAAATTTTTTCCTTTCACTTTACAACGGACATTTTTTAGTCAAAACGCAGGTATCGACATGAGAAATTTTCAAAAAATATGCGCCCCTGCTTTTGCAAAAGCGGGAGCGCATTGTATCTGCGGATATGAGATTTGAGAGAGTAGCAAGCACATCCGGTGTCCGTACACACCGGAAAAAGGAGCGGTTCAGCCTTGCGCCCGAACTGCTCCTTTTGTTGTTGGGGAATCCCCACACCCCTTTCATGTCTGAATTGAAAATACTTCCTGAACTTTTCAGAAAGCCCTTGCTTTTATTCGCTTTGACGATTATAATTATACTGTGATTTTATAAGCAGACGCAGAACGGAACTGCAACAGGAGTACCGCCCATGAAGTATTTATCTATCGCGCAAACCGCCGAACGCTGGGGTATCTCCACCCGCCGTATTCAGATTTTGTGCGGCGAGGGGCGCGTCCCCGGTGCTATCCGCATTGGCACGGTCTGGGGGATTCCAGAGGACGCAGAGAAGCCAGCGGACGCGAGAATCAAGAACGGCAAGTATATCAAGAAGCCCGCCGAAAACGAAAAATGAGCCGCAGATTATATCAGCGACTCTAACTCGAAATAATGGGGTCTATTCCACCTCGCGGGTGCGAATGGGCGCACTGCCCCCTTGTCACGAATCTACCTAAATCGTCGATTCGACAAACGATGACAGCGTTGGACAAAATTTAGTCCTTCCGAGACAGGATAGGTCTTTCACCACAATAACCGCTATACAGACATAGCCAGAAGTGACTCTCATTACTGATGAGGGTCAGGGTAGAAAAAACCTCATTTGAAATGAGGATAACACGATTATGGAGGAAATCAGCCATGCCAACACTTGAATGGATTGGAAAGAGCAAGGTTATCAATCATCATCAGGAAGTTCCGTTCCGGGTGTTGGAGCGCAAGTACAGCTTTGACGAAAGCGGGCAGCATAACGAGGACAACGGCAGCGAAAACATGATCATCCGGGGCGATAATCTGGAAGCCCTGAAAGCGCTGTTGCCCCGGTATGAAGGACGGATAAAGTGTATCTACATCGACCCTCCCTACAACACAGGAAACGAGGGATGGGTCTACAACGATAATGTCAATGACCCCAAAATCAAAAAATGGCTGGGCGAGGTTGTCGGCAAAGAGGGAGAGGATTTGACCCGCCACGACAAGTGGCTGTGCATGATGTACCCGCGCTTGAAGCTGCTGCAAAAGCTGCTGGCGGACGATGGTGTTATTTTCATCAGCATTGATGATAACGAAATAAAATATTTGCGCCTGATTTTAGATGAGATTTTTGGCGCTAACTGCTTTGTCCATGAAATCATTTGGAAGAATAAGTACGGTCCGGGAGCATTTACCCGTGGTGTAGGAAACGTTCACGAGTATATTGTCTGCTATTCGAAGCAGCCTCTACTTTCTGTTGCTGCACCGCTGTCCGAGGATGAGATCAAGAAGTACAAAATGAAGGACGATAAGTTTGAGGTACGTGGTGGCTTCATCACGCAGCCGCTTGCAACACGAAGCAAGGATGATCGTCCTAATTTGGTATATCCGGTCTATCACAATGGAGTGGAAATATACCCTGATAAACAGTGGATATGGGAAAAATCTCGTTTGTATCAAGCTATTGAAAATGATGAGGTTGTATTTAGCGAAAGCAGTGGGAAATGGAGTGTTCGATTCAAGCAGTACCTAAAAGACGAGAAAGGTGTTATGCGACTGGGAAAACCAATATCCATTTTAACCGGACCTTATAACCAAGATGGAACGAAGGAAATTGAGACGATTTTTGGTAAAAAAGTTTTTAACAATCCAAAACCGAAGGAATTGATAAACTATCTGCTTTCGTTTGTATTTGATGGAAAAGACGATAAGGACGGAATATATTTGGATTCCTTTAGTGGTTCGGGAACAACTGCCCATGCCGTATTAGACCTCAATAAAGATGGTGGAAATAGAAAATTTATCCTTATTGAAATGGGAGACTACGCCGACAGCATCACCGCCGAGCGCGTGAAGCGCGTGATCCGTGGCTACGGCGAGGGCAAGAACGCCGTGGAGGGCACGGGCGGCAATTTCAGCTTCTATGATTTGGGCGAGCCGCTGCTTGTGGGCGATTGCCTGAATGAAGCGGTTGCCCCGGAGAAAATCCGGGAATACATCTGGTTCATGGAAACCAAGCAGCCCTACGCCCCGCCCAGCGGCGGCAATCCGTATTACCTCGGCAAGCACAACAGCACAGGCTATTACTTCTACTACGAGCCGCAGCGCGTGACGGTGCTGGACTATGCGTTCCTCTCCACCATTACGGAAAAAGCCGATGGTACGGTGATCTATGCAGACCGCAGTTCCATCAGCGAGGACAAGCTGGCAAAAATGGGCGTTACATTCAAAAAGATTCCGAGAGACATTAGCAGACTGTAAGGGGGTGTTCGCTGTATGGAACTGAAATCTTATCAGAAAAAGGTGATAGCGGACTTGACCCGCTATCTGGAACTGCTGAACGAAACAAAGAGTGACGCAGCGGCATTTCGCTTGTTTTGGCAGGAGAAATCAGCCCCGACTTTAGGGCTATACCAAAACGTTATACCCGGTGTTCCGAACCTCTGCTTCAAGGTGCCGACAGGCGGCGGCAAGACCTTTATTGCCTGCAACGCCGTTCGCCCTATCTTTGACGCGCTCCCCGCTACCAAGACAAAGGCGGTCGTGTGGCTTGTTCCGTCGGACGCGATTCTGACGCAGACGGCGAAAGCCCTGAAAGACACGTCCCATCCCTACCGTCAGAAAATCGACGTGGATTTCGGCGGGCGTGTGGAGGTCTACACCAAGCAGGAGCTTTTGAACGGTCAGAACTTCAACCCCACCGCCGTAACGGAGCAGTTGTCGGTTATGGTGCTGTCCTACGATTCGTTCCGTGGGCGCGGCAAGGAGGTCTTGAAAGCCTATCAGGAGAACAGCAATCTTGCCGCGTTTGCAAAGGTGCTGGGCAAGCCCGACAGCCCCATTGAAAAAGCGGACGAAACTGCCCTGTTCCAGATTATCAATCAGCTAAACCCGCTTGTCATTGTGGACGAGAGCCATCATGCCCGGTCGGAATTGAGCCTTGAAATGCTGGAAAACTTCAATCCCTGCTTTGTGCTGGATTTGACCGCCACGCCGAAAAAGGAGAGCAATATTATCTCCTATGTGGACGCGGTGCAGCTGAAAAACGAACACATGGTAAAGCTGCCCGTGATCGTCTATAACCGGGACAGCCAATCCGAGGTACTGATTGACGCAATCGACCTGCGGAACAAACTGGAAGAAATTGCAGATGCGGAGTACACCAAGACGGGCAAATATATCCGTCCTATCGCGCTGTTTCAGGCACAGCCGAAGGGCAAGGAGGACGCGACCACCTTTGAAAAGCTGCGGGACAAGCTGGTGGACGCCGGGATTCCCGCCGAGCAAATTGCCATTCGAACCGCCGATGTGAACGAGCTGAAAAACACCGATTTGATGTCCGCAAACTGCCCGATTCGCTATATTATCACGGTCAATGCACTGAAAGAGGGCTGGGATTGCCCTTATGCCTATATTCTTGCGTCCCTTGCCAATAAGACAAGTCAGGTTGACGTGGAGCAGATTTTGGGACGGATTCTCCGTCTGCCCCATACGAGCCAGCATACGCAAAGCGCACTCAATATGTCCTATGTGCTGACTTCTTCCAACGACTTCAACAATACTGTGGCGCATATCGTCAAGGGCTTGAACAGCGCAGGATTCAGCGATAAGGACTATCGGATCGGTGAGTCCGAAAAACCGCAGGTTCCCGAACAGCCAGCGGAACAAATCACGCTGCCTGATCAACAAGGGTGTCCTGAAATGGAACCCCCTTTGGAAACCGCCGAGGACGATTTTTCGGGGCTGGATGGGAAATCTATCGGGGCAGAGTTGGAGCGGCGCAGAGAACAGGCGCAAACGCCTGAAATCGCCCCGAAAGCCGACACCATGCTGGACGCTGCCGCAGAGGTCGAAAAGGCATATACAGACGCTATCCAACAGACAGACAATGACCCGATGATGGACAATCTTCCGTGGGAGGTGCGGGATAAAGTGAAATCATTCCAAGTAAACCCGCAGTTCCGGGAGGATATTGAAACGCTGCAAATCCCGCAGTTTTTCCTGAAAGTTGAGCAATCTTTGTTTACGGACGGTTCTTTTGAACTGCTGGACAAGGAAATGCTGGCAGAGGGCTTTACCCTCAAGGGCAAGGCATACGATATTGATTTTGCCGCCGCAGACGATGAAATCCGCGAAATCGACGTGCGGGAGCAGGACGGCGGTTTGCCAAAGGTGTTCAAGATGGAGAGCGCCGAGCAGCGGTATTTTAAGGAGTGGTTTAACAATCTGCCACCGGAAAGCCGGGTGCGTCAATGCAAGGATATGATGTTCAATCAGCTTAACAAGCTGAACATGGTGGACGCCGCCGAACTGAAAGCCTACATAAATCGTATCGTGGACGATATGGACAAGGCACAGCTCGCCGCGATGGAGAAAGCCCCGCTGGGCTATGCGGCGAAGATCCGCGCCAAAATTGAAACGCTGCTGGAAGCCCACTATCGGGAAACCTTTGAAAAGTGGCTGGAAACGGAGCGCATCGTCTGCAAGCCCTATTTCCGTCTGCGCCCCTCTATCCATCCTGCCACATATACCGACATATATGCCCGTTCTCTGTATGCAGCAGAGGACGGTGACATGAACAAACTGGAACAGAAGTTGATTGTAGAGTTGACCGCCTTGCCGAATGTCCGCTGGTGGCACAGGAATATTGCACGGCAAGACTTTGCCATCAACGGCTTTATCAAGCACTACCCCGATATTCTGATTATGACCCAAAGCGGCAAGCTCATCTGCGCGGAAACCAAGGGCGAACATCTGAAAAACGATGACAGCAGGGAGAAGATTGCACTCGGGCAAGCGTGGAGAACAGCGGCGGGCAAGGATTTCCGCTATTACATGGTGTTTGAGAATGACGAAAACCTCTTGCCGGGTGCGGTGAGTATGAGCCAGTTTATCGACACGGTTAAGGCATTGTAAAACAAATAACCATATATCCGTCACTTGCAGGGGGCGATAAAATCTACCCCCGATAAGAAGCAGTGCCGATTCGGGCAGCAGGAGCAATTCTGCTGCTCGTTTTCTTTTGTGTGACCCCCGGCTCATGCGCCGCCGGGTAGTCATAAATAACAATCAGCAAGGAGGTTAATTGTCCAATGAAAAACAGTAAGCGAGGAGGTGCGCCGCCTATGAACCACATCGGGAATATCCGTATATTTGCAAGGGAGGGCTTATATGGCAAAGAAACTTGACCCTCAAGAGATTGAGAAGTCCCGCCGCAAAAAGACTCGTGCCGATAATCGGGAAGAACGCAAGGAGCGCATACATGACGGAATCCGCAAAAATCGGGAAAGCGGCGGTGTAATTGTAATACCGCCGCCCCCAATCGTCCAAGCGCAAGGGCAGACCACCCGAAAAATGCGTGTTGCAGCTTATGTCCGTGTCAGCACACAGGAAGAACAGCAAGTAGGCAGTTTTGAGATGCAAATTGTCTATTTCAAATCCAAAATCGAGAGTAATCCCGATTGGGAGTTAGTAAAAATCTATCAAGATTACGGCGTAAGCGGCACGTCCACGAACAAGCGGCAGGGATTTAAGGACATGATTGATGACGCAAAAGCAGGCAAGATTGACCTAATTTTGACAAAGGGCATAAATCGCTTTGGTAGAAATACGGTTGATATTCTGAACAATTTGCGTACTCTGAACGCCTTGACTCCACCTGTCCCGGTGCGATTTGAAAGCGAAGGGCTGTCCTCTATCGGGGATGGCAGCAACAATCTACTAATAGCGGTCTTGTCAGCACTTGCAGAATTGGAATCACAGCAAAAGAGCGAAGCCATCAAAAACGGTATTCGCTGGCGCATGGCAGAGGGTATCTACCAATTCTCGGTGATAAACACGCTTGGCTACTATTGGGACCACTTCGGGCGATTGCTGATCGAGCCAACAGAAGCAAAGATTGTTGAGTACATCTACGAAAGCTGTTTGGAAGGTGCAACCCCCGCAGAAATTGCCGCCGCGCTGACCGAACAAGGCATCAAATCGCCTAAAGGGAAAGATTTTTGGCGGGCTGCTACTATTCGCGGTATTCTCCGAAACGAGAAATATTGTGGGGACGCACTCATGCAGAAAACTTGTACGATTGATTTTCGGGAGCATAAGTCGGTGAAAAACACTATGCTCAACAAGTATTTCAAAGAGGAACACCACACAGCAATCATAAAAAAATCCGATTGGCAAAAGGTGCAACAGATTTTAGACGAAAAGCCACTACCCGGCAAATCGGCAAGGCTGCACGCTATGCCAAAGCGGTTCACAGTCACACGTTCCAAAGACAAGTATTTCAGAGGGTATATCATTTTAGACCCGCGCTGGACAGCTTCGGAACGCCGCGAACTGCTGAAAGAACTGAAAAATCTCTAATACCGAAAGGAAAATCCATTATGAAATTTGATTTTAACGCGCTGAACTTTGAGGTCCTCGATGCGAACACCAACGCATACCCCGACATTTTCATTAACCAGAACGGTGTCACCTTTACGAAAAAGGTACTTGATGACCTGAACTATCCTGCTTTTGTCCTGTGCCAGCTTGACGCAAAGAACAAGGTTTTTGCGGTTCGTATGTGCAAGAGTAGTGAGCAGAGGGGCTACAAGTTCTCCAAGCCGAAGGGTGAGCAGAAAGCCACGGTCAGCATCACCAACAAGAATCTGGTTGACCCCATTCGTGCCGCTATGGAGGGCGTTTGGCAAAGCGATAAACGCTATCGTGTGCGTGGCTTTTGGGTCGCAGACGCAAAAACGATGTGTTTTGATCTCTCCGAGGGTGTGCAGGAGGATTATAGAAATACCGCCAGCGATAGTGAAAGCGAGGAATAAATCGGTGAACGAATTGTTCACCGTCTGAACTTCCGAATGACAGTGGGGCAAGCTCATTATGGGCTTGCCCCTTGCTTAAATAAAGGCGGGTATTTGCAGATTGTAACGCACAAGGGGCGGATAAGTGAAATGTAGGGTGGTAATATGGCAGGGAAAAATAAACGGCGCACAAGCGATAATATCCCCGATATTTGCCCCGAAAGACAACAAAAAAACAGGTGTGGGAGTTGTTAGCGTCCCACACCTGTTGGAAAACTGATTTGTAGCAGCGGCGTTCCTATATCCCTTGTGTAAGTTTTCTCTACGCCATTTTTACGCCATTTTCGTATAGAGTAGCATAGGAAAACATGAAGTTATATATGGTTGGTTTGTTCCAAAATCCGCTTCAAATCAAGTAATATTCGTATTTATTGAGGATTATTGAGATATAAAATCAGGTAGCGGTCCTCCGATTCCTAATTTCATTTGTACTCATTCTCCTTCGATTTTCCTTGATTTTCAAGGGGTTTCAGCGTTTGGCGTCTTGGCTGTTACACCATTTTTACACCATTTCCGCATTTGGCTTTATTGGATTTCATCAGACTACACCATTTTGCTGAAATTGCTTGATGGCATAATCCAGCGATTCGGCAGTCACATGAACATACCGATCCATTGTTGTTTTGATGCTGGCATGACCCAGCAGTTTTTGCAGCACCTTCGGCTGCATACCGCTTTCGATTGCTCTTGTAGCATAGGTATGTCGCAGGGCGTGCATACAAAAGTGTTTGATCCCTGCTTCATCGCAGAGCTTATATAAGTGGGTATCATAGGAACTGTTCTTCGCTGGCTCTCCTGTTCGCCAGTTGATAAAGACAAGATCGCGCATGACAAGCCGAGAAGAAACGCCTGTACGTCTGTCTATGTACTCAAGCGTTTTGTCCAGCGTCGGTGACTCCTTTTGCTCTGGGCGGCTGTTCCAAATACCTTTGAGGATTTCATAAGCCCGATCCGTCAACGGTATTGTGCGGTAGCTGTGCTGCGTTTTCGGAGGACCCACACGCCAAAAGTGCTGCTTGTGGCGGTACTCCAAGGTTTTGTTGACCGTCAGCGTGCGCTTTTCAAAGTCAATCGCGTCCCACGTCAACCCGATCATCTCGCCGGTACGCAAACCGGTTTCAAGGATCAGTGCGTACTGATTGTAGTTGCGGGAGCGTTTCGCTGTTTCAAGAAACACGCGCTGCTCGTCACGGGTGAGGAACTTAATATCGTCTGTTGCACGAACGGGCTTTGTAAACCGCACACCGTCCATTGGGTGCTTGGCAATCAGGTCATTCATCTTCGCAGCCTTGAACATCGTACCCATTGTGATATAGGCTTGACGGATGGTGGAACCCGCATAGTCAGCATCCATCTGTATGAACACCTTTTTGCAGTGCATCGGCTTGACGTTGGCAATCATCATTTTGCCCATAACAGGCTGAATATTGTGAACATACCGCTCTCGATAGTTGCGAAGCGTATTGGGGGCTAAATCACCCACAATGTTCTCAATCCAAAAATCAAACCATTGATCCACCGTCGTATCGGTGGCTACGAAAACATCCTCGTGCGCATCGGCGTATTTTGATTCTTCAATCCAGTTGCGAGCTTCGGGGAGCGTCGGAAGATACTTCTCATGCCGCCTTCCTGTTTTATCTACGAACCGTGCGTAATATAAACCGTCCTTTCTCTGGCAGATACCCTTACCACATTCTTTGCCTTTTAGATTCTTACCCATAAATTGTATCCTTTCCGCGCTTGCGAAAAAGGACACACTACTACATGTAAACTATAGCATATAACGTCCCTCTTCTCAAGCCATCGTGTGAAAAAAACTCTCCACTTATTTGCAAATCTTCCGAAGCCACTTATATCGCCAGTTTTTCACTGATGAACTGTTCAAACTCCTTTCGCTTGACCAGTTTCTTTGTGCCGACGAAAAGCACGAACGGGCAGTTGGGCGTTCTCAGCATACTGTCAATCTTGTTGATGCCAATA
>OHJB01000909.1_pt1 | contig 12981 bp, 12 predicted proteins | sample 1568431 | NCBI WGS metagenome assembly OHJB01 (sample SAMEA3879594, study PRJEB24766) | human gut metagenome | biome: human-associated habitat; feature: feces | place: USA | collected 1985/1987 | reverse complement strand
TTGGATATTTAACATTCTATTATTTTAAACATAGCGCAATTTAAGAATTAAGTACAGCAATCATCTATTTGATAATTTGAGCATTTCACGAAACAGTTTTAAATTTTTCTATATTGCAAGCCGGGTGCTTTTTGCCCGCCGGCATTTATCGGCTGTATTTCAACCGTTTATGTGCCGCTGCGAGGCAAAATGCAGCGAGAACGTGCCCGGCGGTAATATAGAAAAAATTTAAAACGTCCGTGTCATCATCACCCGAATCGTCCTGTAATATAATCCTCCGTCCTCTTATCCTTCGGCTGCGAGAATATATTGTCCGTGCTGTCCTTCTCAATCACCTCTCCGACGAGGAAAAATGCTGTATCATCGGATACTCTTGCCGCCTGCTGCATGTTATGTGTCACTACTACAACTGTGTACTTTTTCTTTAAATCCTCCATGAGCTCCTCTATCTTTGAAGTAGAGATAGGGTCAAGCGCTGATGTTGGCTCATCCATCAAAAGCACCTCCGGCTGTACGGCAAGCGCTCTCGCAATACACAGTCTCTGCTGCTGTCCACCCGAAAGCCCCATAGCAGATTTCTTTAATCTATCTTTAACTTCATTGAATATCGCAGCACCCTGAAGGCTTTCCTCAACTATCTGGTCGAGTATCTTTTTATCCTTGATGCCATGCACTCTCGGGCCATATGCGATATTGTCATATATGCTCATAGGGAACGGATTTGGCTGCTGGAAAACCATACCGACCTTTTTGCGAAGTACGGTTGTATCGACTGATGGTGCATATATATTCTCACCATCTATCTCTATGCTTCCCTCGATTCTGACGTTGTCAACCAGATCATTCATTCTGTTGATACACTTTAAAAATGTAGACTTACCACATCCTGACGGTCCGATCAGCGCTGTCACGCTGTTTTCTTTTATGTCCATATTGACACCATGCAGTGCATGATTCTGGCCATAATACAGATTCAGGTCGCGAACCTGAATTTTGATTTTTTTCTCCATTTGTATCTCCTGCAACATGTAATAAATTTCTTGTCTTCGAGAATACATTATATGGATGCTTTGTAAAATGCTCTATCAGATGTATGTAAAATCTATGTCAAATTTTTACACACATAAATTATTCGCACTGTTTGTATTTATTATTTGTATATACTATTTATATGCTTTATAGTCGGCTTTATTAAAGTACTGTCTGGTTAAAGTATTGTATCTTTAATAATTAAAAGCTCATCCATTATCCTGTCTGCATCAATATTTGAGTAATTGATAATAAACTGATGCCTGTCCTCCTTTGGCTTGATCAGGTTGAAATGGGTAATCGCCTGAAGCTTTATGCCTTTTTTCAAAAGCCTTTCTTCAACTGTTTTGTCCGGAAGGTTCGTGTCAAACTGTATGATAAAATGCAGTCCGGAGTCATTTTCTATTACCCTGCATTCCTTTTCAGTGAAGCAGCCTTTTATGGACGAAAGCACGCTCTGGCGCTTTCTGCCGTAGTGCAGTCTCATTCTGTTTATGTGCTTTTCAAAATAGCCCTCGCTGATAAATCGTGCCAGCGTATACTGCTCGAAGGTCGATACCGTACATGAGTAAAATGAAAGCCTCCTGTAAAACTCATTTGCCAGATGCTCCGGCAGCACCATGTAGCTGATTCGGATGGTGGATGTGAGAGATTTTGAAAATGTATTTATATAGATGACCTTTTCACACGCATCAATCGAGAGGATGGGCGGTATCGGGTGTCCGTTCATGCGAAACTCACTGTCGTAATCATCCTCTATGATGTATCTGTCACTGCTCTCGTTGGCCCATGCCAAAAGCTCATAGCGGCGGTTCACAGGCATCGTGATTCCTGTCGGGAAATGGTGTGTCGGGCTGATATGTGCTATCTGCGCGTTCGCTTTCTTTATAAGCTCCACGCTGATGCCCTGCTCATCCATCTGCACCGGCAGGCATTTTGCATTGTTGCACTCGTATATCTGGCTGATTTTCTTATAGCCCGGATCCTCCACGCAGTATACCTTGTCCGTACCCAAAAGCTTCACAAGCAGTCCGTACAGATACTCTGTTCCCGCTCCGACTATTATCTGGTCCGGGTCCACATTCATACCGCGAAACGATGACAGATGGCTTGCTATCGCTTCCCTAAGCTCTCTCACTCCGCCACACGGCGACACCGACAAAAGCTCCTGTTCCCTAAGGGAAATCGTCTCTCGCATAAGCTTTGCCCATATGGAAAATGGAAAGTTACCCGAGTCTGTCCTGTTTGATGAGAAGTCAAATATACTTTCATCCTGCTCAGGCGGCAGCTTTATGCTAAGCTCCTTCTGCACCGGTGCCTTGATTACCCTGATATCTGACACATCGGCTATGAAATAGCCCCTCTTTGGTCTTGCAAACATATAGCCCTCGCCTATCAACTGGTCATATGCATTTTCAACCGTAATGGTACTAACTCCCAGATTCTTTGCGAGGGTACGTTTTGATGGCATTTTCTCCCCGGAGCTTAATTTTCCCTGTGATATATCGTTTTTGATGCACTCATAAAGGCATTTGTAGAGTGGTCCGTCTGTTTTTGTGAGGTCGTAGGTCAGCATTTGATTCACCGCTTTCTGGCATTTTTATTTTCCTTATTTTGAATATTTTAATATTACCAGATGTGGCGTAATATTGCAACCATGATATATGGCTGGCATGAGCAAATACAGCCTGGCGGCGCAGGTGGCGAGTACACTCTCGTGAGAGCGCACACGCCGCCTGCGCCACCTAAACATATTTGCTCACGCCTGACTGCTTTCGTCATATAAATTGACATAAAAGCAATACAAAAAACAAAAGGAGATTTAACAAATGGAAAACAATAAGAATACTCAATACGAACTGAACAAAGAACTGGCACAGATGTTAAAGGGCGGTGTCATCATGGATGTCACTACTCCGGAGCAGGCCAGGATTGCCGAGGCAGCCGGTGCATGTGCTGTCATGGCGCTTGAGAGAATCCCTGCCGATATCAGAGCCGCAGGCGGTGTTTCAAGAATGAGCGATCCTAAGATGATTAAGGGCATTCAGGAGGCTGTCAGCATCCCCGTCATGGCAAAGTGCCGTATCGGTCACTTCGTGGAAGCTCAGATACTTGAGGCTATCGAGATTGACTACATTGATGAGTCTGAGGTGCTTTCACCTGCTGATGATGTGTACCATATCAATAAGAGAGATTTCAAGGTGCCTTTCGTATGTGGTGCAAGAGATCTCGGTGAGGCTCTCCGCCGTATCAACGAGGGAGCTTCCATGATCCGTACAAAGGGTGAGCCCGGTACAGGTGATATCGTGCAGGCGGTCAGACATATGAGAAAGATGAATTCTGAGATTGCTAAGCTTACTTCCATGCGTGAGGATGAGCTTTTCGAGGCAGCTAAAAATCTTCAGGTGCCTTTCGAGCTGGTTAAGTTTGTTCACGATAATGGCAAACTTCCTGTTGTAAACTTTGCGGCAGGTGGTGTGGCTACTCCGGCTGATGCCGCTCTTATGATGCAGCTCGGTGCTGAGGGTGTGTTCGTCGGCTCAGGTATCTTCAAGTCAGGCGATCCTGCCAAGAGAGCTGCCGCTATCGTAAAGGCTGTGACAAACTTTACAGATGCGAAGCTTATCGCAGAGCTTTCTGAGGATCTCGGTGAGGCTATGGTCGGAATCAACGAGAGCGAGATTAAAATCATCATGGAAGAAAGAGGCAAATAAAATGAAATCAGGACTTAAGATTGGTGTTTTAGCCGTTCAGGGAGCGTTTATTGAGCACAAGCGCATGCTTGAATCTTTAGGCTGTGAGTGTGTTGAGCTGCGCAAAAAATCAGATATCTGTGATATAGACGGACTCGTGCTGCCGGGCGGTGAGAGCACTGTGCAGGGCAAGCTGCTACGTGAGCTTGATATGTTTGATGAGCTTAAGAGAAGAATCGCAAACGGACTTCCGGTGCTTGCAACCTGCGCTGGTCTTATCCTTTTAGCTTCACATATCAGCAACGATGACAACGTATATTTCGGCACTTTGCCTGTCACTGTTAAAAGAAATGCCTACGGCAGACAGCTCGGAAGCTTCGAGGCTACAGCAAGGTTTGACAATAGCTTTGACTTTACCATGACATTTATCAGGGCGCCTTACGTGGAAGCTATTGATGCTTCAGCAAAGAATGATGTGCGTGTACTCGCAGAGTATGACGGCAAAATTGTCGGTGTGCAGTATAAGAACCAGATTGGGCTGGCTTTTCATCCGGAGCTTGATGATGATACACGGATTCATGAGAGGTTTTTGGAGATGATATGATTATTCAGGAATGTTATTATAATTTGTAATAGCATTCCTTCTTGTTTTCTATTTATATTTTTATTGCCATATCATTTTTCATCATTTATAATTATATATCATGTGTTTCAACACTATTATCCGGAGGGGTTATGAAAATTTTAATTAGTAGGGAACAATTGGAGCTTTTACTTGAAAAAAAGCGCGATTTTATAGGCAAAAAGATAACAATAGATACAATTATAGCAGGTATATCTTTCTTAATATCAGTATGGACAGCAAACTATGAAACCATATGGATCATCCCGGGAATTGTATTTAAAACTATATTTTGTGTTATCGGAATTGTTTACATGATAAAAATAATATATGATATTATTGATTTCAAAAACAATAATTACACTCACACAGACTTATTGAGAGATATAGAAGGATTGGACATGATACAGCATAATCATTCATTAATTATAATCAAAAACAGTGCCCTCGGCATAAAAACAAAATATCTTACATATTATGATGAAAGATGGGACTGTAAGCTGTTTCCCAATTTAAAAACCGCAGATAAAGACAATGAAACCTTTATCATCAGTAATTTATCAAATGACTTAGGTATACCCAAAAAAGAAATCAAATGCAAATATATATCATCCAGAGTACAGGAAAAATATTCCGTAAGCCATAACGAAAACAGAGTGTATAACCATAGGCTGTACGAAGTAGAATTTAAAAATATTCCAAAAATAATGAATAAAAACGACTTTTCTATTAACTCCCGACACTATTATTGGATGACAATTAGTGAAATGGAAAAAGACGATAATATAATGAAAAAGAATATGGAAGTAGTTGATTTTGTAAAAGAATGCGAAAAATAATTTTTTAAGCCGGGGCATCTGCCCCGGCTTTTATTGTTTCTTATGTCTTATAAGTTCAATATATAATATGATTAGACGGTCAATAGGTATCATAATATTGTTTTAAAAAGCCTAAAACTCCAGAGTCACCTTAAACAGATCGCCATCCACAGTCAGCTCCAAAGTACCATTCATAAGCTTCATAAGGCTTTCTGCAATAGACAGTCCAAGTCCGCTGCCCTCGGTATTTCGTGAGCTGTCTCCTCTGACAAAACGCTCCTTAAGCTCATCGCTTGAAATATTAAGCGGTGTAGCTGATACATTCTTGAAGGTTATGATGGCTCCGCTGTCCTTTGGAATGATGTCAATGTACACTCTCGTACCCGGCTGGGCGTATTTGTTGATGTTGTTCATCAGATTATCAAACACTCTCCACAGATGTCGTCCATCTGCCTGAATCATGACAGGCGTAACGTCATTTTTAATAATTAAATCAAGATTATTTTTCTTGAATTTTTCTTCATATTCCCCGGCTACCTGTGATAACATAACAGTTGCATCCAGTTCCTCCAGCTCTACGTTTATGCTGCCCGTAGATGCCTTTGACGCTTCGAGTAAATCCTGAATTAATTTTTTCAGACGTGATGACTGTCTGTCGAGAACATCAAGATATTCGCGTACCTTCTCGTTATCTATGTCCTCCTTCTGCAACAGGTCCACATAATTGATAATGGAGGTGAGCGGTGTCTTGATATCATGCGACACATTTGTGATGAGCTCCGTCCTGAAGCGCTCGCTCTTCATTTTTTCAGAGACCGCAGCCTCTATTCCATTGCTCACATTATTCAAATCCTCGCCATGCTTTCTGAAAAACAGCATAAGCCTTGATGTATCAACCGGCTGTGAAAAATCACCGTTTGCTATAGCCTTTGTAGCGCATCTTATCCTGTCATACTGCATGATAAATGCGATAAGCAGAGCAAGCTCTATAAGCTTTATAATGAATATAAATCCAATACTCCCTATTCCAAAGCCTATAAGCTCAAGCAGGCATATGAAACCGAATGCCAGCATACTGATCAAAAACAGCGGTACATTTCTTTCTATCCATGAAAAGCCGTATCTGATTGGGGCAAATACCATCCTGCATAGCTTTTTGACAGGCTTTAAGAAAAATCTCACAACATAGTAGCACAGTGTATGCTTCCAGAACTCATGTGCCCTGATTCTTACGTATGTTGTCAGGATTGCTTCAAGCGAAACCATGGTTGCCGCCAGACAAATGAGTGCCACCACCGGAAGCTGCTTTATAAGTAAAAAGCCTGCCGGAAATACCATAAAGTCTGCAAACATTGTCACACCAAGCATCACCTCATACGGCATCCTGTCATATAATCGTAATTTAATTTCTTCCGAATCCTCACGTTTTCCGGCAACTGTCAGCAGATACCCCGCTGTAATCACAAAACCAAGTATAAATATGACAAACAATACACTCAAATGAGCCTCTGTAAATTCCATGACGTCAAGTAAGCTGTCTGCCTGATTGAAGTAATCGCCCTTTTCCTGAAGCTGCTGCGGAAGCTTTGCATACACATAATAGTACTCAGGCTTATCTTCCGTTTGGGTGTATGGATAGTACACAATTCCGGTATCCGATATATTAAAGGTATCCGGTAAAAGCTCATAGCTCTCATTCACCTGCTCCACCACTTTTATGATTTCGTAGCTGTCATAATAAATATCCTCATCATAATCGTAGTAAGAGCCGTCACTATCAAAGCGCGAATCGCCGTCATCACTCAGATTCATGCCACACTTTATATGATTTCCTTTTTCATCATAGCACTTTACATTTTTCCACTCGGCAAAGCCTGTAATATCGAGTGACTGGCCTGTAAACATCTCCTCGTAGGCAAAGTAATTATTTCCATTCTCATCGGTTTTCTCAACTGCCTTATATAAGCCAAGCGAGCTGTTATCGTTAGAGCCTGTCATCACCCTCACCTTTGGAATGACATAAGCGGTACCATCATTCAGGCACAGATAAAAGAGCCCATTTGTCTTGGAATACATGATTGAGCTGATTCTCTCACTGTTCATATTGTTTGATGCATCGTCTGACTCTTCATAGCTGCCGCTCATTGCATCCCACAGATATGATAGCCTGTTCCACTTTAAGTTCTTTGCCTTGTAGCTAAAAATATAATCCGGATTTGATATTTCATCCACACTTGAATACACCTTTGCTGCATCAGATTTTACATCTACCTTGTCCTCTGATGTTTCATTGCTCTTTACCACTGCGGCCTGCAGATTTGTATCGTCCATCATCTGCGAAAATGCATTGTCATCACCGGATTCATAATTGTACACCATCTGTCTGCTATAGGCTCCTGCAATATTCGCATGAATTTCATCCCTTAGCTGTGCTGTACTTTCATAATTGTTTGTATACACTGCAACTATCGTTGTTACAACAAGCCCTGCCGCCATGACCGAGCACACTATAAATGCCGCAAGCTTAAGCCACAGATTCCTTGATATTTTTTTCATATCATTCACCTTCCATTTTATAGTGCTTCACTTGACAAAGCTGTATCAAGCATGCACCTATTCAGCGTCAATTTTGTATCCGCGACCCCAGATGACCTTTAAGTACCTTGGCTCAGCCGGATTTATCTCAACCTTTTCTCTGAGATGGCGTATATGTACCGCCACCGTGTTTTCTGTCCCATACGGCTCATCCTTCCAGACCTTTGCATATATCTGATTCGGCGAATACACCTCGCCCGGATGCTCCATGAGAAGCTTCAAAATATCGTACTCTGTACGTGTGAGATTTGCTGCCTCGCCATCAACTGTCACTGTCTTTGATTTGTCATCCAGCTCAATGCCGCCGATTACCAGCTTTCCTGCGCTTGTATTGCCTGCGCCAAGAAGCATGTATCTCCTGATCTGTGACTTCACCCTTGCCTGCAGCTCTACCGGGTTAAACGGTTTCGTCACATAGTCGTCTGCTCCGACCGTGAGCCCGAGTACCTTGTCAGTGTCCTCACTTTTGGCAGTGAGCAGTATAACCGGCACATTAGAGATTTTTCTGATTTCCACCATCGCCTCTATGCCGTCCATGACAGGCATCATGATATCCATCAGGACAAGATGCACATCATTGTGTTTTACTATATCGAGCGCCTCCAGCCCGTTTCGCGCCGGGATTACCTCGTAGCCATCGCTGGTCAAATAAATGCTGATTGCCGATACAATGTCTTTTTCATCATCACATACTAATACTTTATACATAATTGCCTCCGGAAGTTTTATGTTGATCTTATTGTATCAATTGTAACATTAAAATCCAATTATGTAACACATTAAGATTTGTTTAAGAAATAATCTTAATGAAACTCAAAACGATTTTTGAGCGAAATCGAAAAGTAATCAAAAGAGCAACTAAAAAAGAAGCTGCGATTTACTGATATCAAATCGAAGCTTCTTTTCTTAGTTAGATTATTATATTGGTTATTTACTATATTCGTTAATTTATTATTATGATTAAAGGGGTAAAATACCTTTTGACCCTCATATCATTATAATAACCGGTTGATTTGCTTACTTCGCCTGGAATTTCTTTGCCAGCACCTTTGTCAGGATGTTGATTAAGAATACAATTACGAGAAGCACAACCGCAATTCCAAATGCCTGGTCGAATTTTCCTTCACTTGTCGCTGCAAGGTAGAGCTTGATGGTAAGTGTTCCACCTGACTGCATTATCTTTGAAAAATATCCGCTGGCAACCTTTGGAAGCATTCCTGCACTTCCTGCCGTAAAAAGGAGTGCTGCTGACTCACCTACTATTCGGCCGATTGCAAGGATAACACCTGTGATGATTCCCGGCATGGCTGATGGCAACAGGATGGTGCGGATGGTGTGCCATTTTCCTGCTCCAAGTCCGACTGCTCCGTGTCTGTAGCTGTCCGGTACAGTTTTAAGCGCCTCCTGTGTATTTCTTGTGATGAGAGGCAAAACCATGAGTGTCAGTGTCAGTGAGCCTGTCAGGATACTGTAGCCAAAGCCTATTGTCTGTCCAAAGAACATCATTCCGAAGAGGCCAAAGATGATTGACGGTATTCCTGCAAGTGTCTCTGTGGCAAACTCTATTGTGGATACGAACTTACCCGGCTTTGCATACTCATTCAAGTACACAGCTGCTCCCACTCCGACAGGAGTTGCTATGAGCATGGTGATAATTATGATGTAAAGTGTATTGAGCAGGTTTCCCGCTATTCCGACAGTGTCTCTTAAGACGGATGTCTCGCTGGTCAGAAACTGCCAGTTTACCTGACCGATTCCCCTGACAAATACATATATGATGATTCCCGCAAGCAGCACTACCGATAATGCCGCACACAGATATATGAAAAAATATACTACATCATCGCCTATTCTGCGGCGTTTTCCATTTATACTAGTCATTTTCCACAGCTCCTTTCTTTTTGAGTTTCATAAGGGTGAGGTTGATTATCATGATAAACACAAAAAGCACAAGACCTACTGAGAAAAGCACCTGTCTGTGAAGTCCGCTGGCGTATCCCATCTCGCTGACGAGCTGTGTTGTAAGGAAACGCACTGAGTTGAACGGAAGTGGAAAGCTTACCGTTCCACCGGCTACCATGTTGATAGCCATCGCTTCTCCGAGCGCACGACCTATTCCGAGCACAATTCCTGTCATGATTCCTGACTTTGCCGCAGGAACCGTCACTTTAAATATTGTCTGTATCTTTGTTGCTCCAAGAGCAAGGGATGCCGCTCTCATCTGCTGCGGTACTGCCTGTATTGATGATACGCTCATGTTGATTACCGTAGGAAGAATCATGATTGCAAGCACTATGATTGCTGCAAGCAGATTTGATCCGCCGGTAAACTGATGTGTTGCTGAGTTTGCAAAAATATGTTTCTCCAGCTTGTATAATACCGGATTAAGTATCATAAGTCCTAAAAGTCCATAGATTACTGATGGAATGGCTGCAAGCAGCTCTACTGCCGGCTGCACTACCGCTGAGAGCTTTTTATTTGACACCTCAGTGAGAAATACTGCCGTAAGAAGAGCAATTGGTACTCCTATGAGTATAGATACTGCTGTTCCTAAGATGGATGTGAGGATTATGTACAATATTCCGTAGCTTGGGTCTGCCGCTGTCGGCGCCCATTTTGTTCCGAATAAGAGGTTTAACACTCCGACCTTGAAAAATGCCGGTGCGCCTTTAAGGAACATATAAATTGTTATTGATAATACTGCGAATATTGCCACAACCGCACATACCGTGAATATTATTTTGGCAACATTCTCTACTATGGATTTATGTTTCATTTGATACTCCTTGTTTCAAAAAGTTCCCCAGGAAACCTGCCATTTCCTGAGGAAATCCTGTATCTTATCGATATGTATTAATACTGATGTCTGTATTTCGTATCATTACTATGACCGATAATTTCTACTGAGGGAGGATAAGGCCCACCTTCTTGATAACTGCCTGTCCCTCATCTGAGTTTACATAGTCAAACCAAACTTTAACAATATCGTTCTGCTCGTCAATCTTGCCCTTTGTAGCCATTACGAATGGACGAGAAAGAAGATATTTGCCTGCCACAATGTTTTCCTCTGTTGCCTCTACTCCGTCAATTTTCATTGCTGTTACTGTATCATCAAGCACGTCAAGTGAAACATATCCGATTGCTCCCGGTGTTGAGCCTACCTTTGCAAGAACTGCTCCTGTTGAGTCAAGCTCCTGTGCATATTTGCACTGATCCTTTACATCAAGAAGCTCCTCGAAGGCTCCTCTTGTACCTGAAGCTGCCTCACGGCCGATTGCTACGATTGCCTCATCTTTTCCACCAAGGTCTTTCCAGTTTGAAATCTCACCTGTGTAGATTTTCTTTAAGTCATCTGATGTAAGCTCTGTTACTGAGTTGTCCTTGTCTGTGATTACTGCGATTCCGTCGATTGCTACGATGTTTTCCTCAACACCGTTTGCTTTCTCATCATCTGTAAGTGCTCTCGATGAATCTCCGATATCTACGCTTCCTGCTGTTACTGACTCGATTCCTGAACCAGAGCCTGTATACTCTACTGTTACTGTTACTCCAGGGTTTTTCTCCATGAATGACTCCTTGAGTGCCTCACAAAGCTTCTCCATTGAAGTACTTCCTGCCAGTGAAAGTGAACCGCTTAAGTTCTCATTTGATGTACCTTCATCTGCGCTTGTATCTGCATTGTTGTCTGCTCCGTCTGAGCTTGAACCACATCCTGTAAATGCTGCTGTCATCATTGTTGCAGCAGTTGCTAAAACTAAAAGTTTTTTCATACGATTTTTCATTTTAATTTCCTCTTTCATTACTTTCTTGAATTTGTTTCTTTGTTTGTTACAACTGATATAGTAATGGGGAAATGTAAAATGCAAAATCATTAGTGTGTAAAATGCATGTAAAAAAATATTTTTAATTTACTGTACGATTGTAAATTCATATCCTCCGGTGGCTGTACATCTGTTCTGCCTGATGGTGGCTCTTTGAGCGTGGGAGTCCCTTTATTTGTACTTTCATCTGCTGTATTGCCGAATGTATCTGTGTTTGCGTTTTCTGTATCTAAAAGATCCGGGAATGTTCCTCCGTTTCCGTCAATCAGCTTAAGACATGCATCCAACGCCTCGTTTGTACTTATATAGTTTGCAATGTTTATCGTGCCTACAATTGCAATAAGAACAATTGAAACTCATAACATTGCTATGGCTATAAATTTTCTTCGTAATTTTTTGAGCATTTTATCACCTGCACATTTTTTCTATTTCATGTTCTACATCCATTGGGTCCAATGGACTTTCCGCTGTTTCATATGTCAATATAAGATTTTTTCCCTGATAATATCCATTTTCGTTATATTTCAATATCTTTCGATAAGCTTTATTTCGATAATCAGGATTGTCTATCAATCCAAGATGCTCCCAAAGAATTATGTCGCCATTTTTCTTCTCAACCGTAAAATCGGGATAATAAATAACATCTGAGATTTTAATCGCCTTCTCGTACTCAAACTTTATATTATTATCATACAAGGCTGTCGCAATAATTACTTCTGATTTTGACCGCACTATAATTCCCATTTTAGTATAAAACTTGAGAGCTTCAGGGTTAGGAACCTGTGTCTTTTCATTTGTCTCTTCATTTTCCTTCTTATCAACGGCTAAAAGTATACTGCTATAATGTTTTTGCTTCAACATTTTCTGGGCATAATCCGTTTTATATTTTTTCCGAGCCTTCCTGTTTGTCTCAAGTAGTCTGAGCTCATTTATTGTGTCCTTCAGATAAAGCTCCAGATATTTTTTATTGACAAGATTTCTGATTTCTTTATCATTTTTCTTTGATAAATACTCTCTTCTGCCATTTTTCCAAACATACCATTTAACATTTCCATCCTTTTGTGTTGGATAGATTGTCCCTTCCTCAGTGATAGCCTCCAGCCTTTCCTGAATCTCTAATATCTCACCTTCCAACCATTGGATTCTATTATCTATTGAACTTATTTTATTTTCCTCCTAACTCTTTGCATCATGTGATGCCATGTATGTGATTCTAACAGTAATTCAATTGTTTTTGTGGGGAATATGATAAATGAAATCTGTCATTTATCTTCAAAAGTGGAGATTATGGTCTCCATTTGTTTGATAGCACCATATAAATATAGAAACCGACTATAGTTTGGAGCTGTTCGATGTATACCTTAGTGACCCGCACTACACCGAGAAAGTAGCAATTTGCTGCG
>OHJB01000898.1_pt1 | contig 13086 bp, 8 predicted proteins | sample 1568431 | NCBI WGS metagenome assembly OHJB01 (sample SAMEA3879594, study PRJEB24766) | human gut metagenome | biome: human-associated habitat; feature: feces | place: USA | collected 1985/1987 | reverse complement strand
AGTGTAGAAGCCGTTGACGTCGCTCGTCACGCCTGTGTGTAGTTTCTCGATGTAGATTGAAGCACCCGGGAGAGTTTGCTTGGTTACGTCGATAATACGGCCGCGTACCGTACCTTGTTTAACGATATTTGCTTTTTCGTCGGCCATTGTCGTGTTGCTGGCCGCTGCGAATAGTAGAAGGAATAAGAATGCTCTTACAATTTGTTTCATACCTGTTATTATCTGTTAATAATCTGCGGCAAAAGTATAGGTATGGGATTACGTCTGTCTTACGGAATTTTGAAGAAACGGTAACGATAATATTACAAACCAATTGCAAATGATGCATCAGGGGACGATATAATTTATCTTGTATGTACTGAATGACAGATTATAAGATTGGAATGTACTTTACTTTTATTTGCTTTAACTGTATATTAAGGCTGTTTACAGGCAATCAACAGCTTTTTCTCATCGGCAAGAGTCGTTGCAAACAGGTATATGTCTCCACCTTCTGCCAGCTTCAGGCGTTTTCGCAACTCGGCTACGCTGGCAGGAAAATTACGTACTGTGAGGTTGGCCTTCTTTTCCGTTCCTATCAGCTTTTTAAGTTCTTTCTTGTTGAGACTGCTGCTATCGGTAATGCGGAACTTGCGTCCGGGAAAGTCCGGTATATACTCGTCGGAAGTATAAAGATGACTGTTGGGGTGCAGTTTCTCTACATTATATATAGATGAAACGCTGCGGAAGGCTCCGGCTTTTAGGATGGATGCATTGGGTTCGTACAAGTATGTTTTCAATGTGGGAGTATACGGGCATGTATGTTCTTTCTCCTGTTGGCGGGTGAACAGGAGCTTTTGAACTTTCTGCGATGCAGTGAGGTTGATGCAGTGGATAGGGATTTCTTCAGGTACTAATTCCTTTCCGCGCTCTAATACAAGGAGAAGTTCCTTGCATTCGTTGTTGACGGAAACGACGTGGGCGGCTTGTACATGTTTCAAGTCATGCAGTGCAAGGGTAAGGTCCAGCATGGGAGATAACTTAACCAGAACGTGTGATGCTTTCTCAAGCAGTAAATTTTCCAAAGCGGAAACATCAGGCTCACATTCGCTGATAGCTATTGTTTTGCCTCCGTGTCCATCACGCCGGGCGGGGTCTATAAATATCCAGTCTACGGGTTCCATCATTTGCAGATAACGGATGCTGTCTTCATGGCAGACCATGACCTGTTTTAAATTTAAAAGCGAAAAGTTATGAGCTGCTATTGTACAGAGTGTTTCCTGCCGCTCCACATAGGCGGACTGTTGGAAGCAGGCAGATAGGAAGGCACAGTCGATGCCAAAACCGCCGGTGAGGTCGGTAAAGGTTTTGCGGCTGCCGTATCCCGTGTCTGAAACTATTTTGACCTTATAGTTTGCCGTTACTTCCGAGGAGCATTGTTCCATGGAAAGATGTGCCGGGTAAAGAATACCTTCCCGTGCTGCCCAAGCGGGTATTTTTTCTTCTGCTATTTGACGTCCCACAATTTGGATGATAGCGGCAGGTACGTCTACTGTCGGATACTTGTGTGCTTGTAAAGCAAGGTTGCGTACGTTGTCTTTGCGATGCTCCCGGATAAATCGGAGTGTTTCTTCAGTCAGTGTCATGGGCATTGTTTGAGTAACGGTGCAAAGATACGGATAATTGTGATATGATTGAGGAGTTTTGCCAGCAGACAACCGGCAGGAGGTAGACCGGTTGTCTGCTGAGGCTTTATTGAACCAGGGTAAACTCTACAGGTTGCCCATGCTGGCATTCCACACTCAGTTGGGTTGTGTCGGTCCGGTATGTCGTTTTCACTCTTTTGTCGTAAGCAGACACATGCCATTTACCTTTCAGTTCCAACTCTTTTATTATGATACGGCTGGGTTCTTTGGTTGTGAATGTCTTTTCCGCAATGTTGAGGTCGGGAGTACACACACTCATTACCAAGGCATTATTCTCTTTTTGATACATCACCATTGTTTCTGCGGGCAAGGAAGAGAAAACATTATCGGCAGCCGGTTTGGTATCTTCAAAGACAGCGTATGCCATGGTGCCTGTCAGAATATCGTTTACGGCATGCATCTTGCGGTCGCGTTGTATCACTTTGTAGGTGGCTGCCGGCACATGGGTCTTCAGTTCTTTTCCAGAAGGCTGTATCCATACCATGTATTCGTAGCTTCCATCTTTGGGAGCTGTTCCGTGAGCTATCCATGCCGACACAAATGTTCCGGTAGTGGGGGTGCGTAACTTTTCGTGGCGCGATTCCTGTTCTGTGATTTGCACCTTTACCTTTCCGTCTTTCACAAAATACAGGTTACCGCAGCCGTCTTCAAGGCAGACCGGTTGTGTATCCGAGGCAGGTAGTTCCTGTTGCAGCCCTATTTGCTGTTTTTTTTCTCCGGTAATCCTGATGAAATCTTTTCCCGGTCGGAAGACGTGTTGGAAAAGCGTTGTTTCCGTAGGATAGTCGCTGTTGCTGTTTTTGATGTCTGTGCCAAGGCAGATTAAGCGGTTATCGAAACAAAATACCGACTTTCGTGCTACGAAATCGTCGGTAAAGTTTTTAAGGTCTCGTTCCATTAATTTCATGGCAAACATTCCGTTTTGGTTTTTCAGAGAACTTGCACCGGCGAATTTTTCCTTGGAGCGTGCCATGGTAGTACCAGGCAGAGGACTGTTCAACAGTTCGAAGGGCAGGTGTATGGTGGTGGTGCCGGGCAGTCGGTTCCAATCCCAGCCATTTTCATTGTAACCGCTGGCTTTGCGGGAAGGAGCCCCCATTATTTGTACCGAACCGTAACTTTGATACCGACCGTACCGGTTGTCTTTTGTGTAAATTTCCGCTCCCCATACATCTGTGTTATATCCTTTGAGCGTAACCATCCAGTTATTGCGGCGGAAAATGCCGGCAGAACCGTAATTGTATACAAAAAAGCCTTGCGGCGCTGTTGCCGGAAGTATCCCTTGTTGTTTGAAGTAAGCGGCTTCAGGGGTATTACGTTTGCAAAGGCGCAAATAGTCTGCGGCCAGTTGATGATCAAACGGTTCTCCTTTATCCGAGAAGTCTCCGGATAGGGCAAGGTAGGCAAAAGCGTCTATGTCGTCATCTTTCATGGAACCGCCGAAAGGATGTCTGCCACTGATACCTACGCCCCATTCGTATTTGTTGCAATAGTTGCGCATGGCGATAAGAGCGGATTTCAGTACCTTTCTGGCAGATAAGGTCAATTGATAAGAAGTCTTGTTAGTCAGATTGATGAATTGTCCCAGCATAGCAAGTGCTCCCGTGGTATAGGCCGGATAAAAGCCGCCATGGTGAAAAGTGGTACCGTCTACTTTAATACCTCCAATCGTACCGGGAGTATATCTCAACGACGTGGATACCCAACGTGAAAGTCCTTTCAGTGCGCGAACCCTTTCTCTCTCATCCTTTGTCATCATGGCTGAAACAATTTTAGGCATCAGCAATGTATGCCATGTATCCAGTAACTCGTCGCGGTTTTTGCCGCACGCCTTACGGGTTTCCTGTAAGGCTGCCCAGAACGATAGTGTTGAAAGGATATTATCGCATGTGGGAGCTTGCCGTATTTTGTCGCGCATCAGCCAGGCTGTGGTGTATATTTTTCTTATCTGATAGCCGTAATGGTGGTTGGTTCCCATGCCGCTTCCGAAAGCAAATCCTTGGTTCATGGCATAGTCCCAGACTAAAAAATATTTGTGTTCTGCATCTTTGGATTGATTGTAATAGGCATCATAGGCAAATCCGGAGAGCATTGTTTCCAGATCGTTGAGGGATATTTCTCCCTTTTTGCGGTTCAACTTGTCATCGGGAACTACAAGAGGAGCTCCTGTAAAGCCGTTTCCGGAGCGTTGTATCTGTGCTTTTTGGAATGTAGCATAGGCTTTGTCGATTTTGCCTTGTGAAACTTTATCCGCTGTCAGGACTTTTGTCAGCCGTTCTTCTATGGTTTGTAATTCCTGTTTTTCTGTCGGAGTCAGCGTAGCAGGAAGAGGCAGGTCATATTCCAGCTGTTCCCATTGCCATACACGACACCAATGCCATAAGTCTCTAAATGTAAGTGAATTATTGTAGGGCATCTGCATGTCGGGAGTAGTGCGTTGATTCATTTCTTTTACGGGGAAAACGAGACGGTCGAAGAATACGCGTCCGTTGTTGTCCGGAGCAACAATACGGTAACCGGCGATTGTATTCTCTTGCTTATCTCCTTTCATGTGGGCAAAGCCTATCCAACAGGCACGCCAACCCTGAGCGTTTAGCCGGAAACCGAACCTATAAGATACATGACCCGTTGGAGAGAAGAATTCAAAGCGCAGCGAATCTTTTCTGGCTTGTTCGTTGTAAATCCATAGTGTAATCCCGCGCTTTTCTTTTGATATGGAGTCCAGATGTAGGGGAGTATCTAGTTTGACGGTGAGCACGGAACGGGGAGAGAATTGCCATGCAAGGCTTCTTTTCCCTTCTTTGTAGAACTCTTCTGAGGAAGAGAGTTCGTTTGGTTGTACTGTGCAGAAGGATTGTGGCACTCCTTTTTCAAATCCGGTTGTCTGTGCAAAGAGTATGTTGCCAAGGCATAAAAACAGATAATATAACAAATAGAATCGGTACATATTGCGAAATTTTAGCAGGTATGCAAAAAAAGAGGTTGTCTCCGATGTAGAGGCATTCTGCCGCCATCTCTTTCCGGACGGAACGGCAGACTGCTTCATGCCATGAAACAACCTCTTTCGGTTAAGTTAATAAAAAAAGTTGAAGGTTAGAAGAATTGTAGTTCTTTTATTTAGGTTATTGCCAATATTTATTCTGTTCCAATTTGCCGTTTACATCCAGTTCTTTTGTCGGAATGGGGAGGAACTGGTGTTTTTCTTGTGTACGTGCTGCATAATCGCGTGCACCGATAAACTGGTTTCCTGTAGCCCAGCGTTTATCTTGAGTCGCAGCTCCTAATTTGTCGTGTACGGCTTCTACATAAATACCCCAGCGTACCAGATCATATTTCCGCAGAGACTCAAAACAGAGCTCACGGGCACGTTCGTCACGGACGGCTTGTTGGAAGTCTGTATAGGACAAACCCTCCAATTTGAATATGCCTGCACGTTGGCGTATCTCATTAATGCATTCGTATGCTAAATCCGTAGGTCCTTGATGGGCTTCATTTTCTGCTTCAGCCAGCATTAAAAGGACATCACCATAACGTAAAATAGGATAGTTTTCCGGAGTATAGCTCTTGTCCTTCATAGAAGAGCTTTCCCATTCTCGACGGAACTTTCCACATGAACGTTGGACAATTTGTTTGTTTGTCCATGTTTTCTTGTTGTCGTTTACATCATACCAATAAGGAGCGATGGAAAGGTCTCGGCGTTTATCGTTTTTGTCAAACAAATCCCACAGTATCAAAGTGGCTGCATAGAAGCCGTAACCATATCCGTTACCGGTAGATTTGGTGCACTTTTGAAGATTACCTATAACATTTCCTATACGTCCGTCTGTATAGTTTCCTATGCCGTCGGCAGTACGGTTACCGATAAATTCGGCTTCCCAGATACTTTCATTGTATTCGGTATCATATTTGTCGGAAGCCATGTTCCTCCAGATAGCCTCGACATCCGGATTCATTTTATGCTTGTTCGACTTTTTCACTTCATTGGCCCAGTATGCAGCTTTGGCATAGTAAGGCTGTCCGCCGTTGGCGGGATATCCGGCACGCCACAAGTATACGCGGGCAAGGATACCCATTACTGTATTCTTTTTGATATAAGAGGGAGACTTATCGTAGGTCTGGTCATCAACCAAGTTTACGCATTCTTCCATTTCTCCGATAATCCAATCCAACGCATCGGTATGAGGAGTTGCTTCTATGGATGAATTATTCACGTCTTTGAATGAGGTCTTGCGGATGGGGACTTCGTACCAGCCTTGTACTAACAGGAAGTGAAAATATGCACGGAGAAATTTAGCTTCACCTTTCATTCGTGTTTTCACACTTTCATCCATGTCGGCTTTGTCAACATTCTCAAGAAAAACGTTGGCATTGTTGATTCCTTTGTAAAGAGTCTCCCATGTACCCCATACATGTTGGTTTCCCGGATTATGGTCGTTGCCATAGACTTGACTCGCCAATTGTCCGCTTTGGCGCTGGTAGTAACTCAGGTCGTCTACGTTGGATATCATGCATGAGTAATTGTTTCCGTATACTTTCTCGTAGGCCAAAGTATAATAGACTCCAGCCAAAGCAGCCGTGCATTCACTTTCATTGGAATAAAAAGTTTCCGGAGCGGTGAAATCATAAGGCTTTGTATCCAAAAAACTGTCGCAGGAGCTCAGCATTATGGCAGAGCATAATGTTAAAACTGTTGCATGGAATAATTTATATACTGTTTTCATATCAGTCTCATTTTTAATATTTGGTTAGAATGTTACGTTTAATCCCAATGACATACTGAAAGCGCGAGGGTATGGAGACCAGTCAAAGCCCGGTGTCAATGGAGAATTACGGGTAGAAACTTCCGGGTCGCTTCCGGAATAACCGCTGATAGTGGCAATGTTTTCGGCAGAAAGGTAAACACGTGCACTGCTTATATGCAAGGGCTTCAGTGTTTTTGCCTCAAAATTATATCCCAATGAGATGTTCTTGAGTTTCAGGAAAGAGCCGTCTTCCACATAGAGTGAGCTGTATTCATTGGAACCTTGCGCCCGGGCTCTCGGTATGTTGCTGGTGGGGTTTTCCGGAGTCCAGCGGTTAGTATAGGCGGCAAACATATTGGTATTTTGTTTGGCGGAAGGGTTTTCGAACACCATGCGGTTGGCATTGAGGATATCATTGCCATAGCTCCATTGGAAGAAGATGTTCAAGTCGAAGTTTTTCCAAACCAGATTATTGGTAAAACCACCTATGTGTTTGGGCTGACCGTTACCGATAGTGGTCTTGTCCTTGTCGTTGATTTCGCCTTCACCTGTCAGGTCACGGTATTTGGGGTCTCCCGGTTGAGTACCGGCTACGTAATACGGGATGCCTTCTTTTAAGGTATATACCTCTTTGCCGTTTTCATCTATTGTCTTGTTGAAGTCCTCATATTTGTAAGTTCCGTCATAGATGAAGCCGTACATTTTACCGGCAGATTCACCTACTTTGCTGATATATGCCGGAGTGGTTTTATATTTGTTATCCCAACTGATATAGCTGGTCATATAAGGTTGTCCTGAGTTCAAGGCTATGATTTCATTTTTGTTGAAAGCGATGTTGAAGCTGGAATTCCAACTGAAATCTTTAGTTTTGATATTGGTGGTTTCCAAGGTGATTTCCAAACCGCTGTTACGCAATTTTCCAACATTTAAGGTAGCAGAAGAGAAGCCTGAGCTGGCAGATATATCGGCATCAAGCAACAAGTCCTTGGTGGTTTTGATGTAATAGTCCATATTCAGGTTAATTCGTCCGTCGAGGAAGCCGAGGTCCAGACCGAGGTCCAATTGTTCGGTTGTTTCCCATTTCAGCTTTTCATTCTGCATGCTGCTCAATACATAACCCGGTACAAACTGACCGTTCCACGGATATTTGTAAAGATCGTCATCAGTGATGAGGTGTGCCATATAGTCATAGTTGCCTATGCGGTTGTTACCGGTCTGGCCATAGCTGAAACGCAGCTTACCGTTTGACAGCCAGCTGGCATTTTCGGCAATGAAAGATTCACGCGCAAAAGCCCATGCCAAAGAGCCGGAAGGGAAGTAACCCCAACGGTTGCCGCGGGCAAATTTGGAAGAACCGTCGGCACGCATGGTAGCTGTTATATAGTAACGGGAGTCGTAGTTATAATTGATACGTCCGAAATAAGACATCAGTTTGTTTTCGCCTTTGGAAGAATTTACGGCCGGTGTGCTTCCCTTATCGAGTCCTGCCATGCCGAAAGATTCATTGCTGATTTTTTCCGTCCGTATAGAATGTATATAGCTGGTATTTTTCTGAACAGACATACCGAGCATCGCATTGAAATTATGAGAGTTCTTGTTCAGTTGGTAGCTGAGTGTATTTTCGTTCAGGTAACTTCTTGCTTCACTCTGGTATAGATAAGCGTTTATTCCCTTACTTTGAGTGTTGGAAGGGTGGCTGTTACCGGTGCGTGTCTGAGAACCGTTGAATTCTTCGTTTTTGTAGTCGGTTGATGTATATCCGGCTGTAACTTTCAGTTTGAGTTTCTTAATTATCTCATATTCGGCACCTACATTAAACTGGAGATTATTGGTTGTCTTATGACGGTATTCGTTTTGAGCAGACTTCACGGGGTTAAAGCGGTAGTCCTCACTCATATTGACACCCTCATCGTACATCTGATTGAGAAGATCACTTCCTGTAGGGGATACCGGACGGAAAGACCATACACTGTACATGTAGGCGGTAGACATGGAACTTGTGGCGCTCGATACGGTAGGACCGTCCTGAACAGTGCTGGCATAGTTTCCTGTAAAGTCAATCTTCAGTTTGTTGTTTACTTTCTGGCTCAGGTTCACACGTCCTTGATAGCGTTTTACGCCGGAGTTGATGATAACTCCCTGTGTGTCATCGTAAGACAAAGATGTGGTGTATTTCAAATCGCCTTGCGAACCGGTCATGGATATATGATGGTTATGGCTGAGAGCGGTACGGTAGATATAGTCTTGCCAATCGTAAGATTTAGCATTGTGATAGGCATCCAGTGTAGGATAAAGTTCGGTTATATAGTTTTTCTGGAATTCTTCTCCGCTGCCCATGATTTCTTGTTGCAGCATGACAAAGTCATAGGCATTCATCACTTCCGGTGTGTTTTTTACAAGACCTACTTTTACGCTACCGTTGTATGTAATGGTAGGCTTTCCGGCTCCGCCTTTTTTGGTGGTTACGATAACTACACCGTTGGCACCGCGTGCTCCATAGATAGCTGTGGCGGAAGCATCTTTCAAGATGTCTATGGATTCAATATCATTAGGATTTATTGATCCTAAGCCAGAACTTTCGGAAGGGAATCCGTCGATAACGTAAAGCGGAGCTGTACTTCCGGTCAATGAACCGGCACCGCGGATTACTATATTAAAGTTATCTCCCGGTCCACCGTCACCGGATGAAACCTGTACGCCGGCAATACGTCCTCCGAGGCTTTCGGTAATATTGCTGACAGGAGTCTTGGTCAAATCGCCCATATTGGCGGAACCGATAGAACCGGTCAGGTCACGTCTTCTGACATCACCATATCCTACAGCAACAACGGTCACTTCTTCCAAGGTTTGGGTATTTTCTGTCATTGTAATATCAAATTTACTTTGATTGCCTACTTTGACATTTTCCGTTTTATAGCCGATAAATGAGAATTGTAAAACATCACCATTTTTTACATTGTCCAATTTAAACTCTCCGTTTAAATCTGTGGTTGTCCCATTGGTTGTTCCTTTAATTACAACACTTACCCCGGGCAACTCTCCCATGGCATCAATCACTTTACCTGTAATCTGTCTTCCTGTCTGTGCCTGTACTGCTGTACAGCAGAAAAGGAAGAATAAAAGATTTAAGATAACTTTTGGTCTCATAAAAATAAAATTAAAAAATTAGGATGTGCAAATGTATGGATTGTATAAGAAATGTGAAATCTGTAATTGTCCATAAAAAGTACAAATTCATACATGTGGAGTTGTAACTAACTGCGATGCAGCCAATAAACTGCTATTGGCAAGAAGGTATTATTATGTTACATTAAGATTTGCGGAAAAAGGAATGTGGGTCAATTAGCTATGATCACCAACGGCTCTCGTTTTACAAGAGATTCCCATTTTGAGCAACTTACACCGATTTATGCTGTAGCTGCTCAAGAAATAGAAGATTATATAAGGTTTTGTTTATTATAAACTGCTGCAACATTCTTGCGAATGGGGTTATATATAGAAGTATTTCTTAGAATTGTAGTAGCTTTATAGAATTGGACATACTATCATATCTGGAGGGTCTGCAAACAAAAAAGGCTCCATTCTGTTAAGAATGAGCCTTTCAGTTTGTGGACCAGCCTGGGCTTGAACCAGGGACCTCCAGATTATGAGTCTGTTGCTCTAACCAACTGAGCTACAAGTCCGGTGTATCCTTATATCGGATAGCGGGGACAAAAGTAGTATTTTCTCTTGAAATATGCAAGCGTTTCAGATAAAAATGCGAATGCTTTTTGTTTAGAATTTATATGTTCGTTTAGGATTCTTGGGAAACCACCCTTTTTTTACCCGCTCTTCTTGTTCAAAGACTTCTTTGATGGTCCAAAATGAGGAGAAGGCGAATACGCCTAGCAGCGAGGCTACCAAAATATTGTCGGTATACAGTGAAGCAATGGCACCGCCGATCCCCAACAATAGGAAAATCCACCAGCATTTAGTTCCCCAATAATATTCGGCTTTTACTACTATGGGGTGGAAGATGCCTATGATAAGGAAAGTACAGATACCGATTACAAGTCCTGACAGGTGATATTCGTTTAAGAAATCCATATTTATATAAAGTGATAAGGTGGTGAAATCATGGGGTTATGTCAAAACAAATAATAAGTGTTTTTTGTTTCGGCACAACCCCATTGTTTTATTTATCTTACTTTTCCGGGCAAATAGGAATTTCTTTCTTGATGCTTTGTTCCAGTGAAATTAATGTTTCTGTTGCAGTGACGCCGGGGATTTCCTGCATCTTGTTATTCAGCAAGTCCATTAGGTGTTCGTTGTCACGCGCATACACTTTGGTCAGCATGGTGTACGGACCGGTGGTAAAATGACATTCCACGATTTCGGGAATCTTTTGCATCTCGGTAACAACAGCCTTGTACATGGAGCCTTTTTCCAGTTTGATTCCTACATAAGTACAAGTCCTGTAGCCCAAAGACTTAGGGTTTACATGGTAGCCGGAGCCGACAATAACGCCCAAATCAATCAAGCGCTGTACGCGTTGGTGAATGGCGGCACGTGATACACCACATTCAGCAGCTACATCCTTAAAAGGAATACGGGCATTTTGGGAAATGATTTCCAGAATCTGCCGGTCAAGATTGTCTATTTTTTCCATAATAGTAAATAAGTAAAGTTCTTGTTCTTATCAAATAGTAAGCAAATATAGGACTTTATTTTAATTTATCTATAGAATGGAGCGAAAAAAAGAATAAAAGTGATAATACGATAAAGTGATAGGGTAATAAGGTGATAAAGTGATAATGGATGGCAAGGTGATAAAGTGGTAGGGGGATAATGGAATAGGGCGGTGAAGTATCGTCGCTTCACCGCCCTATCGCTTTTATGGCATGATCGTTTTATTTTTCGATACCTACCAGTTCCACTTCAAAAATCAGAGTAGAGAACGGTTTGATTGGGCCGCCGGTTTCTCTTGCGCCGTAAGCCAGTTCTTGCGGGATGTAAAGTTCCCACTTAGAACCTACAGGCATCATAGTGAGGGCTTCTGTCCAGCCTTTGATAACTTGGTTGGCACGGAACGTAGCGGGTTCTTTACGCTTGTAAGAGCTGTCGAATTCGGTTCCGTCAATCAGCGTACCTTTGTAGTTTACTTTTACTTTGCTGCTATCAGCGGGGATTTCACCGGTTCCTTTGGTGATAATCTTATATTGCAGACCGCTCGGAGTGGTTACAACACCTTCTTTGGTCTTGTTTTCAGCAAGGAATTTTTCACCGGCAGCTTTGTTGTCGGCGTATTTCTTTTCCATGGCTTTAGCCTTTACTGCATCCATCTGGGTCTGCATGAAAGTCTGAGCTTCTTCTTTGGTCATGATGCCTTTGCCTACAACTCCGGCAACGAAACCTGCCAACAGGTTTTCACGGCTGATGGTTTGTGTAGAGTCGCCACCGAAAATCTGTTGGTTGAAGCCTTCTACCCATTGTTTGCTTACCATCTGTCCGATTTGCAGACCTGCCATGTAAGCAACGTCTTTCTTGTCGATTTTGCTTGCACCTTCGTTGAAACCTTTCAGGAAGTCTGTCATTTGAGTAGAATCGATACCCTGCTGTGCGAGATATTGATCCAGGCCTTCGGTACGTGCCATACCGATAGCGTAAGATAATGAGTCTACGTCTGTTTTGAGGTTCGCTTTCGGGCTTTGTGCAGTACAGGATGCCAAACCGGCAGCTGCTGCAAGAGCCATGATAAATGTTACTTTTTTCATTTTGCTTTTAAAATTATTTGTTTAATACTTTAAGTAGTTCCACTTCAAAAATGAGTGTGCTGTGCGGCGGAATCATCTCACCTGCTCCCTGGGCGCCGTAAGCCAGCTCGCTGGGGATGTAGAGTTTCCATTTGGCGCCTTCGGGCATCAGTTGCAGGGCTTCCACCCAACCCGGGATTACCTGGCTGACGCCGAATGTGGCAGGCTGGCCGCGCTTGATGGAGCTGTCGAACAGCGTTCCGTCAATCAGCGTACCTTCGTAGTGGCATTGTACCTGGTCGGTAGCTTTGGCATAAGTGCCTGTGTTGCCTTCGTTGATAACTTCGTACTGGAGCCCGCTGGGCAGCGTAACCACTCCCGGGCGTTTTTTATTTTCTTCAAGGAACTTTTTGTACACTTCAGCTTTCTTATTCATCATAAGACCTCGCTTTCATCGTTATAACACTATTATACACTATTATCGTTATTTGTGTACTTTTTTTATTAGTAAATATATTTGTTTTACACAAAATTCACAGCTCATTCAGCCTTTAATTTAAGCGCAAAGTCATAACCATATTTTTCCGCAGCCTCAATTTCAGTCTGCTGCGGTGTCCACTTGCAGTTGAAGCCGGGTTCTACTGCATCAAAGCAGCTTTTTGCCAGCAGCTCCTCCATATCCTTCTGCGCACCACCGCCCCAGCCAAAGGTACCGAAGGCAGCTGCCTTTTTGCCCTTAGCACCAAGTCCCTTAAGGTAAATGAGAAGTGCCCCCATATTGGGCAGCATGCTGCAATTAAGAGTTGAAGATCCTGCCAAAAAACCGGAGGCAGTAAAGAGCTCTGCTGCTACCGTACTGTTTGGGGTAGCGCCCATTTTGAATACTTTAACAACAATGCCGGCATTAGCTGCACCACGCGCAATCGC
>OHJB01000895.1_pt1 | contig 13122 bp, 9 predicted proteins | sample 1568431 | NCBI WGS metagenome assembly OHJB01 (sample SAMEA3879594, study PRJEB24766) | human gut metagenome | biome: human-associated habitat; feature: feces | place: USA | collected 1985/1987 | reverse complement strand
AAGATGGTGGATGATTTCGTCGAGCGCCGGATGGACGGCTGACCGGGCCGATACAGCAGCACCCCGGCTTTCCCTTTTTAAGGGAGGCCGGGGTGCTGCTGTCTGTCGGGGCAGAAGGCTTTGCGCCATACCGCCGATTTTATTTCAGATATGCTTCCGCGCTCTTGGAGATCTCTGCCTCCACCTTCTCGGCGGCTTCCTTATTCTCTGCGCTGACGGAGATATAGGTCTTGAGTTTCGGCTCAGTGCCGGAGGGGCGCACCACGATGGAGCAGTTGTCTTCCAGCAGGAACTTGAGCACATCGGACTTGGGCAGGCCATCCAGACCCGGCGCGTAGTCCAGCAGCTTGACGACCTTCCTGCCGCCAAATTCCTTGATGCCGCTCCGGAATGCCTGCATGATGTTCTGCATCTTGGCAAAACCGGCACTGCCATCGAACTCATAGCTGTGCAGGGTGTTCAGGCAGTAGCCGTAGGTCTTGTACAGTTCGTCCAGCTTGTCCAGCAGGCTGATGCCCTTGGTGGCATAGTAGCTGAACATCTCGCAGATCATGTACGCGCCGTCCACGCCGTCCTTGTCCCGGACGTAGGAGCCGGTCAGGTAGCCATAGCTTTCCTCAAAGCCGAACACATAGCTGTCGGCCCTGCCCTGCTTTTCCAGCTTGCCGATCTGCTCCCCGATGAACTTGAAGCCGGTCAGCACGTTGATGGTGCGCAGGCCGTAATGAGTAGCAATCTGCTCGCCCATGTCCATCGTCACGATGGTCTTGACCATGACCGGGTCAGCGGGCATCCTACCGTGCTTGACGCGCTGGCTGCAAACGTAGTCCAGCAGCAGCATACCCGTCTGGTTGCCGGTCAGCAGCTCGTACTCCCCTGCCTTGTTCTTGACGGCGATGCCCACACGGTCACAGTCGGGGTCGGTAGCCAACAACAGGTCGGCGTTGCACTTCTTGGCATACTCCATGCCCAGTGCCATAGCCTCTTTGATTTCCGGGTTGGGGTACGGACAGGTCGGGAACTTCCCGTCCGGCTGCTCCTGCTCCTTGACCACGGTGATGTTGGCGTAGCCCATCTCCTTCAGGGTGCGGGTCACGGGCTTCAGGCCGGTGCCGTTCAGCGGGCTGTACACGATGGCTACGTTCTTGTTGACCTCTTCGCCAAACAGAACAGACTGGCTCTTGACCTGCTCCACAAAGGCGGTGTAGACCTCGTCCGGGATGTACTGGATGCTGCCGTCTGCCACACCTGCCTCAAAATCGCCGGTCTTGACGTCTGCGAAAATATCCAGCTTCTCGATCTCAGCCAGAATCTCCGCAGCAGCCTCGGTGGTGATTTGGCAGCCGTCTGCACCGTAGACCTTATAGCCGTTGTACTTGCTGGGGTTGTGGGACGCCGTCACCATGACACCGGCAGAGGTGTGCAGATAGCGGGTCGCAAAGGACACGGTAGGGACAGGCATCAGGACAGGCCAGATGTTGACCTTGACGCCATTGGCGGCAAACACACCCGCAGCCACCTTTGCAAACACATCGCTCTTGATGCGGCTGTCATAACCGATGGCCACAGACGGCTCGGCATAGTTCTTCTTCAGATAGTCTGCCAGACCCTGCGAAGCCTTTGCCACGGTATAGACGTTCATCCGGTTGGTGCCTGCGCCGATGACACCACGCAGACCGCCGGTGCCGAATTCCAGCTCCCGGTAAAAGCGGTCGGTGATGGCATCCTCGTCCCCTGCAATGCTCTTCAGCTCCTCGGCAAGGTCGGCAGGCATCCCGGACTGGGAAAGCCAGCGGTCATACTGCTGTTTTACTTTTTCTTCCATAGGATCACACTTTCTTCAAATACCATATCTTTGCGGGCATCTGGCCGTAGCCGCCGGGCAGTTCCAAGCCGGTGGTCAGCAGCTGCGCCCCTGTGTAGGTGTTATTCTCTTCGTCCCGGTACTGTGCCGCCGGGTCCAGCCCTGCCAGCACCAGCCGGGGACGGGCATTCAGACTGGCGGTGCCGTGGCTGCCGGTCAAAGCATCTCCCACGGCGAACACCGCCGCCTCGCTGCCGTCCTTGGCGGAAAGCATCCACGCAGCACCCAGACCATTTGCGTCCGGGTTTACCAGCCGGTGCAGCTCCCCGCCCCGCAGCAGGGCACCGTGGGCACGATACCATGCCACAAAGGAACGCAGCTGCGCAAGCTCTTCCTCCGTGTACTTGGTCAGATCCAGCTCAAAGCCGAAGGTGCCAGTAAGTGCTGCCGCCATCCGTGCTTCCACCGTGGAGATGTGGCCGGTGCAGTGGTTGGGCACGGTGGAAAAGTGTGCGCCCATCACACAGCCGGGGTAGAACAGGCTGGTGCCATACTGGATGACTAGGCGGCTCCGGGCATCGGTGTTGTCGCTGCACCAGATCTGGGGGCTGTAATAGAGCATTCCGCAGTCGAACCGTGCCCCGCCGCCTGCACAGTTTTCCAGCAGCAAGTGGGGGTATTTCTCGGTCAGGCGGCGCTGCAATTCGTACACCCCCAGCACATACCGGTGGTACACCTCGCCCTGCCGCTTGGCAGGCAGAGCGGCACTGTACACCTGCGCCAGACTGCGGTTCATGTCCCACTTGAGGTATTTCAGCGGGCAGCTTTGCAAGATGGCATCCAGCTGCTGCCAGATGCCATCTACCACCTCCGGGCGGCTGAAATCCAGCGTGTACTGCTGCCGGATCTCCAAAGGCTCCCGGCCGGGAATGCCGAACGCCCAGTCTGGGTGGGCACGGTAGAGGTCACTGTCCGGGCTGATGGCTTCCGGTTCCACCCAAAGCCCCATGTCCAGCCCCAGCAGATTGATCTTTTTGCACAGGCCGAGCAGACCCTGCGGCAGCTTGCGGGTGTCCGCTGCCCAGTCGCCCAAACTGGAAGAAGTATCGTTGCGTCCCTTGAACCAGCCATCGTCCAGCACAAACAGGTCGATGTCTGCCTTTTTGGAAGCCTGCGCCAGTGCCAGCAGCTTCTTCTCGTCAAAATCGAAGTAGCAGGCCTCCCAGCTGTTGATGAGCACCGGGCGGGGTGCGGCCATATCCTGCCAGCGGGGCGGCAGCAGCCGAGTGCGGATGGCATTGTGGAACCGGCGGCTCATCTCGCCTAAGCCCTTATCCGAATAGACCATGGCCGCTTCCGGGGCGGTGAAGCTCTCACCGGGGGCAAGCGTCCAGTGGAAGTGGTAAGGGTGGATGCCCATCACCAGACGCTCACCGGCGTCGCAACGCTCGGCCTCAATGAGGTAGTTGCCGCTGTACACAAAGGCAAATCCCCATGCGTCGCCGGTCGTTTCGGTGGTATCGGCATGGCAGAGGGCGACTGCCGGGTTGTGGGCGTGGCCGGGGATGCCCCGCATACTGCCAATGCTCTGGATGCCGCAGCGCAGCGCCGCACGTTCCGGGGTGCGCTCCGCCGCCCATGTGCCGTTGAGGGTGATAAGTTCCAGCGCATCCGGCGCAAAGTCTACGGAAAGGGAAGCGGCCTTGTGCAATGTCAGGGGCTGGGTGCCTGCATTGGTGTACACGGCAGTGCGGGTGATGAGATCCTCCGCCTCGTACACGCTGTACCGCAGCTCCACTACCAGCCCGCCTGCGTCCTTCAGAAAGACCGATAATGTTTCTACACCCTCCCCGGTGCGGAACATGGGCAGGCCGGGCAGCTGCGGCTTGCCGGGGGTGACCACAGCGTGGTCAAACACAAAGGCGGCTGCTTCGGTGCCGTCAGCGTATTCCGGGATGACGGCGGGAGTGCGGTTATCAGCGGTGCCGCAGCCGGAAAGCTCCTGCGGCAGCAGGTCCGGCCAGCAGCCGGGGTCGCCGTGGGGCATCCGGGCATCCGCAAGGCTGGGCACATCCTCCGGCAGACGGGTGCCGTAATAAGTGTGCAGCACCATGCCATTGGGGGCAACTGCCAGCTGGTAGCTGGTGTGGGTGGTATGCAGGGTAAAGACAGTTTCGGTGCAGACGATCATTGCACGCTGTCCTCCGTGTCAGGTTCTTCTTCCGGTTCCTCTTCCTTGCGCCCGGCTTTTTCCAGCTGAGCAAAGGCGGGGCGCATCAGGCTTGCCATGCCAAGGGCAGAACCTGCGCCGCCGATGAGCAGCCACAGGGGCAGCAGATAGACGAACCACGCAGGGGCGGCTTTTGCCAGCAGAGGAAACCACGCCAGAAAAGCCAGATTCCCCACAGTTGGCAGCAGGTTTGCAAGGGTCATGCGGCCGCTGTCCGCCAGCACCGGCAGAACGCCGGGATAGGTGAACCGTGCCAGCAGGGCAAAGCCCCAGCTGCCGCCGCAGCCTGCCAGCACCAGCAGCAGAAAGGACGCTGCCGCCAGAATGCCGGTGCTGGGGGTGTCCTGTGCGGTGGCGGTGCGCAGCCCGGTGAGGGCGGCAAAGCCTGCCAGCAAAAGCACCAGCCACAGGGCAGTAGATTGCTTAAAATCCCGCTTGAACGCCTTGAAAAAGTCGGTATGGACAGTGTAGTCCTCCTTTGCCGCCATCTTGTTCACCACCGTGAACAGCCCCAGAGTGGAGGCTCCGGCGGTGACGATGGGCAAACAGCACACCAGCCACAGAAGGTTGGCAAAAAGCAGATCGCCGATCTTCCCCATAGTGCGGTAGAAGGGGCTGTCGATGTTGGTCTTTTTCATGGCGTTTCCTTTCGGGCGGAGGTCTCACAGAGGGGCGGTTTACTCGCCGATGCTCTTGAGGTACTCCAGATTTTTGTCGATGAGGGCGCACCGCTGCTTTACGCAGTCCACACTGCGCAGCGGGTCGGCGGGGGTGTTGAAGGCGAAGTCCAGCAGTTTGTCGATGGTGGTAGAAGCTACATGGAGACGGGTGTCGCTGGCTGCATAATAAATATACACGCTGCCGTCCTCGTCTGCAATGGCACCGTTGGTGAACACCACGTTGGAAACATCGCCCACACGCTCCCAGTCCCGGGGAGCGATCAGGAAGCCGGAGGGCTCCGCGATCACCTTGCTGGGGTCGTCCAGTGCGGTGACGAATACATAAATAACGTACCGCAGCCCGGCGGCGGTATTCCGCACGCCGTGGGCAATGTGCAGCCAGCCCTTTTCGGTCTTGATGGGGGTGGCACCCTCGCCGTTCTTTGCCTCAGTGATGGTGTGGTAGCGGCGGGGGCTGGTGATGATCTCCTCGTCAATGACGGCGTGGGTGATGTCCTCGCACAGACCAAAGCCTACGCCGCCGCCGGAACCGGTGTCGATGAAATCATCCATGGGGCGGGTGTAGAAGGCGTACTTGCCGTTGACAAACTCCGGCAGCAGATCCACATTGCGCTGCTGGGGGCTGCGCTTGGTGACAAGGTTCGGCAGACGCTCCCAAGTCTTGAGGTCTTTGGTGCGGACGATGCCCGCAGCAGCCACGGCAGCGGACAGGTCATTCACGCTGTTGTCCTTGCTCTCGGAGCAGAACACGCCGTAGATCCAGCCGTCCTCGTGCTGGGTCAGGCGCATATCGTAGACGTTGGTCTCCTCCGGGCAGGTGTCCGGCAGCAGGATGGGCTTTTCCCAGAAGTGGAAGCCCTCCACCGGGCTGTCACTTTCTGCCACGCCAAAGAAGCTCTTGCGGTCGTTGCCCTCGATGCGTGCCACAAGGTAATACTTGCCGTTCAGCTTGATGGCACCGGAGTTGAACACGGCGTTCACGCCCAGACGCTCCATAAAGTGGGGGTTCGTCTCCGGGTTCAGGTCGAACCGCCAGCTCAGCGGGATGGATTCGCGGGTCAGCACCGGGTTTTCCCACCGGTCGTAGATGCCGTTGTAGAAATCGGTCTTTTTGTTTTTGCGGGCCAGGTAGGCATCCTGCAAAGCCTTCTGGCGCAGGTATTCGGGGTGGAGTTTAGACTGTGACATCGGGGTTCCTCCTTATCAGTTCCATGCACATTCTGCCGTTGTGGTAGGGGCACTTCCACGGCTCAAGGATGGGTTTGCGGCTGGACGGTTTTCCGTCTGCGTCCACCTCCCAGAACCATTCACTGCCGGGGCGTTTGTCCACCATTACGTTGCAGATGTAGTGGTAAATATCGGCGGCGGCATCGCGGTATTTTGCATCGCCGCTCTTGTTGTATTCGTTCACGAAGCCCAACACGGACTCGGCCTGCACCCACCACACACGGGTGGTGTTCACCTTGCCCCGGTCGCACTCGTTGACCACCGAGTGGTCAATGTAAGCTTCCTTGTAGATGTGGGCGGCAAGGTCGGAGTTGATGGCGTGGATGCGCTTGGAAAGCGCTGCATCGCCCAGCAAATCGCAGCCCCAGTCGATGAGCCAGCTGGACTCGATATCGTGGCCGTAGCTGTACAAATCGATGATAGAGTTGTAGTGCTGGTCAAAGAACACCAACTGCCGGTGCAGCTCCGGGCTGTAGATCTTGTGCTCGTAGATATCCAGGATGCGGCGCAGAGCCTTTTCCACCTCCGGGTCACGGCTTGCCTGATAAAGCCCGGCGTAACCCTCGAACACATGGAGCAGGGTGTTCATGGTCTTTGCCGCCATGACACCGTTTTCCGAGAGCTTTTCGTTGCTCTCCGGCTTCCAGTCGATGGTAAAGGCCTCCAGATAGCCCTCGCTGTCGGTGCAGTGCTGCTCGATGAGATGAAAGATCTTTTTTGCGTAGGTCAGCGCAACGGGGTCTTTGGTCAGCCGGTAGTAAGCGGAAAGGGCATAGATGGCAAAGCCCTGATTGTAGGTGTGCTTGGTGGTGTCCTGCGGCTTGCCGGTGTAATCGCAGCTCCAGTACACGCCGCCGTTTGCCTCGTCGTAGCAGTTTTTCAGGAAGAACTGGTAGGCGTGGCGGGCATCATCGGCAAGGTCTGCCCGGCCGGTCAGCATGGCAGCCTCGGAGAAGAACCACAGAATGCGGCTGTTCAGGATGCAGCCCTTTTCGGCTTTTTTATCCAGCTTCAGGTCAAAATCCATGTAGCCGTAAAAGCCGCCGTTTTCCTCGTCCCGCAGCCCTTTCCAGAAGGGAATGATGGTTTGCAGCAGCATTTCTTCTGCTGCCTGTTTGATGGAAGACATAATACAGAACTTCCTTTCTGTACAAAAGTAAAAACCCTCTCGGTCACGGCTTGCGCCGTGCCAGCGCCCGGTAGGGGACGTAAAATCTCTTTTTGCAGAGATGGCGATGCGAAGCATTGACAGAGAGGGTTACGCTTGACGCTTAGCGGATGCCCACCTCGTGGTCGGTGGGGCCTGCGTTATCGTGGGTCTTGATGTAATCCACCACCTCGTCTACGGTGGTGAAGGCCAGACCGACATAGCTGTCGGCGCAGCCATAGTACAGAGCGATGCGGCCGGTGTCGGCATCCTGCAGGGTGGCGCAGGGGAAGCAGACGTTGGGCACGAAGCCACGCTCCTCATACCACTTTTCCGGGGTCAGCAGGAAGTTGCCGCAGCGGTACAGTACCTTGCTGGGCTCGTCCTTATCCAGAATGGCACCGCCGATGGAGTAGACGAAGCCATTGCAGGTGCCGGTAACGCCGTGGTAGAACAGCAGCCAGCCCTCGCTGGTCTCAATGGGGGCAGCACCGCCGCCGATCTTCACGCTCTCCCACCAGTTGGAGCCCTTGCTCATCACATGGCGGTGACGGCCCCAGAACTCCATATCCGGGCTCTGGCTCAGGAAGATGTCACCAAAGGGGGTGTGACCGCTGTCAGACGGGCGGCTCAGCAGGGTGTACAGGCCGTTGATCTTGCGGGGGAACAGCACGGCGTTGCGGTTGAAGGGGATAAAGGGGTTCTCGATGCGGACAAAGGTCTTGAAGTCGGTGGTCTTGGCGATGCCGATGGACGCACCGTAGAAGTCCTGACACCAGATGATGTAGTAGGTGTCCTCCACCTTCACAAGACGGGGATCGTAGGCGTACACCGGCATAAACGGTTCGCCCTTTTCGTTGACGAAGGGGATCTTGTCCTTGTCAAAGTTCCAGTGGATGCCGTCCTCGCTGCGTCCCAGATAGATGTAGGGGATGCCGTCGATCTGCTCGCCACGGAACACGCCGATGAACTTGCCCTCGTAGGGCACCACGGCACTGTTGAAGATGCGTGCCACCCCTTCCACAGGGTTGCGGTCGATGATGGGGTTCTCGTTGTACCGCCACACCGGGGCGGTAACATCGGCAGGCTTTTCCTGCCAGGGGATGTTGGGCAGTGCATCGCAGAACATTTTTACGTTGCTCATAAGATAAACTCCTGTAATAGAAGATTGTTTGTTTTCCTTCTGCTGTATTCTCCCGGCTCCTGCACAGAAACCGGGAGAAGCAGCAGATGATGAAGGAAAAATGTGGATGTCTTGAAAAGATCGTACTGGCCGAAAACGGCTTTCCTCTTGCGGTGCCCAGCGTCCACTTTGGCCCTTGGGCGGGCCTCGTGTCCTGCTGACCGCGGCGCCAAAAATTGCTCCCTGTTTCCGCCGCAGGCGGCGGTCGCAATTTTAGCCCTTCACAGCACCGGCAGCCATGCCGCTGTAGATCTGATCCTGACACAGCAGGAACACGATAAGGGCAGGGATGATGGTGATAATGACACCGGCGCAGATGTAGTTGTACTGGTTGCCCATGGGGCCGGAGAACACATACAGCGAGGTAGCAACCACCTGATACTTGGTCTTATCCTGCAGATACAGGTTTGCCATGTAGTATTCGTTGTAGGTGGACACACCCTTCAGGATGGCGCTGGTGACGATGGCGGGCTTGAGCAGGGGCAACAGGATCTTGAAGAACACACCAAAGTAGGTGCAGCCATCCAGAATGGCGCTTTCGTCCAGCGTGGGAGAAAGGTTCTCGAAGAACTGCAAAAAGATATAGATGGTGATAACGTCTGTGCCCATCATCAGGATGATGTAGCCGGGCAAGGAGTTCACCAGATGCAGGGCGGTCATGATCTGGTACACCGTGACCTGCGAGGCGATGCCGGGGATCAGGGTGGCAATGGTGAACAGGTTGCGGATCAGCTTGTTGCCGGGGAACTTGAACCGGTTCAGCACATAAGCCAGCATGGCGCTGATCATAATGCTGCCCACCAGCACGCAAATCAGGATAATAAAGCTGTTGAGGAACGCTTTGCCCATGTTGGCCTTGTTCCATGCGATGATGAAGTTATCGAAGTTCAAAAAGCTCTTGGGCAGGGTGATGACGTTGGTGTTGGCATACTCTTGCTCCGTCTTAAAGGCGGTGAAGATACAGGACACGATGGGCACCAGTGCCACGAAAGCGGCAAAGATCAGCAGCACATACTTGCAGATATTGATGAGGATGCGCTTCATTTTGATTGCGTTCATACGTTCTGCCTCACTTTCACTTGGTTACGCCGCTGCTGCGGTTTTCCAGCCATTTTTCCACAGCCTTCTGGGCGTAGGTGACGATCACGATGAGCAGCAGCAGAACCACAGCCATGGCGGATGCAAGACCCACCTTCTGGTCGGTATGGGCGATCTTGTCCATGACCACGAAGTAGGTGGAGGTGTTGAAGCCGCCGCCGGTGACAACATAGGGCATCTCGAAGGCGGACAGTGCGCCGGACACCGAGATGATGAGGTTCAGCACCACGATGGTGCTGATGGAGGGCAGGATGATGTCCTTGAAGCGGTGCCATGCGTTGGCACCGTCGATCTCAGCAGCCTCGTACAGAACGGGGTCCACAGAAGCGATAGCACCGATGAACATGACGATGTTCTGGCCGATGTATTTCCAGATAGAGCAGGCCACCAGCACGACGTTGTTGATGGACTCATCCCGGAGCCAGAAGGGCAGCTTATCCACGTTGAAGCCCACCCAGCTCAGCAGGGTATCCAGCACAAAGCCGTGGGTGAAGAAGAACTTGAAGATGAAGCCCACCGAGATGCCGCAGATGAGGCAGGGAAAGTACAGTGCACCACGGAAGAACTTGCTGCCCTTGCACTTGAAGCTCAGGATGGTGGCAAACAGCAGCGCCAGCGCCATCTGCACCACCGAACCTACCATGTAGTAAAGGCTCAGGCTCAAAGCATGGAAGCAGTCTTTGCGGGTAAAGACCGAGATGTAGTTCTGCAGACCCACAAAGGTACGTCTGCCGATGTACTTCATTTTGAAGAAGCTGAACTCCACCATTTTGAAGAAGGGCAGATAGGTGAACATGAACAGCAGCACCAGCGGAACGAACAGGAACACCAGCGTGACGATGAGCTGCTGCCCGCGCATACTGTGAAAGTATTCGCTGAAGCTCTTGCGCTTTTTAGGCGCGGATACGGTTGCGGAAGATGCCATGTAAAAGACCTCCTTTCACCAAAAGCAGGGCGGACATAGGCCCGCCCTGCTGATTTATAACGATAGATCGCTTACTGCGGTGCGCAGGCATCCACAGCTGCGTCCCATGCAGCGTTCCAGTCGGCCACGATGTCGTCCAGAGTCTCGTCGCCGTTGATGCCAGCCTCCACCACACGCATGACGTGGGTCTGGTCGGCATTCAGCATCAGCTCAGCCTCCTGCTGCACCTCGGTAGCAAGGTCTGCCAGCTCTGCGGGGGCGGGAGCATCCTCGACCAGGTCGATGCCGTCGAATGCCTTCAGGGTATCGGGGTATTCCTGGCTCTTCAGCACCGGCACACCGCCCTGATCATAAGCAAAGTTGGAGCTTTCGGTCAGCCACTTGATGTAGAGCATGGCAGCCAGCTTTTTGTCATCGGTGGTGTTCTTGTTCACACCGTAGCAGTAGTCTGCACCTGCGCTGGCGTACTGGGTACCCTTGACGGTGATGGGGAACGGCATATAGCCAATGTCGTCGGCGTGGTCACCGGCGGCCTGCATCTGCACGATGGCCCAGCTGCCCAGAACCATGGCACCGATCTGGCCGTTATTGATGCGGGGCTTGGAGCCCTCCCAGTCGGTGGTGGTGGGGTCGGCCTCGGTCAGGCCGCGCTTCACTGCTTCGTACAGGATGTAGTACACAGCGTAGGGACCCATATCGTCCGCACCCAGAATGCCCTTCTGGAACGGATCCTTGGTCTGGGGCATGGTAATGTTCATCCAGTTCGGGTCGCCGGTTGCGCCGCCGCTGGTGTAAGCATCCCATGCGGTCATGGTCCAGCCGGCGGCGTAGTTGGTGTACAGGGGATCGATGGAAGGATCATAGTCCTTGATCTTCTGCAGGTCATCCAGGAACTCGTCCGGGGTCTTGGGCAGGGTGGTGATGCCGGCAGCCTCAAAAACCTTCTTGTTGTAGATGATGCCCTGTGCATTGCCGGTGGAGGGGATGCCGTACACGCTGCCGTTATAAGCGCGGTTGGAAGCGAAGTTGTAATCGTTCTCAATGTCGCTCAGTGCGCACAGAGGCTCAAAGTAGTCGCCCAACTCGGTCAGGGGGATGTTGGTGGGGATCATGCACAGATCACCCCAGTCGTTGGAAGTCAGACGGGTGGTCATGTCGGTGGCATAGTCGGTGATGCCCTCGTACTTGATGGTGATGTTGGGATACAGCTTCTGGAATGCGGCAACGTAGCCGTCAAAGGTGCCGTCCTCGATGAGGTCGGTGCGGTGGCTGATGAACTTCAGATCGGCCTTCAGGTCGGTGTTGTCGGTGCCGACGGTCAGCTCGTTGTAAGCCTTTGCACCGTCTGCGCTGGCAGCGGAACCGGCGGTGCTGCCGGTGGAGCCGGCGGTAGAAGTGCTGCTGCCGCCGCAGGCGGCCAGAGCAGAGGCTGCGGCCAACACACCAGTGACCTTCAGGAAGTTACGGCGATTGATCTTACGCATAGAAATGTCCTCCTTCTTTATGTGGAACCTTTTTCTGATTTGCGAAAGCTTTCGTTAACTTGATTTAGCTAACTGCTTGCTTTCGCTTTTTGTGATTTAAGTATAGTCTTTTCACGATGCACTGTCAATGTCACCAAAAAGATTCGGTGTTTTGGTGGCAATTCGGCGATTTTCTTGTGAAAACTGACCCGCAAATCCGGGATACAACACGAAAATTGAACTTAAAATGTTTTGTTAGCTAACAAAAATAGAGAAAATTAGCCTAAATGGCGGTTAGCTTAAAGGTTTTCAAGGTTTTTGTTGACGAAACTACCGAAAACTGTTATGCTAATTATAAAGTTAATCGGAATTTTATTTACCTCATAACCAAATCAAGAAGAAAGCTGGTCAGGAACATGGCAAAAGCAGTACGCATGGCGGACATTGCACAGCGGCTGGGCATCAGCACCGTTTCCGTTTCCAAGGGTTTGGCAGGGAAGGAAGGCGTAAGCGCCGGGATGCGTGCCAAGATTGTTGCCACCGCTGAGGAGATGGGCTACCAGCCCCCCGCCCGGACCAACGCCCACCCCGGCGGCGAGAGCATCGGCATTCTGGTGGCAGACCGCTTTTTCAACGAGAATGCCTTTTATTCCAATCTGTACCGTTCCGTGTTGAAAGCTGCCGCCGAGCAGGACATCTCGGTTCTGATGGAGATCGTTCTGCCGCAGGCAGAAAAAAGCTGCAATATGCCCACCTTCCTTGTAAACCGGAAGGTGGACGGCCTGATTTTTATGGGCGAGATCAGCCGCCGCTACCTTGCTACGGCGGTGCAGACCGGCGTGCCCTTTATGCTGCTGGACTTCTACGACGATGCCATTGCCGCCGACTGCGTGCTCAGCGACAACACCAGCGGCAGCTACACGATGACCGAGCACCTTATCTCCACCGGGCGGCGGAACATCGGCTTTGTTGGCAGCGTGCTGTCCACCAGTTCCATCATGGACCGGTATCTGGGCTACGTAAAGGCGATGCTCCGTGCCGGTCTGCCCATCCGGGATGACTGGCGGCTGGAGGACCGGGACGATCAGGGTAAGTTCGTGCCGTTCTCTCTGCCTCATGAAATGCCGGACGCCTTTGTCTGCAACTGCGATGCGGTGGCCTATAATCTGGTGGAGATCCTCAAGCGCAACGGCTACCGGGTGCCGCAGGATGTGGCAGTGACCGGCTACGACGACTACCGCTATTCCACTCTTTGCAGCCCCCAGCTCACCAGCTACCGGGTGGACTTGGACGGCATGGCAAAAACGGTGGTGGCGCAACTGCGCCGCAAAATGGCGCATAAGCCTGCCATTGCTCCCACCGTCA
>OHJB01000887.1_pt1 | contig 13265 bp, 10 predicted proteins | sample 1568431 | NCBI WGS metagenome assembly OHJB01 (sample SAMEA3879594, study PRJEB24766) | human gut metagenome | biome: human-associated habitat; feature: feces | place: USA | collected 1985/1987 | reverse complement strand
ATGATGGGGTTCTTATTCTTACTTATTTTTCTTTTATATTATTTTTTATCTTCACTAATATAAATTTCTAAATTCTAATCTTGCTTCTCTGCCTTATCCTTTTTTCTGCTGATTGTCCACCATATAGGAACTGATATCAGCATGAAAAGTGCCGCTGCCACGCTGATCCATGCACCGACTCCGAGTCTTGCATTTGCCACTGCATCTAGCTTTCCAAGATCTATCAATGACAGAACAAATTCAAATATCAATATTCCGCCAACAACTATAGATATAACAAGGTCTGCTATATAACAGCCTGCCTTGTTGATAAATGCACAGATCACGTCTGCTATGATAACTACCGCCACAACAAGCATTGACAGTACATTTATCCCAAACACTCCAACTATACTTCTGGCATCTGTCCCCATATAAGCATAAGGAATAAATACTGATACAACAGCCATGATAATGCCGATCAGGTTTAACATATTAGGTACATGTGTGGATCCCTTCTTAACATCATCAGGTATGTTCTGCCTGTTCTCATATCCCATATAACCCATAGGGTTGTTGTATGGCGTTGGCTGTACCGGCTGGCCGTACTGCGACTGTGGCTGGTATGGCTGCTGGGTTGGCTGGCCATACTGCGGCATCTGCTGGTATGGTGTCTGCATTGGCTGTGCTCCCTGGCTATACTGTGACTGTGGCTGATATGGCTGCTGGGCCGGCTGACCGTACTGCGACTGTGGCTGGTATGGCTGCTGCACCGGCTGGCCATACTGTGGCATATGCTGATACAGTGACTGAGCTGGCTGTGCTACCTGACTATATGGTGCTTGAACTGACTGCACACCCTGACCATTCTGTGCCTGACTATTCTCAGCCATCATAGCCTTTTCCTGCTCCAGATTCTGCTCAGAAGTCGACCCGCCATCAACTCCGTCAATATCTTCTACTCTATTCTGTTCATCCATGTTGTCATCTACCTCCGATGTAATTATTCGACACATCCCTTACATATCGAGATACCTCTTCAGATACTGTCCTGTATATGACTGAGGTATCTTCGCAACTTCCTCAGGAGTTCCTCTGGCAATGACCGTTCCACCGCCTGCGCCTCCTTCAGGTCCCATGTCAATAATATAATCTGCGGTCTTGATAACGTCAAGATTATGTTCGATAACCACCACTGTGTTGCCGCCTTCACTGAGCCTTCTGAGTATATCCACAAGCCTGTGAACATCAGCAAAATGAAGTCCGGTGGTTGGCTCGTCAAGCACATATATAGTCTTTCCCGTTCCACGTCTTGACAGCTCAGTTGCAAGTTTGATTCTCTGTGCCTCTCCTCCTGACAAAGTGGTGGACGGCTGTCCAAGCTTGATATATCCGAGTCCCACATCACGGAGAGTCTCTATCTTCCTCAGTATCCTTGGCACATTTGCAAAGAACTCGCACGCCTCATCAACTGTCATATCGAGAACTTCATTGATACTCTTGCCCTTGTACTTGACCTCCAAAGTCTCTCTGTTGTATCTCTTTCCTCCACACACCTCACATGGCACATATATATCTGGCAGGAAGTGCATCTCTATCTTGATGATTCCGTCTCCACGACATGCCTCGCATCGTCCTCCGGATACATTGAAGCTGAATCTTCCCTTACCGTAACCTCTTGCCTTGGCATCCTTTGTACCGGCAAACAGGTCTCTTATCAGGTCAAACGTACCTGTGTAGGTAGCCGGATTGGATCTCGGAGTTCTTCCTATAGGTGACTGGTCTATATTTATGATCTTGTCCAAAGCATCATAACCGATGATATGGTCATGCTTTCCTGCCTTAACCCTGCTTTTATTGAGTCTTCTCGCAAGTTTCTTGTACAGGATCTCATTTACCAGAGAACTCTTTCCCGAACCTGATACACCTGTAACGCATGTCATGACTCCAAGTGGTATATCCACATCTATATGCTTGAGATTGTTCTCATAAGCATTCTTGACAGTGAGCCATCCAGTTGGCTTTCTCCTCACATCCGGAACCTCTATCTTCTTCCTGCCGCTTAAGTAGTCACCGGTGATAGAATTCTCACATTTCATAATGTCTTCAGCCGTACCCTCAGCTACCACATATCCACCATTTGCACCGGCTCCCGGTCCTATATCTATGATGTGATCCGCCGCCCTCATGGTATCCTCGTCGTGCTCTACAACTATCAGTGTATTTCCAAGGTCTCTCAGATTCTTGAGCGCTGCGATCAACTTGTCATTGTCTCTCTGATGAAGTCCGATACTTGGCTCATCCAGAATATATGCAACTCCGACCAGACCTGAACCTATCTGCGTGGCAAGTCTTATTCTCTGTGCCTCTCCACCTGAGAGCGTGCTTGTACCTCTACTCAGACACAGATAGTCAAGTCCCACATCAATAAGAAAATGCAGTCTCGACCTTATCTCCTTGAGTATGGCCGCACCTATCATCTTCTGTCTGTCAGTGAGCTCCAGATCTTTCATGAACTTTGCAAGTTCTGTGATAGGTAGTTCTGTAAGTTCAGCAATATTCTTATCTCCAACCGTCACCGCAAGGGCTGTAGGCTTAAGTCTCTTGCCACCACAGACCTCACAAGGAGTTATCGTCATGAATGTCTCATACTCAGCCTTTGTGGACTCCGCAGATGTCTCCCTGTATCTTCTGGCAACACTCTTTATGAGTCCCTCAAATGTTATATCATACACTCCCTCCCCGCGCTGTCCCTTATAGTACACCTTAACCGGGCGAGAGTTCTTTCCATATAATAAGAGATCCTTGATATCCTGTGGATAATCCTGAAATGGCGTATCAAGAGAGAATCCATACTCCGCACTGAGTGCCCTGAGTATTGCATTTGAATAGCTTTTGCCATCATTGCACGACTGCCATCCCAGAACCACTATGGCTCCATCATTTATCGACAAACTCTGATCGGGTATCATAAGATCCGGATCAAATTCCATCTTGAAGCCAAGACCTGCACATGTCGGGCATGCGCCAAATGGATTGTTGAACGAAAAGCTTCTCGGCTCTATCTCATCTATGCTGATTCCGCAATCCGGGCATGAAAAGCTGTCTGAGAAATTGATAATGGTATTCTCCTTCTGAACACCATTCTCATCCCTCTCCCCGATCACCTCAATCTTCATAAGCCCCTCTGCAAGCTGAAGTGCGGTCTCTATGGAATCTGTGAGTCGCCTCTCCACATCCTGTCTTACAACCAGACGATCGACAACTATATCTATACTGTGCTTCTTGTTCTTATCGAGCTTTATCTCCTCCGACAGCTCATACATGCTGCCATCGACAACCACTCTGACAAATCCGCTCTTCTTTGCCTTCTCCAGCAGCTTTACATGCTCTCCCTTTCGGCCTCTGACCACAGGCGCAAGCACCATGAACTTTGTCCTCTCAGGTAGTTTCATGATCTCATCCACCATCTGGTCAACCGTCTGTCTGCTTATGACCTTACCACAGTTCGGGCAGTGTGGTATTCCCACTCTGGCATAGAGAAGTCTGAAATAGTCGTATATCTCAGTGACAGTGCCAACTGTGGATCGAGGATTTCTGTTTGTTGACTTCTGATCTATGGAGATTGCAGGGGAAAGTCCCTCTATCTTGTCCACGTCCGGCTTCTCAGCCTGTCCAAGGAACTGTCTCGCATAGGAGGACAGCGACTCCATGTATCGTCTCTGTCCCTCCGCATATATCGTGTCAAATGCCAGTGAAGACTTACCTGATCCCGAAAGTCCTGTCACGACAACAAATTTGTCCCTTGGAATCTTGACATTGATATTCTTCAGATTATTTTCACGTGCGCCCTCAATAGTAATATACTTCCTGTCAATATTCCTGCTGGCGTTGAAATAATCATCATCTTTCATGCTCGCATCCGTTATATTCTCCAGATGCTCACCACGTTCATAATTCTTATTGTCTTCCATCTTGATCTAACCTTTTCTCTTTATTATTTATATTTGTTATATCTTAATTATCTACCCTGCATCCATCTATTCTTTATCATAATCTCTCAGTGCCGCCTTATACACCTTGAGCTGATCCCTGATCTCTGCCGCCACCTCAAAGTTGAGGTCTGCTGCCGCCATATTCATCTTCTTGGTCAGCTTGGCGATAATCTTCTGAAGCTCCTTCTTCGTCATGGACTCAGCGTCCTTATCCTCCTCTGGAAGTTCCTCCTTCTTCACCTCTATGGTTATGAGATCCCTTATGCTCTTCTCTATAGTCTTAGGGGTTATTCCATGTTCCTCATTATACTTCTGCTGTATCTCACGACGTCTGCTCGTCTCATCGAGGGCATACTTCATAGAACCCGTGATAGTATCCGCATACATGATGACATGTCCATCCACATTTCGGGCTGCTCTTCCTATGGTCTGGATGAGTGATGTCTCCGATCGCAGGAAACCTTCCTTATCAGCGTCAAGTATGGCTACCAGTGTGATCTCCGGTATATCAAGACCCTCTCTCAGAAGGTTGATTCCAACAAGCACATCAAATACTCCAAGGCGGAGATCTCTCACTATCTCAACTCTCTCCATGGTGTCTATATCCGAGTGCAGATATTTTACCTTTATATCATTGTCCCTCATATAGCTGGTGAGATCTTCAGCCATACGCTTGGTAAGTGTTGTCACAAGTACCTTGTGTCCCTGCTCGGTCTCCTTGCGAACCTCTTTCAGCAGATCATCTATCTGACCTTCCACCGGTCTGACCTCAACCGGCGGATCAAGAAGTCCTGTAGGTCTGATGATCTGTTCAGCCATAAGCATCTGGTGCTCCTCCTCGTATTTGCCCGGTGTGGCTGATACAAACATGACCTGATCAAGCTTCTGCTCAAATTCCGAGAAGTTGAGTGGTCTGTTGTCAAGTGCCGATGGAAGCCTGAATCCATAGTCAACCAAATTCATCTTACGGGATCGGTCTCCCGAATACATCGCGCCAACCTGAGGCACAGTCATATGTGACTCATCTATAATAAGAAGAAAGTCATCATCAAAGAAATCCAGAAGTGTGCTCGGCGTCTCTCCGGCTGATCTTCCAGCCAGCGGACCGGAATAGTTCTCTATACCAGAGCAAAATCCAGTCTCTCTCATCATCTCCATATCAAAGTTAGTTCTCTCCTCGATACGCTGTGCCTCGATGAGTTTATCCTTTGACTTGAAGTAAGCAACTCTGTCCTTGAGCTCCGCCTCTATCCTCTTCAGTGCCTTCTCCATCTTCTCCTGTCCAACCACATAGTGGGACGCCGGGAACAGACAGGTATATGTCAGATCCCTCTTTCCCTCTCCAGTGAGCGGATCAAACTCTGTGATCCTGTCTATCTCATCACCAAAAAACTCTATCCTTATTCCATCGTCAAATGTTGACACAGGAATTATCTCAAGTACATCCCCACGCACTCTGAATGTGCCTCTCTGCAGATCCATGTCATTCCTGTCATACTGTATATCTGTCAGTTCATCGATGACCTGATCTCTGTCCTTTATCATGCCAACTCTGAACGACAACATCTGATTCCTGTACTCGTCCGGATCACCGATGCCATATATACACGATACAGATGCAACCACTATGACATCTTTTCTGTCTATGAGTGCTGCTGTGGCGCTATGTCTCATCCGGTCAATATCGTCATTAATAGACGAATCCTTTGCAATATAAGTATCCGTAGACGCCACATATGCTTCCGGCTGATAATAATCGTAGTATGATACAAAATACTCCACCGCATTGTTCGGAAAAAACTCCTTCATCTCCCCATAAAGCTGCGCCGCCAGAGTCTTGTTATGTGCAAGTATAAGCGTGGGCTTATTCAGCTGCTGTATGACATTCGCCATGGTAAAAGTCTTACCAGATCCGGTTACACCCAGCAGCGTCTCAAACTGATTACCTTCCTGAAAACCCTTTACCAATTTTTCTATTGCCTCCGGCTGATCTCCGGTGGGCTTGTATTCCGATACCAATTCAAAATGATCCATAAAAGTCTCCTACTCTAGGCTAAAGCCTGCATCTATTATATCGAACATTAGTTCCCATATCAAGTGAAAACACGGCAGTTGCTCAAGTTTATTTATCCCCTGAACAACTGCCACTATACTTCATCTGTTTGCTCACAACACCTTCTATGCCACTAGTTCATCCCTACCCAGGCTTATCTCATAGCAGCCTTTCTCATCGACAGTCACCACGACCCTCTCAAATCCTGTGTAAAATCTTAATATATACAGATCATCTGCCCTTGAGATAACCACCTCAGCATTCATCTCCGCCAGATCTGTCATATTGTCTTTCAGCACACCCTCGCTGACTCTGATGATCTGTCTCTCTTTATCTATCTGTCTGCGTTCTCCAAGCTCTTTATAATAAAGGAAGAGATTCTCCTCCAACGCCTTTGATCTGCAGCTGCATCTGTGAAAATAGCTGCCGATGATCATGTAAAGCATGTATGCTGTCTCCTGCTGTCTGTGTGATGTCTTTTCTGTAAATGAATATCTCATAATCGTTACCTCCATAATGAAAAAATAAACCTAAAATAAATCTACAAAATGTTGTCAATGTGTTATCTGAAGCTTCACCAGCTCACACCTCCATGGTGCCTGCTCCCCGGTCTGTCATTTTTCAGCCGTCGACAGTCGCTGTGTCCGTATTCTTTGCTGCCCCGGATACCGGGCAGATGCATATTCAGTTTTCATTTGAAATCTGCCCCATGCCCAAAAGGCAACAAAAAAAGAGTCATGATTGCAGACTTGTAGCACTTGCTACTCATCATGTTTTCAAACTCTTCTACTTAAAATATGATTTATTCAATTTTCATTATGGATATCAGCAATCGCTGATGTATATGTTATATCAAAAACTAACTGAGGTGTCAACATATTTATAAATATATCTATAAAACACAAGAGAGCCAGATTTCTCCGACTCTCTTAAATATGCATCCACAAATGCATACCCCATATTAGTATCTATAATTTCCTACCTTATCGCATCCTTCATGCTCTTCACATAATCTCTCACATAAGGCACACAGTCCTTGCCGTACTGGGCACACAGCTTGACGATGGCTGAACCGACGATGACACCATCTGACTTTTCCGCCATCTGCTTTGCCTGCTCAGGTGTGGATATTCCGAAGCCTACAGCGCAAGGGATGTCCTTCGTCTTCTTCACCAGATCGACCATTGCTCCTATGTCTGTGGTGATCTTGGTTCTGGTTCCTGTTACACCGAGTGATGACACGCAGTATACAAATCCACTCGCATCATTTGCGATCATGGATATTCTCTCATGGGATGTAGGTGCGATGAGTGAAATGAGATCCACATCATACTGCTTGCAGATTCCGTCGAACTCATCCTTCTCCTCGTAAGGAATGTCAGGAAGGATCAGACCGTCTATGCCGATCTCCTTGCATGTGCTGATGAATCTCTCCGAACCGTACGAGAACACGACATTTGCATATGTCATGAACACCATAGGTATTGTCACTTTCTTGCGGAGCTTTCTCACAAGGTCAAATACCTTGTCTGTCGTGACGCCGCCTGCAAGTGCTCTTATATTTGCGCCCTGAATGACCGGGCCCTCGGCTGTCGGGTCTGAGAATGGGATTCCCAACTCGATGAGGTCTGCACCAGCCTCAACCATTGCGTATACTACCTCCTCTGTCACATCCAGCGACGGATCGCCACATGTCACAAATGGTATAAATGCTTTTCCATGTTCAAATGCTTTTGCTATATTACTCATGAAGATCCTCCCCTCTATATCTTGCGATGGCTGCTACGTCCTTGTCGCCACGTCCTGATACATTGATCACTATTATTTTATCCTTATCCATTGTAGGTGCCAGCTTCATGGCGTAAGCCACAGCGTGGGCGCTCTCTATCGCAGGGATGATTCCCTCAATCCTTGACAGATACTCAAATGCATCAACTGCCTCGTCATCTGTGATCGCCACATACTCTGCACGTCCGATGTCGTTAAGGTATGCATGCTCAGGTCCGATTCCCGGGTAGTCAAGTCCCGCTGAGATCGAATATACAGGTGCGATCTGGCCAAATTCATCCTGACAGAAGTAGGACTTCATGCCGTGGAATATACCAAGCTTTCCGGTTGCGATGGTTGCTGCAGTCTCGAATGTATCAACGCCTCTGCCTGCTGCCTCACAGCCGATCAGCCTGACGCTCTCGTCAGGTATGAAATCGTAGAAAGCTCCGATGGCATTTGAACCGCCGCCCACACATGCCATGACGACATCAGGGAGTCTTCCCTCCTTCTCCATGAGCTGTGCCTTGATCTCTTTACTGATCACAGCCTGGAAATCACGGACGATCTCAGGGAAAGGATATGGTCCCATGACTGAGCCGAGTACATAGTGTGTATCATCGATCCTGCTTGTCCACTCACGGAATGCCTCAGATACCGCATCCTTCAGTGTGGCTGTTCCGGTCTTAACCGGATGAACCTTTGCGCCCAGGAGTCTCATTCTGTACACGTTGAGAGCCTGTCTGATCGTGTCCTCCTCGCCCATGTATATCTCACACTCCATGCCCATCATGGCTGCAACTGTAGCTGTTGCAACACCGTGCTGTCCGGCACCGGTCTCCGCGATAACTCTTGTCTTGCCCATTCTCTTGGCAAGAAGCATCTGTCCAATTACGTTGTTGATCTTGTGCGCTCCTGTGTGGTTCAGATCCTCTCTCTTGAGGTATATCTTCGCACCGCCCAGATTCTTTGTCATTCTCTCCGCATAGTAAAGTCTGCTAGGTCTTCCCGCATACTCGTTGAGCATCTCCGTGAGTTCTCTGTTGAACTCCGGATCATCCTTATATTTCTTGTAAGCCTCCTCCAGCTCCAGCATCGCATTCATCAGAGTCTCTGGAATGTACTGGCCGCCGTGAACGCCAAATCTGCCTTTTGACATATGTTTTTCCTCCTGTTTGTTCTTTTCAGATGTATTTTCAAATGTATTTCTACACTTTTGTATTGTGTTTCTTCTATATAATATAGCAATCAAACATATTATATTTCGTTCTCTACATTACTTTTTCAGATGAGCCTGAATACTTCTTACTCGCCCTTCAGTTCCGCAAACAACTTCTTCTTGTCAGGACTTCTCATAAAAGTCTCGCCTATGAGCACCGCATCAGTTCCATTTGCCTTAAGCCTGTCTATGTCCTCCTTTGTCTTGATTCCACTCTCAGACACATACACCATCTTCTGGGGTGCTAAAGTGTCAGCCGCAGCTCCTGTACCAGTGACAGGTACCTCCGTCCCCATATGGGTGGCTGGCACCGTATCCGGTATCAGCTTTCTAAGACGAACGCTGTTCATGATGTCCACCGTAAATGTTCTGAGATCTCTGTTGTTCACTCCGATGATGCCGGCTCCGCAGGCTATCGCCCGTCTGACCTCATCCTCATCGTGAGCCTCAACCAGAGCCGACATCCCAAGTTCATGCGCAAGCCGAAGATATGAGACAAGCTGCTCGTCATCCAGTATTGCGCAAATCAAAAGCACCGCCGAGGCTCCTATGACCTTTGCCTCATATATCATATACTCGTCAACTGTAAAATCCTTCCTCAGCAGCGGTATATTTACCTCCTTCTTTATATCCATCAGGAACTGATTGCTTCCCTGGAAATAAAACGGCTCAGTGAGCACCGATATGGCTGAAGCACCAGCCGCCTCATATTCCTTTGCGATCTCAACATAGGGAAAGTCCGGTGCGATAAGCCCCTTGGAAGGCGATGCCTTCTTGACCTCACAGATAAACGATATTCCATCCGCTGCCAGATTATCCCTAAATGGGAACTTACTATATGGGCTGCTACCGTTATCCGTCTCTCTGGCAACTATATCAAGTGCCTGTCTCTTCATCTCCTCAAGAGGAACTTTTTTCTTCTGCTCCGCCACACGTTCCTTTGTCTTTGCAGCTATCTCATCTAATATCATCTCTTACCTCTCTATACAACTTTCTATCATAGTCTGCGATAAAACTTATCTACTCATTTGTCAGTCTTACAAATGCATCAAGCGTCTCAGCAGCCTTGCCACTGTCGATCACGTCCTCTGCAACCTTGATTCCATCCGCTATGGAATCTGCCTTGCCTGCGATGTAGATACAAGCTGCTGCGTTCAGTACAACTGCATTTCTCTTGGCTCCTTTGATCTTGCCTGACAGGATATCGCGGGTAATCTGCGCGTTTTCCTCAGGATCGCCGCCCACCAGATCCTCCTTGCTGCATCTCTCAAATCCGAAATTCTCTGGCTTGATCTCGTACTTTGTGATCTCGCCATCTTTGATCTCTGCAACTGTTGTAGGTGCGCTCATGGATATCTCATCCAGACAATCCTGTCCGTATACGACAAGTCCCCGTTTTACGCCAAGACCAACAAGTACAGGAGCCATCTGATCAACAAGCTCCTCCTTGTATACTCCCATGATCTGCATCTGAGCCTTTGCCGGGTTGGTAAGAGGACCAAGGATATTGAATACTGTCGGTATTCCAAGTGCCTTTCTGACCGGACCTGCATATTTCATCGCCTTATGATATACCTGGGCAAACATAAAGCTCATGTTGCACTCAGCGAGAACCTTGCCCATCTTTTCAGGTGATATGGAGATATTTACACCAAGAGCCTCAAGTACATCCGCTGCGCCACTCTTGCTCGATACGCTTCTGTTGCCGTGCTTTGCGATCGGTACTCCGGCCGCTGCTGCAACTATACCACTCGTTGTCGATATATTAAATGAATTCGCACAATCTCCGCCTGTTCCCACGATCTCAAGAACATCTATTCCGTCATGTGGAAGAGACTCCGCATGGTCTCTCATTCCATTTGCACTGGCTGTTATCTCGTCAAGCGTCTCGCCCTTTATGTGAAGCGCTGTGAGATATCCCGCCGTTGTCTCTCCCGGCACCTGTCCACTGAATATCTCATCCATGCTGGCATATGCCTCATCGTATGTAAGATCCTGTCCTGCTGCTACCTTCTTAAGAGTTTCCTGTATCATCGCCATATCCTCCTTATTTTATATCTCTAAAAAATTTCTGAGCATTATCTTGCCCTTCGGTGTCAATATCGACTCCGGATGGAACTGAACTCCATATACCTCATAATTCCTGTGTTTTACTGCCATGATCTCTCCATCCTCCGTCCTGGCTGTGACCTCCAGACATTCAGGGAAATTCTCATCTGCTGCTGCCAGTGAATGATATCTGGCAACCTGTATCTTGCTCTGAAGTCCTCTGAACAATCTACAGTTCAGATCCACATCAACCAGCGACATCTTTCCATGCATAAGTTTCTTTGCATATGTGACTGTCGCACCATATGTCTCACAAATCGCCTGATGTCCGAGACACACACCGAGGATTGGTACCTTGCCTGCGAAATATCTCACCGCATCCTCACACATTCCCGCATCCGAAGGTCTTCCGGGTCCCGGTGAGATGATTATGTGATCAGGATTCATCGCTTCAATCTCCTCACAAGTGAACTCATCATTTCTTATGACCTTTATATCCGGATTTATTGCCCCCACAAGCTGATACAGGTTGTAGGAGAAGCTGTCATAATTATCTATAAGTATTGTCATTTATTTTGTCCTCCTTATATGTATTGTGCATGCGCATGAAAGGCGCTCATTGTGAGTGCTGTTGTAACTGCCTTTGCCTTGTTGATACATTCCTGGAACTCATTTGCCGGAACACTGTCCGCTACGATTCCCGCTCCGGATCTGACAAATACCTTGTCCCCCTTTTTGTATGCGATCCTTATGGCTATACATGTATCAAGATTCCCTGTGAAATCTATGTATCCTATGGCACCGCCATATATTCCTCTCTTGTTGTTCTCCAGCTCGTTGATGATCTGACACGCCCTGATCTTCGGTGCCCCTGAGAGGGTTCCTGCTGGAAGTACCGCATCCACGGCTGACAGCTCATCATACCTGCTGTCATCGATCTCTCCTTTGACCGTTGACCCGATATGCATTACATGTGAGTACCTCTGAACCTTCATGTACTGCTCAACCTCAACAGTTCCGAACTTGCTTATCTTACCAAGATCATTTCTTCCGAGATCCACCAGCATGTTGTGCTCCGCCAGCTCCTTCTCATCCGCCATAAGTCCGGCCTCAAGTCTCATATCCTCTTCCTTTGTCTTTCCCCTCGGTCTCGTTCCAGCAAGAGGAAATGTGTGGAGCACGCCATTCTCAAGCTTTACCAGTGTCTCAGGTGATGCGCCCGCAACCTCTATCTGGTCGCCGCTGAAGTAGAACATATACGGAGAAGGATTTGTGCTTCTGAGAACCCTGTATGTATTGAACAGTGAACCCTCCATCTCAGCCTCAAGTCTGTTGGACAGAACCACCTGGAAGATATCTCCCTCGAATATGTACTTCTTTGCCCTCTCGACCATGCTGCAATATTTTTCTTTATTGAACAGAGGCTTGAAATCACTCTTCATCTTAACCGGCTCTATCTCAGCCATCTCTCCATCGAGGATTAGCTTCTTCATATCTTCTATGTCAGCAAGTGCCTTTGCATATCCGGCTTCTATATCGGACGTGTCAGCATTTGCAATGAGGATCAGCTTTGACTTGAAATTGTCAAATGCTATGACCTTGTCAAAGAGCATGAGATCCAGATCCTGAAATTCCTCATCGTCATCGGCATCGATCACAAGCTTCTTCTCGCTGTACTTTATATAATCATATGAGAAGTAACCGACAAACCCGCCTGTAAATGTTGGAAGTCCTTCTATTTTCGGACTCTTGTAATCCTTGAGAATCTCTCTTATGAATACCTCAGGATGAATGTCATCCGCTTTCTTTATCACATTTCCATCTATATCCTTGAGCTGTATGTGCCCATTCATGCATGTGACATCAAGCTTTGGATTATAACCAAGAAATGTGTAGCGTCCCCACACCTCCTGATTCTCCACGCTCTCAAGTATGTAACAGTGCTCATTCGCCGCTTTCAGCTTTCTGAGTAAGTTGATAGGTGTGATCACATCCGATAACATCTCGCAGCACACCGGAACCATCCTATATCCGTCTGCCGCATATTTCTTTGCCTCGTTAAGTTCTGGTCTTATCATGTCTCATCCTCCTTGCCAATTAATATAAAAAAACCACAGGACATAAAAAAAATTCCTTATCCTACAAACATTAGGACAAGAAATCTAATCTCCTGCGGTGCCACCTAATTTCATCAATAAATAAA